>Ga0078972_1016153_pt1 | contig 11149 bp, 10 predicted proteins | sample YelNatPaOPGAMG01_FD_67568 | JGI IMG/M metagenome (GOLD analysis project Ga0078972, IMG submission 67568) | Hot spring thermophilic microbial communities from Obsidian Pool, Yellowstone National Park, USA - OP-RAMG-01 (SPADES assembly) (version 2) | ecosystem: Environmental > Aquatic > Thermal...
TTCACGAGGGCATTACGAAGACTGGATTGATGCCTGCAGGGGAGGAAAACCACCGAGAGCACGTTTTGAAGTGGCAGGACCCGTTACCGAAACCCTTTGCCTGGGAATTATTGCCATGCGGGCAGGAAAAAAACTGAGATGGGACCCGGTTAAAATGACAACCGGAGTGCCCGAAGCCGACGCCTTGATTAAACCTTATTACCGGAGCGGATGGGAAATATAGCCAGAAAGGAATTCTTTTTGTACTTTGTTTTCTTCGGGTTCTGCCGCCTGCAGGCAGGCTAATGATGGAAGCGGAAGATTGACAACAGACAGGAATGCAACAGTATTCTGCTTGTGCTTCTGTTTTTGTCATCAATTATATTTTTAGCCATTGAATGATTCTCCGATGGGAATGCAGAAAAAAAATTTTTTACTATTTCTTGTTTTCGCTCTTCTCTTTGTTTTTTTTCTACTGACAGCATTTTATTCTGAAGGTTCTCACGGAGGGGGCGATGATTTTCATCATTGGCGTATTGCGAAGTTCTCATGGCAATATCCATACTTATTTCTTGATTTGTGGGGTAAGCCTTTATACAACCTGCTCAGTTCTCCCTTTGCCCAGTTTGGTATGATGGGTAGCCGGGTTTTCAATATTCTGGCAGGCCTGACTACAGGCTTTTTCGCCATGAAAATCTGCCGCCGGTTGAAAATTTCCCTGGCTCCGCTTGTCGTTTTAATGATTTGCTTTACCCCTGTTTATTTTGTTCTGTTGCTTACCGGGATGACAGAAATTCTTTTTAGCCTGGTTCTTATTTTTGCCCTCTGGCTTTTCTTCGGCGAGAAATATATTCTTTCGGCGTTGGTACTTTCTTTTCTTCCTTTTGCCAGAAACGAAGGATTTATTTTGTTCCCTCTTTTTGTTGCGGCTTACATTCTTGTTCGTAAGCCAAAAGCCATCCCGTTTCTTGTTACAGGTTTCCTTGCAGTCACTCTGGCGGGATATTTTCATTATAAAAACTGGTTATGGGTATTTCATGCAAACCCATATGGAAAGAATCAGTTATACGGAAGCGGAGAGTGGTTTCACTTTATAAAACATTTACCGCATGACATTGGTTATCCGCTTCTGGTGCTTTTTTGTATTGGTTTGATCCGGTACCTGATATTACTCCGTCATCCTGACCGGAGTAACCTTGTACGTTTTATTTTATTGCCAGGAACATTTGCTGTTTTTCTGGCTGCTCATTCGTATGTCTGGTGGAAAGGAACAGGTGGTTCACTTGGGTTAACCCGGGTAATTGCTTCGGTTTCACCCGTGGCAGCCATTATTTCACTTGAGGGGCTGGAACTTCTTCTGTCGTATGTCAAGTTGCTGAAGCATAAATTACTGATTCTTTTGCCAGTCATTCTTCTGATTCTCTGGATGCCTTTCAATATTTACCATATTCCTGTACCGGCATCTGACAGCCAGAAAACCATCAGGAGAGCCGTTGAATGGATGAAAAAAAACGGGCTCGACAAAAGGAAATTTTATTATTACGATCCATGGTTTGTGGTTTACTTAAGGTTAAATCCGTTTGATGCTTCGTCCTGCAGGGAAAAAGTGCCAGATTACAATTATCCTGAAAAAGCAACCTTACCGGGAGAACTGGTGCTTTGGGATGCGCATTATGGTTCCAATGAGGGGAAACTTACTCTGGAAAAGCTGATGAACAGTAAGTATTTCAGGCCGTTAAAGGCATTTTATCCCCCCCGGCCATTTAAGGTGCTCAATAATTACAATTATGAAGTATGGATTTTCGAACGGGTGGATTCAGCTTCTCAAACCGTTTCATTCCAATTGCCCTACACAGAGAATTTAGATGATTTCTGCGAGAGTTTTGAAAACCTTCGGGAAATAGAGTTTCCCGGCTTAACCAGCGAAAAAGCGTTTGACGGAAAAATTTCTCTTTTTGTTTCTTCCGAAAGCGAATTCAGTTACACATGGGAGAAGACTTTTTCTGAAACAGGCTGGAAACAAGGAATGAAGCTGCAGTTGTCGGCCTGTTTGCTTCCTGCCGATTTTATCAACGGAGAACAAATGCCTTTGCTGGTTTTCTCCATAGAACATAAAGGGAAAGTGTATCATTATTGTTCTTCATCTGGCTTTTTTTCTGCCGGAAAAAACGCATGGCTCAAAACAATTATTCACACCGAAATTCCAAAAGTAATATCGGGGAAGGATGTGGTGAAGTTTTATTTCTGGAATCGGCACAGGAAATCTTTTTACATGGATAACCTGTGTTATGGAGAGGAAGAATAATTGAATGAAGAAGAAATATTAGCTATTCGGAGCTAATAGCCGGCCGTTTAACCCAAGTACCATGAATTTGTTAATTCATGGTACTTCGGTTTAATAGAATTCCTGCACTCATTTGAAAAACGAAGTTTTGCGGCATTCCTGTTTTAGCGGATTCCTTTTTTTGCCGCTGCATAATCGGGCGGGTCGAGCATTTCCTGAAAACCGGCCTGCGGATGCAGGTGTCCGAAACTGCTGAAGTAAGCTTTCCGGCTCATGGAATCCCAGTGGATTGCACCGTAGTAATACTGAAAGGTCTGGAAAACGGAATGAAAATTCAGCAAAAAGATGAGTGCCAGACCAGCTATCCTTATGCTTCTTTTCTTCTCAAGAAACCATGCAATGAAAGCGGCCAGGGGAAGGGCAAGCAAGGAATAGGAGTCAATCATTGGCCGCATGCCCAGGCTTCCTCCGTACCACCAGCTCCACCATGAGGTCACGATCCAGATGTTGGCAATGGTAAAAATGAGCAAAGGCCAGAAAGCCTGCGGAATGCGTTTTTTCAGAAACAGAAATCCCGTAAGGGCCAGTGCCATCATGGGAGTGTAAAGCAGCCAGCCTTTCCGCCATGAGAACAATCCTTTCAGAAGCGCCGGCCGGGTAAAGAAAAATCCTTCATCACCATAGGTGTAAAACATCCAGTGCCCTGTGTTGATTTTCCATAAAACCATCTGGGGAAGCCAGACGAGCAGAATGCAGAATCCCATCAGCATCAGGGAAGGAATTCGTGAAAGAAAGAAGGTAATTCTTTCTTTAAGATCGGGAAGGCTGGTTATGCCCCATCCGAAGAATACCAGCAGAAGAATGCTGTTCGATGGACGGATGAGGCTGATAAGGCCTGCAAGAAGGCCGATAACCGCAAGGCGCGCAGTGGATGGTTTTTCATAATAACGGATGGTGAGCCAGAGAAAGACCGCAAAGAGGGAAAAATTGTAGGCGTGCGACATGCAGGCCTCTATGCTGGAATAAAACAGCAGATTGGTGCCTGCCACTATCGAAAAGAGGGTAATGGCCGTCACCAAATCGGAAAAATAGCGCCGCAGGACCGCACGGAGGAACAAAAGGCCAAGGAGAAGGTACGTCCAGCTGCCCAGCATCATAAAGAACTTAAAGGTGGTTGAAAATCCGTAAACTGGGCCGGATGAAGAGAGTGATTCAACTGCCCAGGCCATAAGAAAAAACGGGGCATACAGAACCGACATTCCCATGGTCATTTTAATGTACTTTCCTCCGTTGGGGGCCGTGTGCACCCAGAAGTGTTTCCGCACTTCATCAGGGCTGTTTTCTACAAACCGGAAGGTAGGATCGTGATGGATGAAAGTGGCCGGAAGGTAGGAATAGTATTCCATTACATCCCATACCAGCACACGGTTTTCCCTTTTCCATATTTTGAGGCTGTACGATATCCATACGGAAGCCAGCAAGGCCAGAATGATGGCGGCAGCAGAAAGTTTTCCGGCTGAGGAATTCATTTCTGGAAGTTATTTTGATATGGGCTGGGCATAACTGATTACATCCTTTCCGGTAATGGTCTTGTCGCAAAGAATGATGAGGCGTTCCAGCACGTTCCTGAACTCCCGTATGTTGCCTGTCCAGTTGATTTTCTGCAGTTCAGCAATGGCGTCAGGGGTGATTTCCTTTTTCGGTATGCCGTATTCCTCGCAGATCAGCTGGTTGAAATGTTCTGCAAGGAGGGGGATGTCTTCTTTCCGTTCGTTCAGGGAAGGTACATGGATAATGATGACACTCAGCCGGTGGTACAGGTCTTCGCGGAACCGGTGTTCCCTGATTTCTGTGGCCAGGTCTTTATTGGTGGCGGCAATAATGCGCACATTGACGGGGATATCCTTGTCGCTTCCTACCCGGGTGATTTTGTTTTCCTGCAGTGCGCGCAAAACCTTGGATTGGGCCGAAAGGCTCATGTCGCCGATTTCGTCAAGGAAAAGTGTACCTCCGTTTGCCTGCTCAAATTTGCCGATACGCTGTTTGATGGCCGAAGTAAATGCTCCCTTTTCATGGCCGAACAGCTCGCTTTCAATGAGCTCGGAAGGAATGGCGGCGCAGTTGACTTCCACAAAAGGTCCTTCTGCGCGGAGGCTTTTTTCGTGCAGCTGGCGGGCTACCAGTTCTTTTCCCGTGCCGTTGTCGCCGGTTATCAGCACCCGGGCGTCGGTAGGAGCCACCCTGTCAATCAGCTCCCTGATTTTCTGCATGGCTTCCGATTCGCCTACCATTTCATAGGCCTTGTCAATCTTTCGTTTTAGCGTGCGGGTTTCGGCAATGAGGTGCTTTTTGTCGAGGGCATTGCGGATGGTAATCATCAGCCGGTTCAGATCCAGGGGCTTGGAAATAAAGTCAAAGGCTCCTTTCTTAATGGCTTCCACGGCAGTATCAATGGTTCCGTGCCCCGAAATCATGATCACCTGCGTGTCATAGTTTCCGGCCATGATCTTTTCGAGTACCTCAATGCCATCCATCTGGGGCATTTTGATATCGCAGAGTACCACATCAAAATGTTCTTTATCGAGGAGTTCGAGGCCTTCGGGTCCGTCGGCCGCCAGTGCCACCGAATGATTTTCGTATTCCAGCACCTCTTTCAGGGTACTCCGGATGCTTTTTTCGTCGTCGATAACAAGTATGCGGGCCATATGATCAGTTTTCACCAGATTGTTCCATCCATTCGGCCATGACGCCTTCCTTGAGGGCATAGTTGCTCTGAATCAGTTTCTTAATCGAAAATTCCCTCAGCACAAAGGAAACAAAAACAGAAGCAAGAACAATATAGTCGACCCGGATGGGCTCCATGCCGGGCATTTTGCTTCGTTCCTGGGCGGTTGACCTGAGAAGCTGTTCGTACAGTCTGAAATAATCGGGCAGGGAAATTTCCATGGATGCTTCACCCCCAGAAGTGGCGTACCTGCTGCCTGCTTCGGAGCGAAGAAGCGCACTGAAGGTTTCAAAAGAGCCGGAAGCTCCGATCAGGGTGTCAATTGCATACATGGGAACCATTTTGTAAAGCTCCCTGAGGCTCATCCGGAAGAGGTTTTCGGCTTTTGTTATTTCTTCAGGGGTAATGGGATCGGACGGATGCATTTCTTCCAGAAGGCGCGCTACGCCGAGCTTGTAGCTTTTCTTCCAGAAAATATTTTCCCTGTCGCCGATGATGAATTCATTGCTTCCGCCGCCGATATCGAGGATGAGAACAGGCTGTTCGGTAAGTTGCACAGCATGTTTCACGCCTTTGTAAATCAGTTCAGCCTCCCTTTTTCCGGAGATGATTTCCACATCGAAGCCGAAACGCTGGAAAACCTGATCGGCAAATGCCTTTCCGTTCCGGGCTGAACGGATGGCTGAAGTGCCGAAAGCCTTGGCATGGGTTAGTCCAAATTCTTTCATCGTAGCCGCGTGTTCTTCCAGTGCCCTGAAACCCCGATCCATGGCTTCGGGTGTAATGATTTTCTGTGTAATGCCACCCGCTCCCAGCCGGACAGGAAGCTTGCGGTCGAGCAATACATTGAACGTTCCTCCTTCCTGCGATTCGGCTATCAGCAGGTTGAAGGTGTTGGTTCCCATATCAATGATAGCTGCTCTCATCATCCGGCATATTTGATCCATTTCCACAATTCAGCCCAGTTCACTTTCTTGCCGTATATCAGAATACCGGTGCGGTAAATTTTCGCGGCAAGCCAGGTCATGAAAATAAAGGTACTTACCAGCAGAAACATGGAGAGGATGAGTTGCCATGCCGGTACTCCGAAAGGAATACGGGTCATCATTACCACCGGCGAAGTAAACGGAATAATGGAAAACCAGAACGCTACGGAACTGTCAGGATCGTTCATGGCTTTGATCATTACGAAGATGGCAATGATGAGCGGAACCGTTATTGGAAGCATGAACTGCTGGGTGTCGGTTTCGTTGTCCACGGCCGAACCGATGGCTGCAAACATGGCGGCATAGAGCAGATATCCGCCCAGGAAGAAGAAAATAAAGGTCCCCAGAATGAGGGGGTAATTGACATGCTTAAGTGCCTCAAACATCTGAACAGCTTCGGCATTTTCCTCCACGTTCATAGGTTTTTCAGGGGTTTCTACAATGTTTTTTCCGGCTCCGGGTTCCATTACATTCTGGGCCAGTGCCTGCTGTGTGGCGGTCTTTGAAAGCTGGGGAAAGAACATTTGCTGGGCAGCCTGGTAAAGGAAGAGAGAAATCACCACCCAGAGGATGAATTGTACCAGCCCGGTGAGGGCAATGCCGAGGATCTTACCCATCATAAGCTGGAAGGGCTTAACCGACGATACGATCACTTCCACAATGCGGTTGGTTTTTTCTTCGATCACCCCGCGCATTACCTGTGCGCCAAAGAGAAAGACAAAGAAATAGATCAGGAAACCGCCGGCATATCCTACGATGCTGGCTACATCTGAACTGCTTCGCTTTTCTTTCCCTTCTTCAGTAAGTCGCACCGTCCCCACGGTAATGCTGGTGCGGATGGAGCGGATCAGATCGGGAGGAATGTTGTTTTTAATGAGTTTGGCATCCTGAAGCATGTTTTTCAGGGTATTGGAAATGTACATCCTGGTACTCAGGCTGGGCTGCTTAACGGTATACAGCAAAACATTTTCGGAGGCGAAAATGTTATGGGGGATGTACAGAATGCCATAGTACATGCCGCGCAGAAGCTGGTTTTTCAGTGTATCCATTGAAACGTTCTGCGGGTATACAAAAGTTATAAAGTCGCCGGGAGGAATGGCATTGACAAACAAATGGGAGCTGTCGGCCACCGCAATTACTTTAACTTCCTTGTCTTCCTGGGTAGCCAGCCAGATGGGGACTATCATGAAGGCGGCAAATAAAACAGGCCCCAGGAGGGTCATGATAATAAACGATCTTTTACGCACCCTGGTTATAAACTCGCGCTGAAGGATTAGCAGTATTTTGTTCATGGCTATTGGTTTCTGAGGTTAAAACTGGTTAGCGGAGGCGTTTTCAACAACACGGATAAAGATTTCGTTCATGGACGGAAGGACTTCGCGGAACGAATCGATGTGCACCGCCGGCAGAAGGGCTGAGAGCAGTTCGTTGTCGCTTGGCGGTCTGTTCATTTGTACAAGAGCCTTGTGCCCTGCAGGAAGTGGTTCAACCGATACAAGGGAGCAGCCGGAGGGCAGGGAGGATTTAAGGCCTTCGGGGTTTCCCCGGAACGATATCTCAAACAAATTTGCCTTGTATTGCTGTTTAATGGTATTGATTTCGCCCGAAAGGATTGCCTTTGACCTGTTGATGAGGGTAATATGGTCGCACAATTCTTCTACTGAAGCCATGTTGTGGGTGGAGAAGAAAATGGTGGCCCCTTTTTTCTGAAGGTCCAGGATTTCGTCTTTCAGCAAAGCCTGGTTGATGGGGTCAAAGCCGCTGAATGGTTCATCGAAAATCAGGAGTTTGGGTTCGTGCAGGATGGTAACGATGAACTGCACTTTTTGCTGCATCCCTTTGGACAATTCCTCAATCTTTTTGTTCCACCAGCTTTGCATTTCGAATTTTTCGAACCAGTATTTGAGTTTTTTCAGTGCGTCGGTTCGGGAAAGTCCTTTAAGGCGTGCCAGGTAGATGGCCTGTTCTCCCACTTTCATTTTACGGTAAAGTCCCCGTTCTTCCGGCAGATACCCGAAGTGCAACACGTCGTCGGGAGTAAGTTTGCGCCCCATGAAAAAGATTTCCCCCCGGTCGGGTGCGGTGATCTGGGTTACAATCCGGATGAAGGTAGTCTTTCCGGCGCCATTGGGGCCAAGTAGACCGTAAATACTCCCTTCTTCAACGGAAATGGTTACATCGTCAAGGGCACGGAATGTGCCATAGTTCTTTTCAATGTGTTCTGCTCGGAAAATTTCAGGCATAAAAGGATGGTTTGGTATGCTGGTTGTTTAAATGGTCTGTTTTCAAAACAGGGAATGTATATTATTCCTTAGTCGAACGCCGACTTAATCCGTTCGAAAAAGGAGCGGTCATTTTTGTCAGGTTTGGGTTTGAAATTAGGAGATTCTTCCAATTTTTCCAAAATTTTCCGTTCTTCCCGGCTGAGGTCCTTGGGAATCCATACATTGACATGTACCAGCAGGTCGCCTTTGCCATAGCCGTTGAGTTCGGGGAGGCCTTTACCCCGGACCCGAAGGATTTTTCCCGGCTGGGTACCGGGGTCGATCTTTATTTTCACACTGCCGTCGATGGTAGGTACTTCTACGTGGGCTCCCAGAGCAGCCTGGGAAATGGTGATATAGAGGTTGTAGAAGAGGTCATTTCCGTCACGGATGAGTTCAGGGTGCGATTCTTCCTGGATGATGACCAGCAGGTCGCCATTGATTCCGCCCCTGCGGGCTGCATTTCCCTTGCCCGAGACGGTCATCTGCATGCCTTCACTCACGCCGGCCGGAATATTCAAGGTAATCACCTCGGTTCCCTGAATGATTCCTTCGCCGTAGCAATGCGAACACTTGTTGGTGATTACCCGGCCTTCCCCACCGCAGGCAGGACAGGTTGTAGTGGTTTGCATCTGTCCGAGAATGGTGTTGGTAACACGGGTAACCATACCTGAACCCCGGCAGGTAGAACAGGTGCTGTACGATGAACCGCCGGCAGCTCCGGTACCACCACAGGCATCGCAGGGTATATATTTGTTGAGTTTGATTTTCTTTTCCACGCCGGTAGCAATTTCCTGCAGGGTCAGTTTTACTTTTACCCGCAGGTCGGCTCCTTTATTCACCCTTCTTCCCCGGCTGCGCGAGCTTCCGAATCCGCCAAAACCAAAGTGACCTCCAAAAATATCGCCGAAGTGTTCGAATATGTCTTCCATGGTCATTCCGCCACCAAAGCCGCCATTGGATGCGCCACCCACACCGGCATGCCCGAACTGGTCGTAACGGGCCCTCTTTTCGTCATCGCTCAGCACTTCATAGGCCTCGGCTGCTTCTTTGAACTTTTCTTCAGCCTCCTTGTTTCCGGGGTTTTTATCAGGGTGGTATTTCAACGCCTGTTTCCGGTAAGCCTTTTTGATTTCCTCCCTGGTAGCGTTCCGCGGAACACCCAGCACTTCATAGTAATCACGCTTTGACATACGGTTATGTGCAATGATCCAAACTAAAGCAGGATCAGGTTTTTAATTCTTTGTTCTGTTCAACGTTTTTCTGCGTCTATTCCTGTACCCAATTATTCGGCTAACCTGTTCATTTCTTTCATATTTCCTTTCACCAATCAGCCTTAATTTCTCATTTCCTGTTTTCTATCTGCAATTTCCCATTCCCGATTTCCCATTTTTCCAATGGCACATTGCAATTATTCGCATTCTTATTCTCCTACCACCACTTTCGGGAATCTTACCACCTTATCGTGGAGTGTATATCCTTTCTGTACCACATCTACCACCTTTCCTTTCTTATCCTGATCGTCAACAGGAATTTTGGTGATGGCTTCATGGAAGTCGGTATTGAACGGCTGGTTGAGTGCGTCAATTTCCTTGATGCCCTTCTGTGTAAGAAAGTCTTTCAGTTTGGAATAGATAAGTTCCACACCGGTTTTAACGGCTTCCAGGTCCTGCGATTCGCGGATGGATTTCATTGCCCGTTCCACATCGTCGAGGATGGGCAGAAAGGAAACCAGAACATCTTCTCCGGCAGTTTTTATCAGCTCCATGCGTTCCTTCAGCATGCGCTTGCGGTAATTGTCGAAGTCGGCGGCAAGACGAATGTACTTATCCTGCAGGGCAGAAAGCTGTTCCTCCGGTGAAGGTCCGGTCTTGGCTTCCGGCTTTTCTGTTTCCCCTTCAGGTACCTCCGCTTCCATGACAGGCTGTTCCGGCATGGCTTCTGCCGGTGGCATATCAGTGTTCTGACTTTCTGTCATGTTTCCGGCTTCTGCTTTTGCACCATTTTTTACCTCATCCATCACCTGGCTTTCATCTGCATGCTTTTTTTCTTCTTTATTTCTTTTCATAGTCTGTTTTAATCCTCCTGAATATTTATCTGGTAAATCCCAACTGACAATATATGCTATAATTTATTCCTGTTACTTTACCTTTCCGCTGAAAGATAAAGAATGGGATTATCCGGTAACGTCAGTCTTCGTCTTTGGACTGCAAAGGAACAAAAATTTTGCCAATCGGTCAGCTAAAGACAAGATGGCAGAGAAGAGAGTGCTGGCCGATTATTTTTTGGCCTGAAATGTTGAAAGAACAAAGTTTTCATCGCTTTAGCAATTCCTGGGATTCAATTATATTTACTAACTAAAATCAAGCAGATGGACACGCCAGATTTCAGCCAACCGGAGATGGTATTAAACGGGAGACGTCCCTCCCGACCTGTTTTATTTGCGTTTTTTCTTAATGACAAGCTTTACCATCATCTAACGGGAAAGCAAGTGGAAAACTGCTCAACGAATGAAGAAAACATTGTTGTTGTCATTGAAGCGTTCAGGAATACAGGCTACGATTATGTTACCCTGACGTGCCGGAATAGAAACACACTAAAGTTTGAAAGAGGGGAAAAACATAAAGAGGAAAGCATTTCGCTGATAGTATATGAACAATATTCTTCACGCATAAGCCTCCCTGGCGGAATTGATATGGACTTTCTTGTTAGCGTTTATCCGACCGAAATTAGAGCAAGGGCTGTTAATCTGCTGAAACGGACTGCCGCAAGGGTAGATATGCCATGGGCTCCGGTAACAGCATTCCCGAATACATGCCCTTTGAGAACTATTTTGCGATGAATTCAGCGGTGGAAGAAATGATCTGTAATGTGTCAATAAGAATACTTTTTTTATGATATCAGGAAAATA
>Ga0078972_1016154_pt1 | contig 11149 bp, 7 predicted proteins | sample YelNatPaOPGAMG01_FD_67568 | JGI IMG/M metagenome (GOLD analysis project Ga0078972, IMG submission 67568) | Hot spring thermophilic microbial communities from Obsidian Pool, Yellowstone National Park, USA - OP-RAMG-01 (SPADES assembly) (version 2) | ecosystem: Environmental > Aquatic > Thermal...
GGTATGTATAAGATTTTACCCGGCGCACCGAAAAAGACAAAAAAGCAAGACATTACTTAAATCCGCCTTAGGCGGATTGACCGTGAGCCGTGACCGTGAACGGAGCACGGATAACGGTCAACGGAGAACGGAAAAGGGCGAACTAGACGCTCTTGACATAAGCCTACGGCTAAAGTAATATCCAGTTAAATGAAAGAACTGACGGGTCTCTTTTTTGTCCTGCCGTTGGTTATTTTTGGTAAATCATACTATTATCCTGAAATAAACACTAAAATCAATTTCTCAGGCTTTTGGCAATTCTTTAATAATTCAGGATCGAACTTATGCTTTTGATGGTTCTTTTTCCTGGGCATTCGTGGATTTGAAAAAAGAAGGGGCTAAGGTAATTCCAATAATCTTTCATCAAAAACCGCATTATGTTTATGCCGTGGCACTGGGTGTAGCGCAAAAATTTTTGAAGAATATCGTTCGTCTAACTGAGCAAAAGCAGGTTGCCGGATGATTATGCCGAAAGAATGGACTTATTATAAATCAAAAATTTACCCAAAGGGCATTTATCTGCCGAAAGAAAAGGTGTGTATTTCACCGAATGACCGTGGATTTATGTTTGGTGACGGTGTCTATGAGGTCATCCGAACCTATAAGGGCAAGTTTTATCGTCTGACCTGTCATCTTGACCGCTTAAAAAGAAGTTTAGATGCGGTAAGGATTGATTACCCGGATATTGACCTGAATCAGGTCTTGCAAGAATTACTTGAACTGAATAAACTACAAAAGGGTGATGCGACAATTTATATTCAAATTACCCGCGGTGTCTTCAAACGCACTCATACTTTTCCACCTCAACCAATTCCGCCAACGGTTTATATTGAGGCTTCCCGTTTTATTGCTTCAAGCAACCTGCGGTCTGCTTCAAGCAGTGGTGTTGCAGTAATAACCGTAAGTGATTTTCGCTGGGCACGATGCGATATTAAAGCGGTTGGCCTTTTGCCCAATGTCTTGGCCCGGCAACAAGCAATCGAGCGTGGGGCACAAGAAGCGATTTTTGTTCGGGATGGCGTAGTCACCGAAGGAACCCATACCAATGTCTTTGGCGTGAAAGACGGCAAAGTCCTGACCTATCCTAAGTCTAATTACATCCTGGCTGGGATAACCCGCGATACCGTCTTTAAGTTATGCGCGCACCTTCAAATTCCGATCATTGAGGCTTTGCTTCCTGAGAACAAATTATTTGAGTTAGACGAACTCTTTCTTGCGGGCACAACTGTAGAAATTACGCCCGTAATAAAAGTCAACCAAAAGTTAATTGGTAAAGGGCGTCCAGGCGAAATCACTAAGATTTTGCAGAAGGCATTTTGGGACGAAATAAGGCAGAGATAAAGTGATAGGGACGAGTAGTAATCAGTTAATCACCGCAATAATTTTTCTTTTCGTCTATTTGATATTAATTGCTACCCATCGTTTTCGGGTGATAACGGTTTGGGTTGGAGTGCTCCTCTTTACCCTATTGGGCATCTTAACACCAATTCGGATTTTTACTCATATCAATTGGAATATCTTGGGTGTTCTATGGGGCACCAGTGTTGTCGCCGAACTCTTCATTCATTCCCGGATCCCCGCCTATCTGGCGGAACGGTTGATTGATTTATCCCATAGTCTGGTCTGGGCAATCCTTTTACTCTCACTTTTTAGTGGAATTCTTTCCGCCTTTGTCGAAAATGTATCCACTACCTTAATTATGGCACCAATCGCCTTTGAAGTCGCCAAAAAACTGAAGACCTCGCCGGTCACGTTCATCCTCGGCATTTGCCTTTCGGCTAATCTTCAAGGCTCAGCAACATTGGTTGGTGACCCCCCCAGTATGATTTTAGCTGCCAATACCGGTATGACCTTTAATGACTTCTTTTTCTTTCAAGGCAGACCTTCACTCTTTTTTGCCGTTGAGATTGGTGCTCTGGCATCACTAGTCATTTTATATTTTATCTTGCGGAATAAGAACCGACCGATAAGCCCGGTTGAACCAGAAAAGATTATAAGCATCTTTCCCGGAATTCTCTTAATCCTTCTGATTTGTGCCTTAATCATTGCCTCTTTTTTAAGAAAGGGGTTTGGTAACTTTGGCGGTCTGGTCTGTATTGGTTTTGGCTTAATCGCCATTATCTTCAGTGCCATATCCAAGAAAATCAAAACCTATTCGGTCTTGAAAGATGCGGATTGGGGCACACTGGCACTTTTGGCTGGAATCTTCTGTTTAGTTGGTGCATTAAAGGACACTGGTATTGTTAACCTTTTGGCAAATTGGGTCGGCAGGTTCACCTCCGGTAGCCTTTTAAAGACTTATTTGGTCCTAGTTGGCTTTTCGGTCATCATCTCGGCTTTTGTTGATAACATACCTTATTTTGCTGCAGTGGCAGGAATTATTGGACCGTTAGCCCAAAACTTTGGCTATCCACTTTATCTATTATTGTTCGGGACACTTTTAGGTACCACGGTGGGTGGTAATATCACGCCCATCGGTGCCTCGGCTAATATTGTTGGGGTTAGTTTATTGCGTCGGCGCGGCTATAAAATAAATTTCTGGGATTTTGCTAAGATTGGATTACCTTTTACCTTAGCCGCGGTTAGTGCTTCTTGTCTGTTTATCTGGTTTTTCTGGCATTGACACCGCTCAACTTTTTGCTACTATTTCCTCATGACAGAAATAATGTCTAATTTCAAATTCCTAATTCCTAATAAAATTTGTCATTTGGGTTTCGGAATTTGGAATTTTAATCGTCCCGCCCTTTTTATATCAGTATATTAACGCACTCGCCTTTAGATTGAAACGCATACCAATAGCGTTTTGATTTCATTGACAAATTGTAAAATTTAGTTATAATATAATTAGTAGACTTTTGGCGACGATTTTTCGGATAGGAGGCGGATGTTAGTGCTTTAAGCAGACTCCGGCCTACAAAAGGTGGTCAAAGATTGCAGTAAGGAGGTGTAAATGTTATTCCCGAAGATTGCAACGGGATTTGACCTAATTGACAATCTATGGCAAGGCTTTTTCAAAGGAAGAACTTATCTAGTGACCGGTCCCAGCAATTCCGGGAAAACTATTTTTTGCCTTCAATTTGCAACCAAGGGTTTAGCCGCTAAAGAAAAGGTTATCTTTTTTACGCCCGAGCGTGCCGAGGATGTACTTTTGCGCGCCGAAGGTTTACAATTTAATATTCAACCATCCGCTATCGAAAATAAGCAATTTTTAATTTTTCAGTTAAGTAAGGATATCTCTCCATTATCCGATGCAATATTAATTAAGACGATGGACGAGATCATTCAAATTATTGAACAAGAAAGACCGTCACGATTAGTTTTTGACCCAATTACCCCTTTATTGCAATTTGAGAATTTTTCTACTTTAAAAAGGAAAATTACCGAATTAATTTATACCTGGGAAAAATTCGGGGCGACTTCGGTAATCACCTTAGGTGAACCGGCTAATCAAAAAGCCGAACAAATTTTTGACCTCTTAAGTTCAATTGTAACCGCGACAATAAAATTAACCCAAAACTTACCCGATAAAATCCGCACTTTAACTTTGCAGGCACGGCTTGGCCATTATCCCGATTTTTATACCACTAATATTAAGATTGAGTCAGGACTCGGTTTAATGCCAGTTACACCGGTCACCGCCGAGCCCATTGAAACTACCCCTTCTTTAGTTACAGTTAAAGAAACGGTTGGAGAAGAAGCGAAAAAAACAATTGAATCAGTCAAATTGCAAAAAGAAGAGCCAACGCAAAAGGTGCTTTCCGCACAGCGCGGAATGCCACAAGCAGTAGACGAGGAAGCGATACCTGAATTTCCGGTTCGTGACTTAGACCGTGATGATTTTACCGGGCTCTATAACTTTGATGGCCTTTTGCATATTATTAACCAGGCGCTTGAGAAGAAAAATAATTTTGCCTTAATCCTCGTCTGGATTATTAGTGGTGTGGAGAGTCGTGCCAAACGGTTACTCCTCTCTCAAAAACTTGCCCAAGCCGTGAAAAACAATATTGCCAAACCAGTCCCTGTCGGTAGGTATTCGGACAAGATTATTGTCTTGCTCAATCGAACAACAAAATCCGAGGTAGAAGTCTTGGCCAAAGACCTTAAAGCAAAAACCTTAAAAACTCTGGTTCGTGAGAACGATAGTCTTGCCAATATTGATATTCAAATTGAAGTTTATGCGCATCCCGAAGACATCCGGACGCTTCGGGATGTTGAAACAATTGTTGGTATTCATCCTGAACTTGGAGCGTGAATAATGAAACGCAGATTGATTTTTCTGCTAATTTGTCTTGAATTACTATTTCAAATAGCAATCGGGGAAGATTATTTAACTCAAGCCAAAAGCAAAAAAGACATTGGATTATATTGGGAGGCGATTGAACTTTTAGAAAAAGCACTCAAGTCTGATTCAAAAAATGATATTGGCTGGAAAGTGCTTGGCGAATGTTATCTAAGAGTTAAAGAATTTAATAAGGCAAAAGTCAGTTTAGAAAAAGCGCAAAACCTAAACCCTAATGATTCCGAGATTACAAGACTACTGGATGAAATTAAAAGTGCTCAAAAAATGGAATTACAGGCACAAATCAATGCCTATAATAGTTATCTTGTAAGGTATCCTAAAAATGATGAGTATCGGCTTAAATTGGCTCGGGCTTATCGAGAATATGGTGATTTATTATCGGCACAAAGGGAATACGAAATATACTTAGCTAATAACCCGAATGCAACTGCGGTGAAAGAAGAATACGTTAAAACTTTCTTAAAACCGGCTCAAAGGGGAAAGGATGCGCCAATCAAAAAAGAGTCAAGATCAAAAACCTACTTGAAGCAATTAGACCAAGCCCGAGATTTAGTTAGTCAAGAGCGATATGCACCCGCCGAATCGTTATACGAAGCCTATTTGGCTAAAAATCCAACGGACACAACCGCTTGGCGCGAATACGCTAATATGTTGGCTTGGAATGAAGAATATGAAAAATCCATCAAGGCTTATCGCCACCTGCTTACGCTGAATCCTAACGATAAGAAATCCGCTTTTGAGTTAGCCCGAGTCTTAACCTATAAGGGCGATTATAAGGGGGCAATTGCCCAGTATCTAACCCTTGATACAACTGACCTAAAGGTTTTAACCGGGCTTGCCCAAACCTATGACTGGCAGGGTGACTATCCAAAGGCTTTGAAGATTTATCAAAGGATTCTAATTGCTGACCCCAAAAATCCTTGGGCATTAAAAAGAGTTCAAGAATTAAGTTCAAAAATAGCCGAGAGCCCACAACATACTCCTGCAATCCAGGGCAGTGCTTTAAACACCTGGGATAGCGAAGAATTTTATTTAAAAAGGTATACAACTAATTTAAGCTTAAACTTAAGCGAAAAGACTGGTCTTGAGCCAAGTTTTGCTTATAGTCAATTTGAACAACGGGCTGATTTTATTACCGCTTGCTCTTACTCACTTCGTATCACCGAAAAGTTATCGGAGGCGGTTTCAGGACAGGTTTTTTACACTTATAATATCTATGATTGTTTGGATAATACCCATTCTTATGGGTTAAGTTTAAAATATGTGCCACCGGCTAACAGCAATTTTGATTTCCGTTACGACCATTATAGTATTGTGGAAGATGTTTTGACGACCCGTTCTTTAATTCATAGCATTATGACCGATAAATTTACCATTGAAGGAAGTTACTCATTTGAAAAAGGTTATGGGTTGGCGTTTTATTATTCTTATGGTGCCTATTCCGATTCCAACCAGGTCCAAAATCCGCAAGCCCGGCTCTTCTATCAACTATTTCCTATTCTTTTGATTGGTTATAGTTACAATTTACTCGCTTATTCTTTCTCTTCAAATTATTACTGGTCACCCGATTTTTACCAGACCCATTCTCTCTGGTTTGAATTAGCCAATGGTTCAACTACGGCTTTGTCGTATTTTGTGCGAGCGGAAATCGCTAAAATAACCAATTCAGCAAAACTGGCCCGTTCCTTTGCAACTAATCTATCATTCAATCCACCCAAGACCGCTTTCGCCATTGGTTTTCAGTTCTCTTATTCGGAACTGAGTCGGACTACCGATGTCCCAGCTTATTGGTACCAATCATTATCCGCTTATCTCGTATTAAAACTATGAAGGCAAATAAAATAAAACCTGCCCGATATGGTCTATACCTATTGTTAATTGGGCTGGTTTGCCTTATCTTCGGTTTTTTAACCTATTATTTTGCTCAAAGGTCCGTCCTACCCTTTGGGACAATATTAATCATTACCCTTACGGTTGTGTTATTAGCCTTTTTAACCTTGCTTATTGTTCGCTATTTTTTTACCTTAATCTTTGCTTATCTTCATTATACTATTCCCAAGTCCGTTTCGGAGCAAACCGAATTTCCTTTAGTATCAATTTTAGTTCCCGTCTACAATGAAGGCAAGGTGATAAAATCGGTAGTCAATTCTCTATTAAATCTTGACTATCCAAATTATGAAGTCATCATTATTGACGATGGCTCTACGGATGACACTTTACCTATCTTAAAAGCAATGGAACCTGAATTCGCTACTTGTAAAAATCCAAAGGTTTATATCCTTTCCCAGCCGAATTCCGGTAAGGCAAACGCCTTGAACTATGGTTTAGATAAATCAAAAGGTGAATTCATTGTCTGCATCGATGGTGATAGTTTAGTCAGTCCGAAGACCCTCAGGAAAGGTTTAACACATTTTATTGATTCAAAAGTTGGCGCAGTAGCCGGAAATGTTAAGGCAGTGAACCGAAATAAGTTTGTTTCAATCCTTCAGTCCTTAGAATATTTGGAAGGCTTGAATATGACCCGTCGTGCCCTGGGGTTATTCGGACTGGTAAATATCGTGCCTGGTCCAATCGGTCTTTTTCGCCGGTCGGTACTGGAAGCGGTTGGTCGTTACTCAGCCGACACCTTTGCCGAAGATTGTGACTTGACCCTAAAAATCCTCCGTTCTGGTTATTCGGTTCGCTACGAACCCGAAGCCAAAGCCTTTACCGAGGTGCCAGAAAACTGGCTTGACTTAGTTAAACAACGCTATCGTTGGACCCGCGGGATTATTCAGTCAATCCGCAAACATAAGGACATTCTTTTAAATCCTAAAATTAACTTAGGGGATACTCTGATATTTTGGCAGATGATTTATGAGGCAATCATCTGGCCCGCGATGAATATCTTCGCCCACCTATTTTTTATCGTCGTCGCTTTAATTTTTGGCTTTTCACCGTTGATTGTTTTTTGGTGGTTGCAACTTTTAGCCTTAGATATGATGTCGGCTTTATTCTGTGTGTCTTTAGAAGAGGAACAGACAAAATTGGTCCCGATTGCTGTGTTGTATCGTATGGTCTTCATCCTCATCATTGATATTATTAAGGTCTTCGCCACGATTGAGGAGTTCTTAAACTTAGGTATGAGTTGGGATAAGTTAGAACGCAATGGCCGAATTAATGGTGTGAAGGTAGTATGAATATCGTTATTACCATAATATCAACCATTATCTTGGCGGTTACCGTCCTTACCTTAATTTTAGGAATTTTAGCCTATATTGTTTATAAGATGAGAAGGCGGGGTGGGAAAAAACCTGGCTTAAGCGAAAGGTCTAAAGAGGAAATAGCAACCGAACTCGAGCCGAAAAAACCAAAACCCACGACGCCAACTGCACCTTTGGAAAAAGAAGCGGCCGAAATTCCTTCTTTAATCAGGCGTTATGAGCCGGAAAAGAAACCCGAGTCGGGCGGCGGACAAGCCGAATGGAAATAAATGAGATACCGATGCGTCAGCAGAGTAATAATAAAGCGTCAATCAATTTTTTAACTCTTTTCTTATTAGGAATTTTCATTTTGTCCATTGGGGTAGTAGCCTATTACTTCACCCTTTTAATTGCTTCAGGCAGTCAACGGCTTGAAATACCTGCCAAAATAACAAAAACGGAAAGGGGCAACGCGTCCAGCACCTTTCGACCGGTGGGTGATAAAAAAACGAAAGGGGAAAACATTACTCAAAAAAACTTGGAAAAGGTGCTGGAAAATCGGAAATCAGCAAGCGATGTCGGGCAGACCTTTAGGGCTCCCTTAACAATTGGTATCTTATTACCCGAGGTTTTGCCAACGCCGGATATTGCCAAGGCAAATCTTTCAGAATGGATTAATTTTTGCACCAAAGAGAATATCCAGTACGAAACAATTCAAATCCGCCAAAGGCGGATTCTACCTAAAGCAGTTGATGTTTTAATCCTGCCTTTCAATCCTTCGCTTTCCGATTGGGCAATCACCTACATAACCAATTTCTTAGACCAAGGTGGCGGATTAATTGCGGTTGGTGATTGTGGGGCAATGGATGAAAATGGTCACAAGCGAGAAATTTCCTTCCTTAACCGAGTTATTGGTATCACAAAAATCAAACCGCTTTTTGAACCCGACTCTTCTTCCTTTAAGTTTGCTCCCCTCACCATCAAAGCCAATTCGCCGCTATCAATCAATTTGCCCCTGGGGGCAAGAATTGGTATCAGTGCTTCTTATGGTTGTGTGCAAGCCCAAGTGATTGAAGAACGGACAATCCAAGATGGGTATTGGTATGAACCATATGTGACGCAAGGAATTCCTTCCGAAGAGATTAAAAATAGTACCGGTCTGTGTCATGGTAGTTATAATAAAGGGAGGTTTGTCTGGTTTGGTTTTGCTATCAATTCCATTACCGGTGATGAATTCAGTCAAAATGTTAAGCAACAACTAATCCGTAATGCCCTGCTTTGGGTTAGCCAAAAGCCTTTAGCCCGAATAAAACCCTGGCCCGCCAATTATGAGTGTGCTTGTATTATCAGTGGCGATATTGAACATAATTTTGACAATGTGACAAATGTGATAAAAATTCTTAAGGAAAAGAATATCAAAGGAACTTTTTTCCTCCTTTCGGAATTAGCCAACAGCAATAAGTCGTTAGTAAAAGCAATAGCAAATGCCGGTGAGATTGGACTGCATGGTTCTTCCCACATTGAATTCAAAGGCTTGCCTTACGAAGTTCAACTAAACGAACTCCAAAAATCCAAGGCGACTCTGGAACGGATTACAAGAAGACTGATAACCGGCTTTAGACCACCTTATGGCGGTTTTGACGAAAACACGCTTCGGGCTCTAAATAAAACTGGACTTAAATATTTACTGCGGGCAATTGCGGACGGTAATAGTCTGGAACCAGAACTGCCCGACGAAACCAGTGGATTGCTTGAAGTAATCGTTTTGCCAAAACCAAATAAAGACGATTATGACATCTTCTATCGTGATTCAATCACCGCACCAGAAGCGATTTTCAATGAACTGAAAGACGAATTTGACCGAATCTATGATTTAGGCGGTTACTATGTTTTAACTTATCATACCCAGATTTTAGCCAAACCACCCAATTATCCAATCGTCGCTCAAATGATTGATTATATGAAAAGCCGAAAAACTTGGTTTGTGACCGGACAAGAGTTTACCGAACGGTGGCGAAGGATAAAAAATATTAAACTCGTAATAAAAGAGAAAGACAGTTTCAATTTTGACATAGTATTAAGCAATTTTAGTCCGGCAACCGTTGAAGATATTCAAATTCAAGTCTTCCCTGGTAATCTTTTCACCGACCCGGCTAAAATTCAACTGCAAGAAGCAATGCAGAGATGTGCTTCAAGCACTTGGTATTTTGATGAAAAGACAAAAAGTTATATTATCTTAATAAAACAATTAAAGCCCAAAGCGACTCACCGCATAAATTTCACTCTCAAATCGTATTCCGCCTTAGGCGAATTGACAATGTGAAACCCAAGAGGGTGATGACCAGAGCCCCATCCATTTCATTGCTGAGGGCACTTTGCCTGGATACGACAAGCGGTTCAGAAAAACGAGGCGTCGGTATTAGAAAAGGAAAGTATCCACCTCAGGCGGATAAAAAATACCCACAAACATTGACAAAAGTTCAAATGTCTTTCACCCTCCTTATAACAACATTATTATAGTTGACTTTAAAGAAATTTAGGTATAATTTAATAAAAAGAGTAGCCTATGGATAATAATTATGTCCTTAGAAAAAATCTTATGTTCTTCTTCACAACCTTAAGTCTAAAGATAAAGGGTTTTGATTATGGGAAAAGTTAAAGGAAGCAAAAACCAAAATCGGAGTTCACTGCCGAAATTGGCGGACGACCTAATTGCTGGAACAAAAAATCTGCTACGCGAAGCCAAAACTGAAGAAGATTTAAGAATTGGCTTTGAAAAACTTTTAGAACCGATAAGGCTTGAATTAAATCTTAAATCAACCCCCAAATATGAAAAATCCGTTTATAGCGGTCGCTCCGACGCAGTACATGGACAAGTAATAATTGAGTATGAATCGCCAAAATCATTTTCATCAAAGAAGAATATAAATCATGCTTACGAGCAGTTGATAAATTATCTATCTGATGAGATCAAAGAAACAAAATCAAATCAGTTAGTGGGTATTGGTTTCGATGGTGAAGAGATTTTCTTTGTTAAAAAAATTAAGGATACGTGGTTTAAAGAACCAGAAATTGGTGCTTATGACTTTAATCCTGAAAGTGCCAAAACATTTTTAATCCATTTGCGGGCTTTATCTCGGCTTTCACTTAATGCCGAAAATTTGGCAAAAGAGTTTGGTCCTCAAAGTGAAATAGGTCAAAGAGCAGTACGCGTTTTTGCTAATGCTTTAGAATATTGGGGGCAAAAAGGAGAAACAAACAGACCTCGAGAAGTTTTCTTTAATGAGTGGAAAAGATTATTTGGCATTGTTTATGGCGAACAATTTACTGGCGGCCATCAAGAAAAAGAAGCAGAGACGCTTTCAAAACTTTACAAAGTTGGCAAAGAAACCGATTTTCAAGAACTTTTATTTTGTGTCCACACTTACTTTGCTTTTTTAATGAAACTTATCGCTGCCGAACTTTTAACCCTCCGAGAAACATCTTTTGGCTCATCGCTCGCTTCCGAACTTGCCCATATTTCTGATGATGAACTCAAAAGACAACTTGAAGATATAGAAAACGGCGGAATTTATGCCCGAAAAGGAATTACCAATTTTTTGGAAGGCGACTTTTTCCGCTGGTATCT
>Ga0078972_1016158_pt1 | contig 11147 bp, 12 predicted proteins | sample YelNatPaOPGAMG01_FD_67568 | JGI IMG/M metagenome (GOLD analysis project Ga0078972, IMG submission 67568) | Hot spring thermophilic microbial communities from Obsidian Pool, Yellowstone National Park, USA - OP-RAMG-01 (SPADES assembly) (version 2) | ecosystem: Environmental > Aquatic > Thermal...
GTGGAAACACCCATTCACATTGGAAACGCAGAATTTTACACACCAACAGATTATGATATACAAGGTAATGAGTTTTATGTCATTGATCAAAAAAAGTTTTTAAAAAAAATATCATCAGATAGAATGCTATACAATGATTTCTTGAAAAAATGTGGAGAATTTACTTTAAATAACAGGGAATTGTTAGATTTTATAAGGCATGAAGCTAAAAATTTGTATAAATATACAGTTAAAATAGATGAAAAAGCTAAAGACTACATTACAAGAGATCCAGGCAAGATAAGCCGAGCGCTCATTGATAAATTTATAAGAAATAATTTAGATGATACAGTTTATATACCGGGATCTACGATAAAAGGTGCAATCAGGAGTTCTATTATAGAAGTAATTTTTGGAAAATTACTAAACATAAAAGAAGATTTGTGTAATAAAAAAAGCGATAAGAGAGAAAAAATTTTAGAGTCAATAAACCCAAAAAAACAGGAAAGAAACAAAGAAGAAAAAAAAACAAGAATTATTGAAACTATTCTTAATAGTTATCTGGGCTTTGATGCAAAGTATGATATACTAAAGTATGTTTTAGTGTCTGACTTTTCTCCTATAATAGCTGAAACTCAAATCTGCTTTCCTGTTAACAAAGTAAATGATAATCAAAACCATCATATTAAGGCTTTGCTTGAATGTGTAATGCCAAAGAGTTCATTTGAGGGAACAATTACTTTTAAAAAAGAGTTTTTTGATAATTTCAATAAACTACTTGATAAAATCAAACAAGAGGTGAAAGATTTTCCTTTAGAGGAATTTAACAAAGAAAATTACAAAGATTTTAATAAAAAAACATTAGAAAAATGGATAAGAGCACATTATAAGGATAAAGTTTATCATTGTGAGCGAATAAAGAATAAAATTAATTACTTAGATAATGATTGTCTCGTTAAATTAGGAAAACATGCTGGTGCTGTGTCAAAAACAGTAGCTGGTTTACGGGAAATAAAAACAAGGTCAAGGGGTGAATTAAAAACTCAATTTTCGCAAACCTCATTTTGGTATGTGGATAATAAGCCAATGGGTTGGGTTAGGGTTGAGTTTAATTTAGTGTCCTAGTTCATTGAGATTAAAAACTTTGTAGTATTGAGATGTATCTGGAAAATAGTTATAAACATTTGCATTTAGAAATTTTCCAACTGCCCACCCTAGCAAAAAAGCCATACCTACAGGCATAGAAAATACTAAATTAAAAGAATCAAACTTGTATCGCATCTTTATCATATTTATAGCACTGTTTATTTGACGCACAATTTCTCCATACTCTTCTAAAGGTATAAGGCCTTTTTTATCCTTTGCTTCGATAATAATGTTTTGCTTATTTGTTGGTGGTTTAGGTGCATGGCTTGCAATATAAAACAGTATATTGATATTTTTGTCTGCTGTGTTATCTACATTTGTATCATCGATATTTATTTTATCAATTTTGTTATTTATTTCCTTTAAGTTTCTTGTTGCTGCAATTGGAGAAGTATAATCACCAGTGCTGTAGTTTAAAAATGTATAAGAGCGTGTGCTTCCAAGCTCGGCTCCTAAACCAAAAGCAAAAGTTGAAGGTCCATTAAGAGCTAAATAATCATCAGGCAGGATTTTAGAAGCGGTTTCTTTAATAATATTAACCCAGCTTTCTTTAGGTAGAATGCCGATTTTGATTATTTTAAAGCCATCTGGTATTTTTGAATCATCATCTTTTGCCCAGATTAATACCTTTCTTAGTTCAAATGATTTATTGATGACTTCTGTAATGCTCAAAAACTCTCCGCCAATCAGCTGTTTTTTATTTTTAGTGCAAAAATTATTTTTTTCTTCAAACTTAGATGTATAAAAATGATCAGTTTTTAACTCTCCACTGAACACAAGGTTCTCTTTTATGTTTCTATTATAAATAAGCGCATACACAGCTGCATACATAGCTAATTGGTAAGAATCGCCTGCAAAATTGTTATCATCAAAAACTACATCAAATGTGCATTTTAGGAAATCTTTAATTTTTTTGGTGCGAATATCTTCACTGTTGCCCTCAAATACAAGAAGTTTAATAAATTTATTTTGTCTATTACCTACCACCACAAACTCTGCTTCTTTATAAGGCTTATTGTAAAGCTCCAATAATCTTTTTTGCGCACAGTAGTACAGCAAATCCTCACTTTTTGGTATCTTTTTTAGTGATTCTACATCATGTGTATTTTTTATTTGTTCTATTAGAATTTCTCTGCGTTTGTTGTTTAAATTATCTAAGCACTCAAGGTTTATCGTCATATATTTCAATATTTAATAAATCTACAACTGAATATGGATTTTTTATAATGTTTTTTGAGGTAATTACAAATGTAGGAATCTCAATTATACCCTCAAATAAAACAATAGGTTTTTCTTGCGCTAAATAAATTTTTATGGATTTGCCAATATTTTTATCACCAACATCAATCACAATTTCTTTTGGGTTTACAAGTATTACTGCATCATCTTTTTTAAAAGATTTTTGCCCATCTGCTGCTGCTTTTTTTTCGGATTTAAACAAATTGTTTTTAAAACTAAAAGGTATTATAACTTCCTCTTCTTCAAAAAAGAGATGCTTATTAACAAGCATAGTTTTTTTAAGCTCTTCAAGTTTAAACTTATATCGTGGATCTTTAGGGTTTGGTGGTATTTTGGGCCCACTTTTTTCAGCAGGCACACTTTTGCCTTCAATAATTATATCTTTTAATATGGTTTTATCTTTTTTGTCTAAAGTGCAGCATATATTGTATTTTATTTGTGGTGTAAGATAAAGCCTTTTGTCTGTTTCAATTATCCATTTGTCAGCGATTGCGTGTTTTATTTGGACTATAAAGTCTGTATGTGTGGCTAACTCCCAAAACTCAGACATTAGTATAGCTTCAGATTCACTTACTGCTACTCCTATAATTAGGCTATTATCCACATAAATCTCAAGTATATCACCAAATTCTGGTTTTTTATTGCTTAACAACTGGGTGCTTAATTTTATCTTGTTTTTGTTTGCCTGCCTATACACACTAAAAAGCTGATTTAAAAAATCCATTATTTCTTTTCACCTTTTGTCTTTGTCTTACTAACGATATTTTTGTAATCATTAGACATTGTATTTTTCCAAAACAAATCCAATAACAAATCAGCTGTCTCATAATCTAAATTTAGATTAAAAATCGTATCTTTGAGCTTCTTTTTTAATCTTTCTTTAGCTTTATATTCAGCCTGCTTTGATGCAAAGTTTAATTTAGTTTTACCTAAAATGTCAAGTAGTGTAAGTTTTTCTTTTTCTGTAAATGCTTTTTTAAAGCTTTCAAACTTTTCGGTAGCAGAAAGTTTTATAATGTAGCTTAATTCGGTGTGATGAAGGGTTGTTTTGTCTATAAGATCTGAAAGATCGCTTTCCTGCATATCAAGAAGCTGAACTCTTTTTTTCTTCAAAACATCCTTAAAATAATTGATTGCTGATCTTTTAACAACACCCCATCTTGGTTGATTGTATGTTGCAAAACTGGATTTTTTTTGCACCAAAAAGATATACAGTTCGCTTTTTATTTCATCTAAACTATCAAACATGTGCGTTTTGTAAAAGACTTTTGCTATATAAAGCGACAGCTCATTAATTACAATTTCTATATTATCTGTTTTTCCATCTAAGAATTCAGCCAAAAATTGTTCTACTTGCAAGAATCCACCTGAGGTTTTAGTTTAGCATATAAATAATCAATATTTTTGCACTCACCACAATGCTCTACCAAATCAAAGTCAAAATAATCTTTGCTTACAGCAAACACACACTTTTGCTTTTTATGGTTGTTATATACATAAGCATTTTCCAAAAAAGTAAATTTACACTGATTTGTACAATTATCCTTAAGATTAAAACTTACCTGGTCAAAATAAAAATGTTGACTAGAAAAAAATATAACACATGCAGTGTTTTTTTCATGGTTTATCTTAACAACTACAAAAGGCCTTCTTTTCCCTGAATTTTGGTTTGAGCCTAAATAAATAGAAAGTTTTTTCTCGCCTTTTAGTGCATTTATAAGCCATAATGTGTTTTCTTGTAACTCATTTGATATAAAATTTTTAATTAAAATCTCACTAATATACATATAACTGCCCAAACCCCATTGAAGCATTTGTACCAATATTAAAAAAACTCGCAAGGTAAAAATATTTATATAGTGCTTCGGTGCTTTTAACAAAAAACTTTATTTTTAAACTAGGTATACTCATAGATTTCTGCTTCCTATTTGAATACCTTTTGATATTGTAGTATTGACATGAAAGCATTTTAGCTTCAAATGGCTCATTTATGTATATAGATTCATCTTCTTTACCGTAAAACTTATTAATGAGGTAAATCCTTCTTTCAACAGCTTTGGTAATATCATAAAAAGTAATTTTATCACAATCTAGCACCTTAGAATCTCTTTTAAAACGCCCAAAATTAATTTCAACTTCAAAAGTATCCCTTGCTTTTATTTCTTTAAACATATGTGAGTTTAAAATCAGCTGTTTGTTTTGAATTGCATCTTCAAACGGGTCATAAAACCCAGCTCTTTTTATTTTAAGCTCCCTTTCAAACGCTTTTATGTATGCTTCGGAAAATTTAGAAAAAACTCCAATAAGAGTAATTCTAAGTTCACTATCAGAACACCTATTAATGACATACGGTAAAAACAAACTATCTTTATATTTCTCAAATGATAACATATACAAACACTTATCGCTTACTACGCAGGTTTCGCATGTAGAATCTTTTTGAATGCAAAAGCGCTTTTTTAAGTTTCTACCAAGCATTCCTCTGTAGTAAGAGCCGTAAAATAAGTAATCTTTGTCCACGCTGTCGTGTTTTATGTTGATCATAGAAAAATCAAAATTACCCATTATGATGATTTGTTTAATTTTTTCTCAAATATAGTTTTCAATGGTAGTGCCTTTAAGGTTTCATAATCAATTAAATCTATATTGTATAATTTGGCTCTCTTCTTTTGAGAATCAGATATTGCTTTAGATGGATTTAGTATTAATAAATGGGATTTAGCTGTTAAACCAAAACTGCTTCTAATTTGAGCAGCCTTATACATCACATCATTTAAAATTTCTTTCACATCACCAGTTTTACACTCTATAATATGCAGTTCATTTTTAAACACAAATGCTACATCAAGTTCGTTTTCTACACTTTCTTCTTTACTTAGATTTTTAATTTTAACATTGGTGGCTATTTGTTCTTCTTGTATTATTTGCTTTAGCTCATTATATGTATAAAACTCTAGCCACCCACCCGTAAAAAAATCTACTGTGTCTTCGCTTCTAAAATCAAACTTTGCCAAATCTTGCTCATTTATTTGACATTGGTTTATTAGTGGATTTTTAATTTCTGTTTCATATTCAGCTTGTTCGTATATTTTTTTTCTTAGAGGTTTATTATTGCTGCCTCGATAATTTCTAAGAGTTGCAGTGATTTTATCTATTATTTCGTAATTGTTTTTATACACATATAAATCAAATAAATGACTTGCAATTTTGGATTTTAACTCTTCATTTTCAATGCTATCTATGGTAGCTATATTGCCTGTAGCTTTAATATAGTCTGGAAGGTTAAACTCATAGTTTTGCTTGATGCTTTCGTTAGTATCAAGGTCGATATAGTAAGCAGCTTTTATTGGCAAATAGTAAATTTTGATTTTTGAATTTAATGGTGGATTGTTTTTAAAGTAGTAGTAAGCAGCAAGAGCCATTATTTTTGTACCGCCTGTAATATTTACAAGAATATTGCTGAAATGGTTTTTACTAAAATATTCATTTAGCTTTTCATTTATGTTTTGTGTTTTATTTTCATCAACGATTATTTCGTTATAATCAGGGTTATCCAGTACGCTGAGAACAGCGTTACCGATATTATTTTCTTTTGTTTTATTGGTGCCTACAAATAGAATTTTATCCCAACTGTTTTCAAAATCTTTCAAAAATAGTGCATTTGGTACCGTTTGGTCGCTAAGTAAAATTACTGCAAGTTTTGATTTGGTCATCTTGCACCTCTTTTTAAGACTAAGTATGCTAAATTTTTTACGAATGTCAATATTTTCTTTGATTAATTATAAGAGGTGGTTGTTTCACTTACCTTCTGTTATGCTTAAACGCACGCAGGTTTTTAAGCAAAAAATTCAGAATCCACCGAATTTTAATCAAACTCAAGCGTAAATTACCTCTTTTTTTAAACTCAAATGAAAATAGGAAATTGAGTATAAACCCTATATTGAAATTGGAGATTGAACAGCAACATCATAAGCCCAAATCCTGTATTTTCCTGTTAGAGGATCAGGAGTTGTTTCCACATATTGAAAAGTTACTCTTGCACCCAATGTCGCTATTGCTCCTACAACGCTTGCCGTTTTTTGTCCTCCTGTTATATCTATTAGAATATCTTTGTCTTTGATGCCTTTTTCCCTAAGATTTTCTATGCAATCATTTATGCTTTCTAGCAAGTTTTCAAAGTCTTCAAATTCTATAGGATTTTCGTATATTTCTATATTCGCGTTTATTATATAACTATTTATTATATCTTTTGCTTCTTTTAGCCATTTATAAGAGCCATTTGGCTCAGGAGAGCCAATGATATATATAACCTTTAAGCTTTTTGCATGAGGACTAAGAGCCCTTAATAATTGCTGCCAATTCCATCTCAAAGGGGGGTTCATATTTTTTGCTTCTTCTAAGTTATTTATGTCGTTCTCTAAATCTCCCGTAAGAGTAACTTCAGTTGAGCCATTTTTAACTTTCCAATACTCACCAGATTTTTGAGGGGCAAAAGAAGGGGTTGATACCAGCATTATTAAGCCTTCATGTGGCTTACAATGGTGCCTGCAAAGCAAATAAGTATTTAAAAATGCATTTCTGAGATGGTATAAAATAACAAAAAGAACAAAGCCCAAAATTAAAAATATTATGCCTACAATGGGATATTGAAAGATAGCATTGCCTCCAATATCAAAAGCTATTATAGTAGCTACGGCAGTTAATATCGCTTTCCATGGTAGCTTAAAAAACTTCTTCATTTATAGCCACTCTATTTATTTTTTGACATAATTCCCATAGCTTTTGTAAAATTTTTATACTTTGAGTTGTTAGTTTTGTCAAGTTAAAAATTTCTAATTTCTTATTTCTAATTTATGCTGTTTCATGATGATATATATGAAAGCTAATTAAGGATTATTACAGTCGTAATTCCCTTCAAAGCGGGAAAGACTCCAACGTGATATGATCACGCAGTGGGTCGTTTTAGATGACAACCAGTCAGAATCAGGTCGTAATTCCCTTCAAAGCGGGAAAGACTCCAACTGACCAAAACGGTCAAAACTGCATATCCATTTATCGTCGTAATTCCCTTCAAAGCGGGAAAGACTCCAACAGTTGCACCAGTAGATGAAGACGTACCATTTTAAAATCTAAGTCGTAATTCCCTTCAAAGCGGGAAAGACTCCAACGATGATATCTACGGCAGCAAGAATGGGGGGAAAAGGGTCGTAATTCCCTTCAAAGCGGGAAAGACTCCAACAGTCTCTATTTAAAAATGTTATTAATACAGCATTTTTATACTTGATAACATTTTATTAGACATAACGCTTATGCTGTTTTAATAAAATAAACTTATTAATCAAATCTGTAGGGAATAGCGCATATTTTCTTTTAAAAGAACGCGGTTATTGACAGACTTTTTGACAATTAAGTCTTGCTAAAAACACACTGCCAAACCGTTAATTTTCTTAATACAACAATTAAAACTCTTTGTCAAGTAAAAAATTTATACAATAAAATACTTTCTACAGATTTTATTCATCAATTGATTAGCTAAATATGGATTAATTTATTTTTTTGTGGTATTAAGAAATAGGATTTTAAGTAAAAAGTTAAAAATATAAAGTTTATATTTTTTGTCTAATTTTAAAACATTTTTCGTTAGTGGAATTGGTGAAAGGAGTTTTTAAGCTTGACAAAAAGGTTTGGATTGTTAATGTAATTTTAAAACAATTTACGGAGGTTTAGAAAAGTGGACACAAATGGTTTTATTTTTTTAATTGCAGGTATCTTGCTTATTTTTATATTTATAGGTTTATACAACTCTTTGGTTTCTAAAAGAAACGCTGTTAAATACTGTCTTTCAACCATTGATGCTCTGCTTAAAAAGCGATTTGATTTAATCCCAAATCTTGTTTCATCTGTTAAAGAATATATGAATTATGAAAAAAGTGTCCTAGACCAACTTACTCAGCTTAGAACCCAATTTAAACCTGGTGCCATGACACCACAAGAGCTTGACAACATAGATAACCAATCTAAAACACTAATAAGGGGTATATTTGCAACTGCAGAAAACTATCCTGATTTAAAAGCCAGCCAAAATGTTTTGCAACTGCAAGCAGCGTTAAATGAAGTAGAAGAGCAAATTGCAGCAGCAAGAAGAGCTTTTAATGCTTCGGTTATGGAGTACAATAACTCAGTAATGCGATTTCCCTCAAACATAGTGGCTGGCATATTTAATTTTAAACAAATGGACTCTTTTTCTATACCTGAAGGTGAAAGGCAAAATGTTGATATTAAGAAGCTTTTTAAAGAGTAAATATGAAAAAAAGGGTAAATAACAATGGAAGATTTTGATAAATTTATTGAAGAGACCATATTTCCTGAGCTAACCCCGCTTGAAAAATTAAGAAATAAGAAAGTAATAGTCTTTTGGGTGTCTTTTGCATTTATTGTTACTTTTGCTTTGCTAGTGATAATAACTTTTCAAAATATTTTTGCCGCTTTCTTTGTGGCCATTTTTGCTTTAATTATCTCTAAAATGCTTCTTAATGGTTTATCAAGAAAATACTCGTTAGAGTTTTCTTCAAAAGCAATTGGAAACATTGTAAAATTTATTGATAAGAATCTAGAGTACGACAGAAAAAGTCATATATCAGAGTCAGATTACAACCAAAGCAAACTATTTCTCACAAGATACGATGGTTTTACGGGAAGCGACTTAGTTTATGGCAAACTAGACAAAACATCTATTAAGTTTTCTTACTTGTATACCTACTATGAAGAGGAAGATGAAGACTCAGAAGGACATAGCACTACTCATACACATACAATCTTTAGTGGCTTATTTTTTATTGCCGATTTTAACAAAAGGTTCAATGGTGAAGTTTATGTTTTTCCTCATGGTTTTAGGTTCTTCTCGCCAAGAAAAGGCACAAAAAAGATACCTATGGAGGACCCTGCTTTCAATAAGGTCTTTGATGTTTATGGAAGCGACCCAGTAGTCTCAATGTATGTTATTTCTACAAACTTAGCAAAGCGATTATTAGAGTTTGCAGAAAAAGCTAACACAAAAAAAGGTGTAGCTTTATCTTTAATAAATTCTACGCTTTATATTGCTGTAAACAATTATCAGCCATTTAAAGTGCCATTTTTTAAGACTATTTTTGACAAAAATATCTACTACAGCTACTTAGAGCAGCTTAAATTTGCAACGGGTATAGTTGATGAGTTAAATCTTAATACCAGAATATGGACTGCTGATGTTTAGTTTAGAAAAGATTAAGAGTTTTATTGTTAATAAGAATCTTAAAAAAATAAAAAATCTCATGCCTAAGAATAGAAAAAATAAGCTTGGCAAGTTTGGTGCACTTTACTTGATTACAAATATATTTATAGGAGGAGAGTATGAATACGCCAAAAGATTTTTTTACTGAGCTATTTGATTTATCATTTAAAAGTTTTATTACACCTAAAATAATCAAACTGCTCTACATTATTGCTATAATAGCTAGCTCAATTGAAGGCTTAATAATGTTGGTTAATGGTGTAAACTTAATGAATGAGCTACCTTTTTATGGATTTCTTTTCGTAATATTAGCATTTCTAATCCCTTTGTTAGGTATTATTTTCTCAAGGGTTATTCTTGAGACAATAATTGTTTTTTTTAATATAGAAAAAAACACTGCTGAAATTGCAAAAAATAAAGAAAAAGAAGCAAATGTAGAAGATTCAGGGCTTGTCTAGTTTTTTGGGTAAGCCCTATTTTTCAAATATTTTAGTTGGTTATAGCCTAAATTAGTATATGGTTACTTTTTATAGCTTTTTCTAAAAAAAATATCAACAGATACCAAAAAACGCAAAAAATATACCAAAAAATCGGTAGTGTATAATTAATTGTGTCATTGAAATCCCCCTTGAAGGGCTGTATTATCTAACTACAGCAAATTAGACAAAAACCCTATCAAGGAGGAACTAACAATGGATAATGTAATTATAGAACAATTATCCAAATATTTCAAGGAGATGATGCAAGAAATAATGTTAAAAGAGAAAGAAGCATATTTAAAAGATCATATTGAGACAAGAGGCAATGGGTACTATAAGAGGACACCCAAGACGATATTGACAGATATGGATCTTGAGATCCCTCGAACTCGAGATGGGAATTTTAAACCATCTATAATACCCGAACGCAAAAGGAAAGAGATATTTATCAATTTGAAAGATAGGGGTTTATCTGGTGTCAAAATGATAATTAGCGTTTGACGCCCATACTAACGAAAGGTTATAGGTGAAATAAAAGCGCAACATCAGCTTTGCTGGTTTCAAATGGAGCAAACTTTACAGGTATTTTAATAATCTTAAAGGTAAAATAGACAACTACACTTATTTTTTTAAATTTCCCTATAAATTAAGAAGCTATTTTATAGTACAACTAACTGGATAGAGAGGTGTTTTAAGGAGCTTAAGGATAATATTCGCATTAGGGGGTATTTCCACTTCAAGGAGAGTGCAAATAAATTTTTATATATATTTTTTAGAAATAAGAACTTAAAATATCAGAGCAGAAAATTAAGGTACTCAAAATCTTATAGGAGACATTTAATGAATAAAAATCTTATCAAGGGATCTCTGACACAATTAACTTAACATTACCGTAAAATCCATCGATGTGGTATTTTTAGCTTAGTTTTTGATTTTTTTTGATTGGCATGCGTTGCAAGTGCCGTAAATTAAAACATTTACACTTGCTACGCTGCCTTTGTCAAAATTATCTAAAAGGCAGTTAACATTTATGT
>Ga0078972_1016163_pt1 | contig 11142 bp, 23 predicted proteins | sample YelNatPaOPGAMG01_FD_67568 | JGI IMG/M metagenome (GOLD analysis project Ga0078972, IMG submission 67568) | Hot spring thermophilic microbial communities from Obsidian Pool, Yellowstone National Park, USA - OP-RAMG-01 (SPADES assembly) (version 2) | ecosystem: Environmental > Aquatic > Thermal...
AACGTACAGCCGTGCAAAAACGAACGGAAAAACCAACAAAAACCAACGCTAAACAGCCCTGAAAACACGAACATAATAAACATAACCGCTATCACGGTAAGCGCTGACGATGTAACGGCCATTAGGGCTGACGGAAGCAGGCTCAAAATAATCGCTACCACTATCATCCGGCTCAACAGCCTTGACCATAACACCATCCTTAACTATCAACAACCTATGAACCGCAACACCGCTCTCAATCTCAACCATGTACCGCCCACCAGCGCTAACCCGCTGGTCAGGCAGAGGATACTCAACACCTACACCAACATCAACGAACTCAGGACTAGCACTCTCAGCGTCCAACATATATCTATTGTACGGTGTGCTGGTGGATGAACACAGCAACAACACGCCGCTATTATTAACAACCATGCTGGCAACCCCGCCAATAGTATCCTCCTTGCTCAGTATCAACTTCCAATCAGAATAGTTCCCCTCAATAGTGGTTGGCGGCGGAAAATAGCTCAAACCCTCAACCACCACCGCATATCTTGCCTGGACAGCCGCTCGTCTCACATAACCACTTTAAAAACCTGCACCACCAGTTAGGCTCAACCCTCCTCACGAACGGCCCATCATCCATCGCACCCTTAACCACCATGCTATCCCTATCCCACTTCAAATAATACTTAACATCATAAGGAGCATCAACCATGGCCCTATCATAAGCCGCCTTACAAGCGTTAAACGCATCTCTCCAACTGCAACCGTTCAACACCGCCACGTTGAACGCGTGATGACTATCATAAAAATACTTAGCACGGCTATCCGGATAAACGCCCGCCATAAAATAATACGTTCGATTATAACCGAAGAAACCGAGCATACCCGCCTCAACCCACCAATCCGCTGATTGGCCGAAACTGCAACTCAGAAAACTACCCCACTTACCCTTCATCAACCCGGCATCCTCACGATAACCCTTAACGAGCAAATACTCATAGTTCTGACCTGTAAAAGTGGTAGGGTTACCATGCCCCGTGCCGCTAATAAATACGACAAGAGGACTGCTAACATAACTCCTAAACTTAGCCTTACAAGCATCAGCACCGTACAGATCAACATATGGAATACCGTTCTTCTCAGCCGCACCGATAACGTAAAGCTTCTCATAATACTGGCCGTACTTGGTGGCCGTCTCAAAATCCGGTCTAACGACCACTATACCGCTTCTTAATCTCCTCGACCTCTTGATTAACGTCTGCACTCCAGATTTCAATATTCTCAACCCCTATCCTAGTTTCATTCTCCATCTCCTTCAACATCTCATCGGGCGTAAACACCAGCGCAACGGGGTTTCCAAATCCATCCGTGGTAAAGGCAACTATCTTAACATCTTCACCGCCCAGCATCCTGGCTGACATGGCGGCCTTAAAGTTTTTGATCGCTACGGCCTTCTTAACCTTTAGCTCTGTGCTTGTCATGCAGCCTCAACCCTAGGATTATACCCTTTGCTAACAGATATACCGTTACAACCTCGAGGAATGCCGCTACACCCTTAAACAAACTGCTTTCAGGCTCAGCCACATATCCGCTCACAAAGTACAGTACTTTAGCAGCCGCAAATAAAACCGGGCTAAGCTTATACGGCATATTAGACACCGGCATATCAAAAAGCAGCACCACATATATAAACATAACTGTGAACCAGTTCAATCTCCTAGGCTGAAATGTACACGATAATGTACACGAAGCCCTAAATACAAAACCGATACCACTATAATGCGGGCCGCATTCGGCCCGGGAGGAGTGAGAAATGAAAAGGAAGGTTAAGACCGATTTCGACGTGGTGGGAGAAGAGGTGATATGTTTTCCGGATAGCACCCACGCACCGGAATGGCCGTGGAGATGCGAGGTGTACACGGTGCGCAGGGATGGCCGAAAGTTCCACTCAGCGGTATACTACTCGGCCAACGATGAAACAGGGTATACCGCATACGGGGATGAGTGAGATGGAAGTGCTGGAGAAGAAGGGAAAGGGGTATATGAAGTGGATGTTGCAGTGGTGGATGAACGGCTTCCTAGACAGCCTGGACGAATACGCCAGGCTGTACGGCATGGGAGAATATGCAAGGGAGATGGCCGCCGAGATCAGACGGAGATTCCAAGCCCTATACGGTGATCTGGAATGAACGACAAACCAGAATGGAAACGTGAAAACGAGGAGTTCGCATCAAAGATGATACAGAGCCACATCAACGCCATCGTGGACTTCATCAAAACCTACGACGATAGGGAGATGCGGACGTCAGCAGCAGCCGCCGCTGCACGATCAATCATATTGGGTTCATCCACATCGGCGAGCGAGGAAGCGGAATCAACCATGTACTTCCTCATGAGCTTCCTGGCCGATGCGGTCAGGGAGCTAAACGAGATTAGGGCTAAAGTAATAGCTGAAAGGAGGTGATAAGCCCGATGGAGAAAGATTGGACCGAGCTGGTCCAGGACCTGTACAGGCCTGTTGAGGGGGAGCAGGCGCTGACGATAAAAGCTGAACCCACACTAGCCGTAAACCGCTGGGGTAGACAGGTGCTGAGGATCGAGACTGATAAGGGCATACTCATGACTGGCTCATTTGCCGTCATGAGGGCCCTGAAGAACGCATACCTAAAGTATGGCACCCTGGTCGGAGCCAAGCTGGTGTTCACCGTGGCGGGCCAAGGGGTTAACATGCGCTACACGAGCATAGAAGTATTCCCGCCAGGCAGCAAAGCTAAAAAGTAGTGGCAAACCATGGCGGACAATAAACCCCACCCCTTTTTTACCCATAGGCGTCGTGCGGTGATAGCGGAGAGGGTCAGACGCTACCACTCAAGCAAGATACACCCTAAACGTGCAAAGGTGGTGATCGAGGAGGACCTGGGAAAGGTGAAGCAGATCACCGCCATCAGCTTTCCACCCGAGGTTCAACCTGAAACTAAGGTCATACCGGCAAACCCGAACCCGGACCTCGTAAAGCTGTTCTCATATCCGTTCAAGCTGATACAATATAAGACGAGCGGTAGATACTTCATGTACTCAAGCGATGGCGAGTTCATCGCTGAGCTTGAAGCACATGACCTCTTAAACCTTTGGCTTAGCCTGCTGAAACACTTCGGCCGCTTCCACGTCCACCGTCGGCGTGGAAGGGTGGAGCTGTGGGGCCGGTGCAGAAAGTGGCTGCTTACACATATATAATTATAATTATAATTATCCGGAAGTATATATAGTTAGGGGGTGCAAATAGGGGTGTCAATTAAGGCGCTGCCGGAAAGGCTTGAATCGGACCCTAAATACCGTGAACTATACGCCTACTACCTTGTGGTAAGACATCGATACCTACCTAGAAAGCTGCTCAAGCAGCTATCACCTGAAACCGCCATAGAATTAGGCATACTGTATAACAGGTATAGGAGGATGATGAGATGGAAATAGAGAAAAAGTTGGATGAAAAGTTGAAATGTCCGTTCTGTCCCGCCAAGTTTGACCTGTGGGAAGAACTGATACAGCATCTAGCGGCTGAACATGATTCACAGTTGCCAGACTATCTAGCCGTGTGGACGGTTGAATGCGTCAACTGCGGCTACATATATGAGGCTAAGGGTTGCCCCGTGATCTGTCCCAGATGCGGGTACAAGCTGGAGTGTTAAAGCTATGTTGCAGTTCAAGGTTTACAAGCTTACATGGATGCGGGTGAAAGGCAAAAAGCTGCTTGTGCTAAGGGATGTGAACGGCCGCTTCCTCAGGGTTGCACGGGAGAAACAGGACCAGAAGCAGCTTGCACGGTGGTATCACCGCTGGAACCTCCAGAAACGCCTGGAGGACCTGCTTACAAACGCTGAGTTGAAGCAGGAGGTCCTACAGGCCAAGGAGAAGGTTAGAAGCATGGGATTTCCGGAGCAGATAAGCTTCTACGGCATCTTTAGGAACCCTAGGAGCGGCAAGGCTGAATATCGCCGCTACGAGGTGTTCAGCCGCAACCCGTTCACCAGGCACGACATAGAAACGGTCTACTCATACTTTTATACTAACCCACCCGATGGACAGGCGGGAGTATACGTTTACCTGCCTGAAATAACAAAGCTGGTGGAGATATGGCTTTCACACCTGAAGAAAAAGTAGCGCTGCAAGAGGCCGGGTATTCAATTTCACAGATAGCAACGATGGAGCAGTACCATATAGTATCTCCGATCGGGTTAGGCGAGGAGGATATGCGGGAATGGTGGGAAACATACAGAGCGTTAGTCGGATACCCGTAAACCGCTGGAACGGTAAACTCATCTGCGGCTACACCAGTCAAAATCAGTTGCTGCTTGATTTAGATAACTGCAGCCACTTTAAAGCCTGCTGCCTGGCGAAAATGATTCAGCGTGAATGGCCTGAAGTCGGCGACTGCCTAATCGTACGCTGCGCTGAGGACAGCCATCACCTCATCTTTTCCAGTCGAATTTCCTGGAGTAAAATATCTAAAATAGTAGACGTATTATGCGGTCTACATATCCTGGAGAAGGACTACATGAAGATCAGGCGCTTCAGGAAAGATTTGACGCTACGCATATCGCCGAAAGTAACGGAGGACAAGAATAGAGGCACACCTGTACCGGTTGCATACCTGCTCAACGGTAAAAAAAATAGGGGTGATAACCTTATCTTAAACTACCTTGAGGCTTTATCCTGTTTTAGGCCGGAGCTGCCGCAGCCTTAGCCAGTTCGGTCTCGATTAAAATCCTGGCTTCCTGCTCCGTGTAGCCTTTAGCTAACAGCGCATCGACCACATCTTCCGTCTCGATCACTCCGGCTTTCCATGCCGCTATCAGCTGCGCCACCGTTAGCTTCGGCGCTTTTTCTTTCGCTTTATCTGACGCCCTCATCGCCTGAACTTCCGCTTTAGCCAGGTGGTGGAGGGCCGTATCCGTATCCAAGCCCAGGCTTGTAAGCTGACGCATGGCCGTGTTTTTGTCGATGACCCCTTTGCGGAATTTCAGCACGATCGTGTCGATGCTCATCTTCATCAATGTGAACCTACGCTCTAGCTGACCGATCTTCATGACCCAGTCTATGACGACATCGCTGAAACCGGCTTCCTTCAACAGCTTCTGGTATTCAGCAGTACCGATGTATCCATTCTCATAGGCATCCGTTGCTATCGTTTCGATCTTCGTCAGCAGCGGTCGAACACGGTATCCACGTATCATCTGCTTCCAGCCTTCACGGAAGCGCTCCTCTATGCCTGACGCTTTCGCTATGTAGTCCAGGTCCTCATCCTTGAGGACGCCTAAGTCATACATCATGCGTGCCTCAATCCTGTTCGGCGGCCTCCAAACCCACTGCATGATGTACGGTATTTCATCCGGTCGAAAATCGTGCAGCACCAGGTAGTCCTCGTAGAACTTTTTGCTGACTATACCACGCCAGTACATCTCCGTTACACGTTCAAGCGGGATCAAAACCCAATGGGCCGTCCAGTAGCGGTCAGCCCACTCCTTACTGTACCCTCTCCAGGCCATGTAGTCGGCGAACAGCTTAGGAGCGGGGGTTACACGTTCAGGCACGAACGCTTCACGGACAACCATCGTGATCAAATCCTGGGTAGGCGGAATTTCAGGCGTGTACAGCCGGTTATAATAATATTCGAGCGGCTTGAGGAAGCCCATTTCAATCTTCATCTTCTGCACATCGATATACGTCGATCGGACGACTTCGACGTCCGGCCCGTTCATCAAATTGGCCAGGTTTATATCGACCTGGCCCAGCGTCAAGCCCTCGACTATCGTAGCGATCAAATCCTTCTCGAACGCCATCCTCAACGCCTGAGGCATGAACTCCGCCTCCTTCGAGTGAGCATCCTCAGGCGTTACCATCGACCTCGTGAACGCTGCACGTGCAGCAAGCGAGGCGAACTGGCTCATGATGCTCTGCGCCCGCTGGGTTACCTCGTTCATCCGATCGGATATGTCGAATTTCTTGAAGAAGGTGAGCAGGTCGCTTATCGGCGATAACGCATCGTTGAACACCTTCTTTAGGTCGAGGCCTTTCTCCTCAACCTTCGGCATGAGCATTTGAAAGGTTAAGGTGGGTATATTGCCTTGGAGCAGGGGTATGGTTGTATTCAATTGCTGGAGTCTAGGTAAAACCTGGCTGTGGAGGAACTGGTTTACCTGCGGCAGTTGCGTTTTAAGCCAGTTTTCGATCGGCGCAATCAGCGGATGAATCCGATTAGCGATCTCGATGGGAATGCTGAAAACCTTTGACACGAGCTGCTGGCGGAAGCTTTCGACCGCCTGAAAACCCTGTACGATCCTGGGCCACACGTTGGTTTCTAGGAAGCTTTTGATCGGCTCTACCCTGGAGAGCAGGAAGCTTTTAGCCTCCTCGAACTTCGGCGCAAGTATGCTGTACGCTTCCCGTGGGATGTTGGCTAGGCGGCTGCCTATATCGGTCAGCCTAGGCCATACCTCGGACCTGAGGAAGCTCCAGGCGTTGTTAGCCGCATCAGATAGCGGCTTGATGGCGGGAGCTATGTATTTATCGTATAGGCTTCTGAACCAGTTGGTTATGTCCTCGAACAGGCCCAAGGTTTACGCTTAGACCTCGAAGGCTGCTCCTACCACGCCTTTCTCTAACCCAACCTGCTTCTTTATTTGCTCTTGAACGAAGGCTGCACCCTTTTTGTAGTCGCTCACCCTCATCGTGATCGTGCCAAACCTAGGTACAGCGTCCTCGATGGTATAGCTGACCAGAACCATCTCTTCCCCGCCCGGCGTAATGGGCAGTACAGGTGTTACTCCGGTTATAACCACTCGCACCATTTTACATCGGTTCTATATCTTATCGACCACGTAATAAACTTTATCGCTTGAATTCTCGGCTACAAGGTATAGGTCGCTTAGGTCATCGATGGTGAACAGTTTAGCGCTGCCAGGTGCAAGTGGGAAACATGCTCCTGGAGCGGCCGGCGTGCGATAACTGATCCAGATGTTAGCAGTATTGGATGGGTCCGCCAGGATTAACACTTGCGCTATGGGGTATTCCGTCGTCATGATCTGGGTTGGTGTCGTGCCAGGCGTTAGAACACCTGTCATGTCAGCGGTGAAAACCGTTCTGGTTCGCTGTTCAGGTGGAACGATCGGCGGCGGTGTAATTATCGTGGGTATTACGGTTGTCTCTTCTTCCCTTATGACTGTGCCTATCACCGTGGGCGCTGGAACGTCAGGCGGCGGGAAAACGTAGCCGATAGGATGGCTGTAAGGTTCCGGATACTTCTCGAAAATTTTGTAGTGCGCCTCCGTTACGCCGAAATCATATGCCAGCAAATAGCCTCCCCGTGTTACCGTAACAAAATTTCCGGCATGGGGAAGCCTGGCTTTAAAACGTTCCCTAACCCTTTCACGGTCATAAAGCTTGTACGTGGGCAATTTTAAGCCTCGGCGTAAACTTTGAATTTATAGCCGCTTGAAACGGTTACAACTACGTTCGTCGCTGTATGCGTCCCCTCAGTTACATCTAAGGCTGCATAGGTGGTCGGCGATTCGGTTATTACAATCAATACTTTGCTGGGGACGACGCCTAGGCCGTGCGGTATGCTCTGGCTTGATCCTGTTGCCGCTATCTCATCGCTGATGAATACCTTGCGGTGGCTGAGCAGTATCTGACCTGACGCTATTTCGCTTCCTTGAATGGGAAACAGTACCCTATCATATCTCGGCCTAACCTGTTCGCTCACCGATGTTCACCCGCTTACGCTGCCGGTGATTCCTCAACCACTAGTTCGACTTTCACGTTGATCGTGCCGCTGTCAGCCAAAGCATGGACTTCAAGGTAGTGCGGTGTAACGACGTCTATCGCCACCACGTGCGGTTTAGGATATGCAGCGGGGGTTACGCTTGTATGTATCTCGTAATACAATTCGGTGTCAAAGTAGATGCGTATTGTTCCAGCAGCGCTGGCGTAAGGTCTGATCTCCGTTAAAGTCCATTTGATTCCGCTGGTCGGCTGAACCTTTGCGCCTACGGCTGTCTCCGATGTGCCTATGCCGGTTGCGCTCACCAATATTATCTTAGTGGCCAAACTCGATCACCCTTAGACTATGTACTCCCTTACGCCTAACAGTATCAGCTTTTGAGTGTTCGCCAGTAGGTCATGGGTGCCGTCGTGGCTTGCATATCCCTTGAAGGTGAATATCCTGTTCGGCTCGAACGTGTACGGCGTTGGCAGTATGAACATTTTTGGCACGCTGATGTCGCAGCTTAATTCGTTGCCTAGGTCTGGATCGGCTACTAGACCTTCAGCGTTCTCGCTGGTGAACAGCATGATCTGCTCATCACGAATGTACACTCTGGTTACTTTGGATGAATAGTTTTTCGGGAAGTCGCCCGCTATGGCGTAGACAACGTATCTTTGGCCTGACGGTATTCGCCTTGACGCCGTTACGATCTCCGATCCTTCGATGAACGGGTTAAGGCCGGCGGGCATATCAAGATAATCAAAGTTGAACTCACCGCTCGCCTCTATATCGCCACTGTTCTCGAGGTAAACCGGCATGAAATGTCTTAAAGACATGCTTCCGCCTAGAATAGTCTTGGTTCTGACGTCTCCTTCTGTAACATCCTCGAAGTAGGCGTCGATTTGCGTTGGTGATGCTGACCTTACTATGCTTATGTCTTCATCCTCTGAAGCGTTTGGAAACGGGAAATCCGGGATGAACTGGGCCATGAAGCGTAGAAAGCCCAGGTCTCTGAACTTTTTGTCTAAGCTTGAAACTAGGACAGCCTGGCTTAGGTTGTCATACAACCTGAACAAAACAACGTTCCCAACTGCAACATCGCAGTAACCTGAAGCGCTTGCTTTGACGAAGAAATCCCGCAGAATTCTTCTGTGGCCTGTCCTGTTCGGTATGGTTAGGGTTGCGGTTGTCGATGATCTGCGCTGTAAGCTCGGTGGCTTGTTGGTCGGTGGAACTGCTACTGCCATTTTCTCACCCCTTATATTTTGTTTAGGCTATATATGGGGGGTTTAGGAGGTTGCCTTAGCAACGCCTCTGGCCTTAAATTGTCCTCTCAGCTTGCTCAGCCCGGTCATTAAATCGGTTGCACGCTTGATGTTCTCCGGTGAGCCTCTGACGCCTCTGGGTCCTAGGCCTTTCCTCACGTTGTCTATCGCCGGGATTAGCTTGTCCATCACCGCTCTCATCTTGGGGTGGGAGCGTGATACGGCGCTGCTATATCCTGCTGAACCCGTGGCCCTCACGCCTGACTTCCAGACTTCATCGCTGGTGGCGTTCACGCCTTCAAGCCTGAGCTTTTTGGCGATTACATCGCTCATGGCCTTGGCATAGTTCGCTTCAGCGGCTGGACTTGCAGCGTATGTTTTCCATGCGCTGGCCTCTACCTGTTTAACCCAGAAGTCGCTGGCTGCGCTGGCCCTGTTTTTCCAGTTGTCGGCGGCTATATCCGGGCTTCTGATCACCTTCGGCATTTATACCACCTCAAATTTTTTCCGGTTAGCGCTATGTTTATAGCTTAGTTTAAAGGTATTGTTTTGGCGGCGTCGCCGTCCCGTCGCCGTTACGTCCCCGGGGTGCCGCCGTATGTATAAAAACAAATTGGAGGAGTTGGCCAGCAAGGCCACGCTTGCATCGCCTTTTGAGCGTTTAGCCTGGATTAATAAGCTTAGGGAGTATATTCGCAGCATTAGCGTTTACCAGTTGACGGAGGAGATTAAGACTATTGAGAGTCCTGCAGCTTTGCGTATGATTCAGGCTGCGGGTGTGCCTAGTATAGCTTTTACGGCGTTGATGGAGCAGCTTACTAAGGTGTTGAGGAGATGAAAGTTATGGCTGAAGAAAATCCTAGGAAGAAGGAAGCTAAGGATGAGGTTAAGCCTGAGGTTAAGGTGCCTGAGCATCCTATCGGTGAGGAGCTTGATATAATTCACTCGTGGTGTGAGGGTGGGATAACGCATATGACTAACATAGCGTATAACGAGCAGGGTGCAAGCATGTTCGCATGTCCCAGATGTGGCTTAAAGATAGTTGTTGCTAAGGTTGATTAGGCATGGTGGAGGAAGGTAAGGCTTACGATTTAAAACATAGGCTGTTGGAGTATTTTGAGCGGAAGCGTAAGCAAATTCCAATTATGCATGGTGCTTTACACGGTAAGAGCGGCATAGACCCTATTCCTGACGCCGTTTACCAGGAGGACCCTGTTTATATCAGGCGTGCGGATGGAACGATCATCAACCCCAGTACAGAGGAAACGCTTACCAGCGTACTGAATAAGCTTGCTGATATTTTAGCTAGGTTGGATGTTAACTTAAGCACTAGAGCTAGTGAATCGACTTTAACGGGTGTTAAAGCGCAGACGGATAAGCTGACGTTCGATGCTTCGAGCAGGTTGAAGGCTCAGCTTGACAGTATACCTAATCCGTCTAACCTTGATGTTTTACTTAGCAGTAGAGCTAGCGAGAGCAGTTTAACAAGTACTTTGCCTAGAAATATAACTCAGTGGAGTGGCACACCGTTAACAGGTAGGAATATAAGCTTAGATTTAGCTAAAATAGATAAATATCCTTACCTTTTACCTGATGGTGCAACGGATAAAAGTTTCGGCGGTATGAAAAACTTAGCTAGTGGTACCACATATTTTTATATAAATGAGATTCCGCCTGCCGGGAAGAAAATATATTTGTCTTCGTTTAACTTGCAGTTGGCGGCTCGGGGGTTGACAGGTAATTATCGTGCGTCGATAAGTTTCCGGTACGGTGGAACAAGTCAGGGTTGGGATGGTTCGGAAGCATTAGCAGGATGGTGTTGTGGTTTGGAAGCTCCGTTAATTATGTCATTTCCAATTCCACGTTTGTTGTGGACTGCGAATGGCACCGATTATTTTAAGGTTGGAATAATGAACGAGGCGGGTAACACGTATTGGATGGGTGCGTCGGCGGTGCTGTTTTATGTATAATGGTTTCTTGAACGTTTGTTCTGTTTTTGCATATAAGTAAGGTAAAGTAAGGGGAAAAGTCCGTTTTAGCCTAAAACCCATGATTGGTGAAAATGGTCTTCTAAACTTAGCTTGTTTTAGCTTAAAAATAGGCTTCCCCCATCTTATTTAACCGTTTTAAATT
>Ga0078972_1016166_pt1 | contig 11140 bp, 6 predicted proteins | sample YelNatPaOPGAMG01_FD_67568 | JGI IMG/M metagenome (GOLD analysis project Ga0078972, IMG submission 67568) | Hot spring thermophilic microbial communities from Obsidian Pool, Yellowstone National Park, USA - OP-RAMG-01 (SPADES assembly) (version 2) | ecosystem: Environmental > Aquatic > Thermal...
CAGAGCAGGCCGAACAGGTGGTGGAGCGGCAGGCCCAGATTTTTGAAGACAGCAAAGACTACCTGATTAAGGTCTGGGAAGAGAAATCCAAAATTCCTGAAAACCATTCCGGCGAATGGCAGCTCTATGACTAAAAAATCGGGACATCCTACATATTTCTTATTTTTTCGGCATCAATGAGGCCTTTGTTATGTAGGCCTAACTTATTCCAGGGTAAAAATGAGGCAGGCACATGAGTTAAGGCCCTGGTATCGGTGGAATGGTTGTGATTCTTTGACTATACAAAGCTACAATTTGGGTTCGCCAAATAGATTGACTGGATGCCCAATAAATCGGAAATATCTAGGGTGTTTCGATTTTTAGGTGCCAAAAATAGGAAATGTGTAGGGCGTCCCCCATTTTTACAGACCATAGACTTTCATTTTGTATGATAGCATGCGCTCGGTGATGCCCAGCAGCCGGGCCGCCCGGCTTTTTACCCCGCCGCTTTTCTCCAGAGCCCGCCTTATTTCTCTGATTTCCAGCTCGCGCACCTTATCGGTGAGGGGCCTGGAAAAATCAGCCGTGCTCCCGGCCAGCTCTTTCTCTGACCTGATCTCCAGGAAGACAGGCAGGTCGGCCCTGGTTATGACCTCGCCCTCAGCGAAAATGATAGCCCGCTCTATGGCGTTCTCCAGCTCCCGAACGTTGCCCGGGAAATCGTGCTTCAGCAACAAATCCATGGCTTCGGCCGAGATGCCTTTGATATTCTTTTTCTCCCGCCGACTGTATTCGCGGATGAAATGGTCCACCAGCCCTGGGATGTCCTCCCTCCTTTCCCGCAGCGGCGGGACATCAATCCTGATGACATTCAGCCGGTAATAGAGGTCTGCCCTGAATTTTTCCTCCGCCACCAGCTTCTCCAGGTTGCGGTTGGTGGCAGCAATGACCCGCACCTCAGCCTTGAGGGCCCTGGTTGAGCCCAGGCGATAAAATTCCCGGTCCTGGAGAAAGCGCAGCAACTTGACCTGAATCGCCGGGCTCAAATCGCCGATTTCATCCAGGAAAAGGGTCCCGCCGTCAGCCGCTTCAAACTTGCCGATTTTCCTTTCCCGGGCATCGGTATAAGCCCCTTTTTCCGCACCAAAGAGCTCGCTCTCGACCAGGGTCTCAGGGATAGAGGGCAGGTTGACCGCCAGAAAGGGTCCACGGCTTCGCTCTGAAGAAAAATGAATCAGTCGGGCTATCAGGTCTTTTCCGGTGCCTGTTTCCCCGGTTATCAGAACTGTGGCCTCGCTCCGGGCGGCCCTGGACATCAATCCCGCCACCTGTTCCATGGCTTTAGAAACAAAGATAAAATTCTTGAAGCTGAATTTCTCTTCCAGGCGGCTCCTCAGGTCGGCCACCTCCCGCTGCAGCCGGAACCTTTCCCGGGCCCGCTCTAGGGTCAGCAGGAACTTCTGGAAATCAACCGGCTTGACCACGTAATCATAGGCTCCCTGCTTGATGGCCTCTACTGCTGTTTCTATGCTGGCGAAGGCCGTGACCATGATGGGTGTGATCAGGGGATTTCTTTGTCTAAGTTCCCGGATCAGTTCCAGCCCGGATTCAGTTCTCAGTTTATAATCAACCACGGCAATTTCCACCGGATGCTGGGCGATGAGGTTCAGGGCTTCCTGGGTGCTGGCGGCTTCAAATACCTGATAACCTTCCTGCCGCAGATTCTCGGCGATCAGCTCCCGCTGCATCGGGTCATCTTCCACTACCAGAATTATTCCTTTAAGTTCAGACATCCTGGCCTCCTGGAAGCTCTATGGTAAAAATCGTGCCGGTTTCCGGCCCGCTCTTAAAATAAATCTTTCCCTGGTGGGCTTCAACGATTTTTCGGACGAGATACAGGCCGACCCCGAGGCCGGATTCCTTGGAGGAAACGAACGGTTCAAAAATCCTGTCCGCCTGAGAGGGGTTGATTCCCGGACCGAGGTCGGTCACAGAAAAGATTAAATTCTTCCGGTGCAGCCCGGCCTGAACCAGAACTTTTTTCCTGGGAGCAGAAGCTTCCAGGGCATTCTTGATCAGGTTGTTAACGGCCCGGCCGAGCAGCAGGCGGTCGCCCTCCACGGTCAGCCTCTTCAGGACTTTCAGTTCAATTTCCACTTCGCGTGCCTGAGCCAGGGGCTGCAAACTGCTAATCTCTTCCTGCAGAATGTCGTTAAAGACCAACCGCTCTTTTTTCAGGTTCAGCGGCTTGATGATTTCAGAAAAGCGGTCTATAACCGCGCCGATCTTTTTAACCTCTTCCTTTCCCTGGAGGACCTGTCTGCTAAGCTCGGGCGGAGATTTTTTCTCCAGCAGTTCAAACAGAAGAATCAGGCTGTTCAGCGGGTTTTTGACTTCGTGGGCCACTCCGGCGGTAAAGCCCGAGATTTCCTTGAACCTTTCTTTTTCCTCGGCCTGCTTGACAGCTTCGGCTGAAGCTCGCTCAAAACTGGCGTGAAGCCGGTAAATTCCGGCAAAAATTATCAAACCGGCCAGGGCCATAATTCCCAGAATCAGCCAGAAATTTTTCTGGGAGCGGGCCAGCAGCCGGTCCAGTCCCTGGAGCGAATAACCGAGGTAAAGGTGAAAGCGGCGGCCGTCGGCTGTTTCCAGGGACGAATAATGGTTGAAGACCGAACCTATGGGTGAGTCCACTACCCAGAACTCATCTGCCGGGCGGTCGCGCCGGGAAAAGGGAAGATAACCTTCAAATTTGGAGTGCCAGTCCAGGATCCTTTCATGTTCATCCAGCAGGGCGATGAAATAAATATCTTCGAGGCCTGCAAATTGGTCCAGGATATGGGCGGGGGAATCATGACGGTCCAGCAGCTCCTTGATGTTAGCTTTAAGAATCGTAGCTGTGGCCTGGAGTTGTTCCTTGGCTAGAGTTTCCACCCCGGCCTGGATGGCCTGGCGGTTAAAATAAGAAACCAGGCTGAAGAGCCCAAGGACCAGAAGATAAGGCAGTAGGAAAAATATCCAGAGCTCACTCTTACGCATTTTTATAAAGTTTACCCGCTTTCTCTACTTTCTTCAACTTTGGAAAATGGGGACATCCTACATTTTTCCTAATTTATCTGAGCAAATTAGGGGTCAGAAAAATCGGGGACATCTTAAATTTTTCTTATTTTTCTGCTTTCTTATTTTTCCGCTCATCGGATAGGTCTTTGTTATTTAGGCCTAATTTATCCCTGGGCAAAAATTAAGGCAGGCCCAAGAGTTAAGGCCCTGGCATCGGTGGAATGCTTGTGTTTCTTATCCTATGCTAAGCTATAATTTGGGCTAGGCAAATAAATTGGCTGAGTGCCCAAAAAAATAGGGAAATATGTAGGGCGTCCCCCGTTTTAAAAGGAGAGTTTGGTCAGAAGGTAAAGCACCCGGTCGCGGCTGAAGCTGCCGAATTTGGACTGAGCTTCGTCTCCAGTAGCCAGAATGGCTCCAACCTGAAGGTAAACCGCATCATGGATTTTATACTCCAGCGTGGGATAGAAGATGGCCGAAGACTTATTGTCTCCTCCAGACCCGAGAGCCACCACAGAATTAAGCCCGGCCTTCAGGTCACCTCTGAGAAATCTCAACTCAGCTCGCCCGGCCAGGTAATCCTGAACTTTTCCAAACCACATTCCCCTCCGCAGTCCAAAATAGCTTTCAGCCAGCGCGCTGAATCCTGCCTCATCAAACATTCCGTGTAAGTACTGAACATTCAGATACAGCCCATCAGCCACTCCCAGGGTGTAATCTGCCCCCACCACCCATTGCCAGTAAAAACTGGCCATCAGTGGAAATTCAGCATTTACCGGAAAAATCTGGTTGCCAATCAGCAGATAAGTATGAAGCCAGGCCAATTTTTTTTCTGGCTGAACCCGAGCCAGCTCAGCCCAGAAGCCCACGGATTTTATTTCGCCCGCCAGGTCCAACCCGATAATCTGTTTTTTGGGATACCTGAAATAAACCTGGGTTGGCCCCGGCTGCAGAGGCGAACTGATTTCAACTCCCTGAATATAAGGAAGGCTATAATTCCCCTTGTAATAGCTCAATCCGAAATCAACATTAAACAGTAGGCTGGAAAAGCGCAACCCAAAATTGGTGTTTTTCAGGCTGGAAGTCTCAGTTTCTAAGTTCACCTGCGGTTCAGGCAGAGCAGACAGGTTGGCTTTCAGCATTTCGGAAAAACCAGCCGGTAGGGGCGAATACTGTCTGTTGAGCAGCCAGACAAATTGAAGTTTGCTGTTCTTAAAAGGATAATACTCCAGATTGAAGGCAGTCTGGGGCCGCCTTTCCAGGTAATAATCGGGGTCAAAGGTCAGAAAATTGGCGAAATCCACCGGGTTTAAGTTGTCAACGACGTTCAGCTTATCAGCCGTTCCCCACTGAATCCGCTGCTTGCCCACCGTCAGGTCCAGGTTCTTCAGCAGGAAATGGTTGACCCGGAGATAAGCTTCATAAAGAGAAAGTTCAAACGGCTCTGTTTTCCCCGGACTGGCCAAGATCCCAGCTTCAGGAAAACTCTGGCCCGAAAAAAGGGCGTCCGGACTGGAAAAGGCATCAAGACGAATATGGGCTGAAACATTATCCGAAACCCGGGCCTGCAGTTTGAATCGGCCCTCCAGCCGCTTGAAAGCAAAGTCTCCAATGCCATGGAAAAAATAAGGACCTTCCTGATTGCTGGAAGCATAGAACGAAAGAAAAAGCTTGACCATTCCCGAAAAATCAAAAACAGTCTGAGAATGGGCAGGGAGCCCAGTCAGAAAGACCATCATAATTCCTATCAAAATAGTAGGAATTATTCTTGACCCAAATCCTTTTTTACCAATTTTCCCGAGGCCCTGAGTTGATCCCAGATAAAATTTAACTTCTTTTTTTGGATTTTCTTTCTTCATCTCAGCCTCCTTAAGCTCATCTTGGATGAAAGCTTCACTATGGGTTTAGGCACAAATTCTTATTCTCCTCGCTTTTGGCTTTTCCCCGCCGCGCTCTCCAAAACCGTCTTTCTCTTGCCATAAACAGTCCAGTATCTATCTTTATATCCTTCACAAACTCCTTCACTCTTTTCCCGAATTAATTTTCTTCCTCTAACATTTTCTCAACGGCTTACGCTTCTCTTAAGATTCCTCTCGGTAAAAATATCAGCACTCAAGTTCTGGTCCACCCGGACATTCCTCAGCTCCAGGACAGTGCTGGTCCCCGCCCTAACATTTTCCATCACGAATTTGGTTGGAATCCAGTATTTGCCCACGCGGCTGTTCTCTTGGGTTTCTATTTTGAATAGCTGTCCGCTGTCATCAAACAATTCTGCCCTGACTGGAAGCTCTGTGGCTTTATCCACAGTCAGGACGATTTTTGCATACTGCTTCTTAGCTCCTGGCTTCCTTTCCAGCTCCAGAACCCAGGCTTTTTCATTTTCTTCCTTAAATTTCGGGACAAAAAAGGCCGAAAATCCGGCCGTTCCCAGGTCATCATAGGAAAAATCGGAGCCGACAAAGCTTTCCTTCTTATTGTGCGAGGCAATGCGCCTGACCCGCTGGAACTCGGGCATATAAAGATACATCTGGTCATCAGCCAGGACCAGAAAACCAAGATCCTTGATATCAGCCGGTGCCAGGAATTTCATCAGCCGCCAGTCATCCCCGACCGGATTATTTTTAGTCCAGACCATGAGTTCCCGACGCTTCTCTTCACCCCCGGTGCTCTTTATAACCATGACCATTTCAGCCTGAATGTCAGACGGGGCCTTAGGCCCGATGGTCTGGTCCTCAACCCGTTTTAGTATTTCTTCGCCCCGGTCCTGGGCTAAAAGTCTATGGGAAAAGCCAATCAACAGCAATAAAAATACTGCCGCCCCAGCCAAGATATAAAAAAGGACTGAATTGCTATTTTTTTTCAGAACCACTTTTTTGTTCATCGTTTCTTCCTCCCGTGTGTAATTTATTCCCATTTTCTGAATCTTAATCTTCATTTCCTTCTTCATCTTCATTTCTTTTCTAAGGCTTTATTTCTTCCCTCCGGCTTCAACAGCCGAATTTTTTATGCCCGCCCCTTGAAGCCATAGTTATAAGCGTAAGTCAAACGTCTCTTTTCCCTCGCTGCGAGCTCACCCCCAATCAGCCATCCCAACTTTTGCATTTTCTTCCCGGTTCTTTCCAGCATACGAAAAATTCCCAATCCCAGCCGGCCCAGGAGTTTTATGTGTCTCATTTTCATTTTCGCCGTACGAAATTTTATTCTCCTTTTTATCTGAACTTTATCTCATTATTTCAGTTTCATATTTCCGGCAGCAAAAAGTTTTGCCAATAATCTCCTCCGCCTTATTCCGTTTCATTTTATCTTCACCCTCAAAAATAGAGCCGGCAGGATGGTCAGAGCCGAAAAAGCTGCCAGGAACATAGAGCCGACCATGATTCCGCCGAAGGTCCGCAGCGGGCTCATGGAAGCCAGCAGTAAGACCGCAAATCCCAGCATGACCGCCAGGGAATTAGCCACGATGGCTGCGCCCTTTTCCCTGAAGGCCAGGGCTATGGCTTCCTGGCGCCCGAGCCCCTGTTTCAAACCTGTCATAACCCCGTGAACAAAATGGATGGAATAATCAATGCCCACGCCGATGGAAACCGAAGCCACCATCATAGTCACATAATCCAGTTCCACTCCGGCCAGCCCGAAAAAGCCATAGACCAGTCCCAGGGTGAAGAATATCGGGGTTATGGAAACGAGGCCCAGTTTCAACGATTTCCTGATGAGCAGCATGATGAAGAAGGTCAGAACCAGGGCCAGGGCAAAAGATTGAAGCTGGGAAACAAAGAGGTAATGGTCAAGCTGGGTCAGGGCCGGCGGCAGTCCGCTCTGCTCAATCAACTCAAATTTAAGCACCCGGGCTTTCTGCTTTAGGCCCGAAGCCAGCTCTCCCAGGCGGTTGGTAGGCAAAACCACTAGGTCGTCAGCCAACTCAAACCACAAACCTCGCAGCCGCCGGCCGAAGTGGTCATTGCCCCGCGCTTCAGCCGGGAGCAGCGGCCTGATTACGCCCTCGGCTTTTTCCACGGCCATTTTTTCTCGGGCTTCTTTCAACCGGAGGGAGAAGGTCATGGCCACCCGCCTGGCAGTTTCCTCTTCATAGCTTCGGCCGGGAATTGTCTTCTTCAAAAGAGCAAGGAAGTTGGCTTCATTTCCCTGCCCCGACTGAACGAGATTTACCAGCCTGGCCACCAGGGCCTGCCTCTCAGCGAGCGGGAGGACAAAATCAAAAGAATCAGCCAGCACATAACTCTCAACCTCCTGGCGCCACAGAGAAACCACTTCGGGCTCAGAAGGTCCCGGCCAGTTATGGATCATTTCGCCGACAGCGTTTCCTGCGGCCTGGCGGGCGAAACTGGTTTGCGGGGCATATCTTTTAAGCAGCCATTCCACTTCATCCAGGAGATATTCCGCTTCCTTTATCCTGAGCTCGGAAGCAACTTCATCAGGTAAACCGCTTAGGGAGATTTCACTAAACTCCGTGTGCATCTCATTCTTCAGGAAAGCGCTAATCGCCCGACGCAGCTTCCAGTGAAATTCCGTCCGGGCTGAAGAAGTCCTGGAAAAGACCAACCCTTCTTTGAAATCTTCCGAGATGAGCTGTCTCAGCTCATCCCGACCCTCCAGTAAAAACCAGAGATTGGCTACCTGGCCGTCTGTCTCAGGGAGGGAGAAACGGCCGTTCATTTTCTCGTTGAGTTCTTCCACCAGCTCGGCCGCAGACAGCGGCAGACCACAGTTAGGCAGCGAGACCATGAAATTTTCGGCCCGGCGCAGAACCCGCAGGGCTCCGGCAGAACGCAGGTTGTCGGTCTTGAAATAAATGCTCAGAGGAGATGCCCCGTCAAAATTGGCCCTAACTACCCGATCAGCCTGGCGCGGCTCGCTTCCTGGCGGGAAGTAGCTGGTGAAATTAACCTCCCTTTTAATATTTGGAATCCAGAGAATAAAAAAGACAAAAATGATAAGGCTGGCCACAACTATGACCCGGCTATAACGGATAACCCGGCCCGCCAGCCAGTTGAAAAGCGCTGGGTTGACCAGGGAAATAGTGCGGTCTTGAGCCTGGTGTCGTGGTTCAGGCAGAAGATAGAAAGCTGAAGGGATGAGAGCATAAGTAATGACCATGGCCAGCATAACACCTATCCCGGCAAAAATTCCGAAATTACTGATAAGTCCGAGCTTGGCGGTGAGAAAGGAGACAAAACCCACCATGGTGGTGGCTGCAGCCATGAACACCGGCAGCGCCACCCGGCCGGCACTCCGGGAAATACATTCGGCCCGGCTTAAGCCCTCGGTCCTGTTCTGCTCTATAGAGTTGACCATGTGAATTCCATAGGCCGAGCCCAGGCCGATCAGCAGCACCGGAAGGGCCGGAGTTACCAGGTTCATGGGCACCCGAAAAATGGCCATCAGCCCGAAGACCCAGGCCGTGGACAGCCAGACAACCATAGAGGGCAGAAAAACCGCCCGCAGTTTTCTGAAACTCAGGTAAAGAACAAAAAGGACCGTCAACACGATGACTGGAACCAGAAGCTTGAGGTCTTTCTTCAGGTATCTGTCGGCGTAATAGGTAAAGCAGGGCTCGCCGGCATAATGAATTTCCGCTCTATCGGCCAGGTGCTTTTCCATGATGGCTTTTACCACCCGGGCAAAGGCCTCAGCACTGTCCACACCACTGCGGAGATAGACGGCTGCTCCCAGCCAGCGGCCGTCGGGCGAAAGGTAGGTGCTGACGAAGGTTTCTTTAGCCAGGGCTTCTTGCAGCTTGGCTTTGAGTTCCTCCTCAGACACAGGAATTTCTTCCAGAAAATCGGAAACAATCACCTCTCCATCCGAGGCCCGAATATTGGGAGCCGAGATGATGGAAGTGACATAAAACACTTCCTTCTGTTGCCTGAGCTCTTCGGTGGCCTGCTTGAGACTCTGAAGGATGTCCGGCCGAAAAGTCTCTCCTTCTCTGGCTTCCAAAGTAACCAGCACCAGCTCGGTTGAACCGAATTTTTCACCGGTGTCCAGGAGAAGTTTAACCACCGGGTCATCCTGGGGAAGCCAGGTAGTGAACTTGTTCTGGTAATAGAGTCGCTTAAACTGCAGGGCAGAAAATACTGTCAGAATTACCAGAGCCAGGATTATCAACCAGCTGAACCGGAGTAACTTTCGCCAGACCTTTTCCATGCTTCATTTCTCCCGGGTGCAGGTGGAGAAGATGGTAGCGGGAATATTTTTGAGCTTCCTTTCTTTATTTCTTTTAATTTCCATCGCCGTTGCCTTCGTCTTCACCTCTGGTTTCCGTTTCTATCCGGCCGCAAAGATTCAGGCCTTCACTCCCTCCAGATACTGCTCCAGAAGTTCGGCGCTGATTTTTCTCAACGGAACCTTGCGCTTTTTGATCGTCCAGTAGGAAAAAGAAGTATAAACCAGACCCAGAAAATGCATGGCAGCCGTGGTGACGTCCAGGTCGGTTTTAAGCTTCCGCTCAGCGATAGCTTGCTGAATTACTTTCTTGATAAAAGCCAGAATCTCTGAAATCAGACCGTTGACCTTATCCTGAAGTTCTACGTCTCCCTGGTGAATCTCGTCCGAATAGATAATCTTAAAAATGCCGGGGTATTCTTCAAGGAATTTCAGATGAAGAGAGAGCAGTTGCTTCAGCGCCTCCAGGGAGTCGGAGGCTTTTTCTTCCACCTCGGCAAAATGATTGCGAGCTTCCTGTAGGATATTGTCCAGAATGAAGGATACCAGGTCGCGCTTGGATTTGAAGTGACGGTAAAGAGCGGACTCCACGAAGCCCACCTCCTGGGCCAGGTGAGCCACCGTCAGACTTTTGATACCGCTGCGGTCAATGATCCTCAAGGCCGAGGTAATGATATCGCCCTTGCGGCTTTCCGGAGTCTGGAAGAAGACCGACTTTTTCATCTGAGCCTCTTATGTAAGTGAATATTCACTCACATTATAAGGGCCCACTCTAATTTGTCAAGATATAACGAAGACCTCTGATCAGCTACAGAAACAGAATTGCCAAATTTTTGAAGTTCCCAGCCGTTTAGCTATTAATTTCTAGCAATAATTTATTAAAATTATTTTTTCCCCGGATTAAAAATTGAGCCTGAGACAAGCAATCGATTTGGTTAGTGAGGCCGAAATTTCAATCTCCGCCCGCTAACAGAAAACTGCAAAATTCAGCCCTGGCGCGGACCTGGCTTCAGTTTTAGCCAGAATGGCCCGGGAAGAGAGCAGCACCCAATCTTTTAAGAGCAGGGAAAACTACTGGAATAAAGCCATGGAAGTTTTCTTACAGGAAAGACTAAGTAGCTCAGAGAGGGAGGCAAGATCGATCAATAAGGCGGTCTTGCTGTCGGATGTTAAATCCTGAAAACTGAGCCTCTCCTGAATCATAGGAAAGCCCGGACCGCTGGAAAGTGAGCTGGAGAAAGTTCATTTAAATTCTATCGCCGAAATCAATGATGAAAACCTGAAAAAATTATTCCAGGCTCTGGCCGGAGAAGACCAGAAGCACATTGAGCGGCTTAGTGAGCTATTGGAGCGCCAAAAGTAGGCTGGAGGTCCAGGACCCGACCCTATTATCAGCTATCATTTCTATAAGAAGTGGCTTTATCTTACTATTTTTTTATGCAAATACTAACGGAAATTTGGTGCCTTGCTCCAGGAGATTAAAATTTTCTTCATAGCAGAGATTGCCACCCCCGATGTTTCTCTAAAAATAGGAAATATAGAAGGTGTCCCTATTTTTTATAGGTTGGCTTTGTCCATCCCGTCGTGCCGAATTTTGAACAGGCTGAACTTTTTATCGGCATCAATAGTATAAACATAAATCCAAAGGTCATTGGGATTATTGCCCGTCCTGACCGGAAAAAGAAAATGTTGCCCGGCCGGCAGGCGGTTATCTATTATCTGGTTTTGCGTTCCGTCTTTCTTAATCTTACTTAAAACACTTTCAGTAGAATAGAACAACCACTCTTCAGCCTCAGCTAATCCTTCAATAGGCTGCTGAACCTGGTTTCTAAACAATACTTCGTCTTTCCTTGCTGTCTTATCAATTATAGGCCCAACTTTGACAATGGCATTTAACTTGTGATCAATAAGATAAACA
>Ga0078972_1016167_pt1 | contig 11140 bp, 12 predicted proteins | sample YelNatPaOPGAMG01_FD_67568 | JGI IMG/M metagenome (GOLD analysis project Ga0078972, IMG submission 67568) | Hot spring thermophilic microbial communities from Obsidian Pool, Yellowstone National Park, USA - OP-RAMG-01 (SPADES assembly) (version 2) | ecosystem: Environmental > Aquatic > Thermal...
TGCGCGGACTAAAATGGGGAGAGTGGGCGAAGTTCAGTCTATTCATAGAGTGGGAGTGGGAGCCGCCGACGATCTTCATGCGGCAAAGATATCACCATTGCAATATAGTTGTGGAGGAAGTGGTAGTTCTGCGAATTGTTATATGAACTACAATTGCACCGGGACATATGGATGTACCATTCGAACATTCGAATGTTGGAACTTGTTCGAATGTATGAATACATTTAATTGTAAGGGATGGAACGTGGATTATATTTGCGATAACCAACATTTGGATTGCGCTCCATGTGCAACATACAATCCTAACTATTGCTAAATAATACTGATAGTGTTCAGTGGAACTCCGATTAATCTAATTGTGTAAAGGTAAATGCAAAATTCGATGTACAGGTATCTTGCCGAACATGAAATGAACGATAATTGCCTCATTTTCTGAATTTTGCAATTACCTCTGTAAAAAAAATATGAAACCTGATTTGATAGGGGGGACGCATGAGACATGATAAGACAAGAGCGTTTACTCTTATAGAATTACTTGTAGTTATTGCGATTATCGCTCTTCTATCTGGATTGATAATGGTTGTTTTCTCTCGTGCAGAAGCCAAGGCGCAGCAAGTTGTCTGTATGTCTAACCTTCACCAGCTAGTTATGGCTGATCTGATGTATGCCCAGGATTACCATGGCTATTTTCCTCCCTACGAAAATATCGCTCCAGGGCCCGATTGCTATAATACAAATGATGGTTTTTCTTATCCATCTCGTTGTGCCCCTGAATCATTACATGAGGCATTGACGACCTATGTTGAAGACAACCGTGTATGGTTTTGCCCAAACGATCCAATTGCAGGTCAAATCGATAATAATCATCTGCATTACCCTGTAGATGATCATAGATGGAGTAGTTATTTCTTTTCAGGAAGTTTTATAAATCGTAACAGTAATATATCAATTCAAGGATTTATTGCGATACATCCAAATCCGATTACAAAAACAAATAAAATTACAATTATGACACCTAGTCAATGTTTTTTGATTAACGATTCCGGGAATATATTGTTACGATCCGAAGATAATCTTCATTTTAATGGTTCAAACATCGCCTTTATCGACGGACATTTAAAATGGATACCAATTAAAACAAATTAAAACAGGTTAATACGTGACTATAGTAAAGTGCTATCAACTAAATATTAAATCTACAATTGAACATCATAGATTATGATAACTTTATCATCTATGATATTTCATATTTTATTTATTATTTAATCATCAAAATAATATAAGATGGATTAGAAAGGAAGTAGAAGTGACTCTTTATATTTCATCCAGAGAACTAGAGAAGGAAGATCGTCTAAGAAGAATCATTGCAAGCAAATTTACTCAAATAATATTACCTCCAATAACTAAAATAGAGTTGGTTTTAACGGAACGTTGTACACTCCATTGTGACTACTGTTTCGTAGCGAATAAAAATGCCTCCAAGCGTATGTCCTTGGAAATCGCCCACGCATCCATAAATTTCTTGATGGCGCATTCACACGATAAAAGGGAGCTTAGTGTTGCATTCTTTGGAGGCGAGCCTTTATTGGAATTCGCCTTAATGTGTCAAATAGCCACTTACGCGAAAGAAATGGCAAAACGGTATGGGAAACAAATTAGTTTTGCCGTAACCACCAACAATACTCGTATGACTCATGAAATTGCTCGTTTTGGGCGTAAGTATGATTTTAATTACCTCTTAAGCGTTGATGGGGATCAAGAATCTCATGATCGACATCGAGTCACCGCTAAAGGAGTTGGATCATGGAAATCCGTTATGGGCACCAAATTTGATATTCTTAAATCCATTCAAGGGTGGGTAGGCGCTCGCCTTACGGTAAATCCGGATACGGTTGATCGGCTTTCATCCGGTGTGCGGCTTCTCCATGAACGAGGAGTAAATCAATTTCTTATTGGATTAAATATGGATGTGGAATGGAATGAGAATGAATCTAATATTTGGGTCGAAGAGATGGAGAAGGTGAGGCATTATTATTTCGATCAAAAGTTGAAAGGTTCTCCAATTCGTATCAATGAGTTCGATGAAACATTGGCGGATATTCGAAATAACTCCACAGGAAAATGGGGTTGCGATGCCGGTCGGACACGCTTGGCGGTATCATGCTCGGGAGATTTATATCCCTGCTCCCGATTCGTGAGTCCCTTTCCCGGCGTGGAGGACCGATATCGCCTGGGTAACGTTTTCGAAGGCATTACCAATTTCACGGTTCATGCGGAGTTGTTGGATGCGACGGATCAAAACCGCCCGATCTGTCGTTCCTGTGAATACAAGGATTATTGTACTGGGCCATGTGCCGCAAGCAGCTTTCATATGTTGGGGGATATTCACGCTCCTCAGCCGATCAATTGCGTATATTCGCGTTTAAGAGTAACGCGTTTGGAAAAACCATTATAACATCAATCAACATAAATATTTGTTCTTATCGAAATAGAAAATACATCGGGGAATAAATACATGGGTGTGATTAGCGCTGGTTTGAGGAGGATATGTCGCCCCACGGAGACGCTTCGCGGTTGGTATGAATCAGAGGTCATGCGCCGAAATGATTTTGCTAGGAACACACGAGTATTCTCGTCTCCTCTATTCCATCCTCGGAATGAGCATCGATTACATCTATATGATTCACGATCCTGCAAGCATTTCCTCGTGGAGAGAATTTTAGGCGATCTTATTCTCCTTGTAATTTCATCTCACAGGGATGTTTCGAGACATATCCATGAGATTGCCAACAAATATACGCTAAGGGAAATATCCGAAGGTTTTGATGCATACGAGGAATTAATGCGCCATCTTTCTCGGATATCGAAGCCGCCACCTCCATCACGCAAGATCGTTGGCTGGCGCGAAGTTCATCTCTTAACCTATGGCACACTCACATGTAATTTGGCGTGTCGATATTGCAATTCCAATCACGTCCGCACCATGGCGTCAGCAGGAAAGACACCGAAAATTATGCCTCTTGCTACCGCCAAGCGCATTATTCAATTTGGCGCTGAGAATTTGGCGGACAAGACGGGACATGTTTTTGTTTACTTCTCATTAGGAGGCGAGCCGCTTTTATCATTCAAGCGCTACCGTGTATTATGGGATTATTGTAATGAGATATCACAAAAAACCGGCGTTTCAGTAATCCTGAATATCAATACGAACGGCACCGTCTTCACGGAAGAGTTTATCAGACATTGCGAAGATAACAATGTCTGGATGGCGATTTCGATTGACGGGCCAAAGGATATTCATGATTCAATGCGTCCATTTCGATCGAGCAAGGGGAGCTATGATACGATTGTAAACAATCTGCCTCGAATATTTGGAAGCAAATGTGAAGGATTAAACGGCGCGACGGCGGCGGCGGTGCTAACGGGAATGAATCCATACCCAAAGCGGGTATCCCAACACTTGATCGATCTCGGCTTTCGTCGCATCGCAATCAAACCGGTTCGGGATGATCAAAACAAGGAATGGTCGTTAAACGCTAAAACGGTGGAGGGTTTCAAAAAAGGGTACGCGGAGTATGCGGAATGGATGCTGGATTGTTTGATCAAAGAGGATGATAGTATTTATTCGGTCTTAATCGGACATGATTTTTTTGCGCGGTATCTTATTCGCTTTATCAGAGAAACGAAACAGGCGTACCGTTGTGAAGCGGGTACCGGCATTTTCGGCGTTGGGATGGATGGGGGTCTTTATCCTTGCGACAGTTTCATTAGATTTGAGAAATATAGGCTAGGGGATGTGTTTGATGGCATCGATAAGGACAAACAACTGGCATTCATTAAAGACACAAGTATTGACGATAAACCGGTTTGTCATGATTGTTGGGCGAGATACTTGTGTGGCGGCTGTTGCTACTTTTCATCGTCGATTGCAAACGGAAACCATCTTATTCCGGATCCATATAAATGTGAATTAATAAGACATTGCATTGAATTGGCTATCGACATATATGTGGGATTACGACATAGCAACCCAGTGGCGTTGGAGCGGTTATGCGAAGCCGTTTTTCAAAGCGACAGCTTGGTCATAACTTCGTTACCCCATGACAGTTAATCGATACTCGTATCCAACGCCTCAGCGAATTAATAATATTTATAATGGACTAAATCAATGGGCGCGCCCCGAATCAGCGTCATCATCCCGACCCGCAATCGGGCGGATATTCTCCAACGGTGCCTGCGAGCGCTGGAAAAACAGACCGCGCCATCCGACTCATTTGAAGTGGTAGTCGCCGATGACGGCTCCACGGATGACACGCGGAGGATTCTGGAGGAGGGAAAATACAAACTCCGCCTCAAGTCTCTCTTCCTCCCGCACCGAGGCCCCAACGCTGCGAGGAACAGCGCCGCAACGGAAGCCAGGGGGGATATCCTGCTTTTTCTCGGCGACGATATGATCGCCGATTCCGAAGTGATCGCCATACATCTGAAGAACCACGCAAGGAATCCGGAGGAGAATATCGGCGTGCTTGGGCGCATCGATTGGCACCCCGAAATTACCCAAACCCCGTTTATTCGATACCTGGGCGAACCGCAATGCTCCTTTCAATTCAGCTTCACCGGATTCGACCCGCAAAACGCGCCGATCGGGCGAATGTACGGGAGCCATCATTCGGTCAAGCGATCGTTCTTTGAGCGTCACGGCGGTTTTGACGAGGATTTCTCGTTGCCTGCCTTCGACGACGTGGAGTTGGAATATCGCTACCGGCTATCCGGTTTCCGCCTGATATACGATTCTCAAGCCCTGGTCCATCACCTGCATCAGTACGATCTCGCCTCCTTCGCAAAGCGGATGAGGATGGTCGGAACCCAGGCGGTCAGGCTCTATCGTAAATTTCCGCAATGCAAGGGTTTTCTCGGAATCGATTCGCCGCCGGGCGGTAAAGCGGACGAGGCGGAGTTGAGGAACCGGATAACGAGGCTGGAGGAGAAGGAGAGGAGATGGGAGGCTATCTCCCGGATGGTGAGCTTTCGCGGGGAGGGCGGGGAGGATGCGACCGGTTACAATTCGTTGCGTCGGGAATGGTACGGGGTTCTGACGGATTCCTATGCGATGGGAGTCCGGGAGGCGTCCCTGTCCTCGAACCATAACCACGCCGTCGACGCCCCGACGGACGCTACGGATATGACGCCGGTTACGTTCGCCCGGCCGACCGGCGATCCCGAGACGAGCGTCATCATTCCGGTTCACGGCTTGATCCATTACACGCGGCAATGTCTTGCGGCGATCAGGGAAAACACGGAGGGACGCTACGAGGTTATCGTGGTTGACAACGCCTCGCCGAGCGATATGCGCTCCTTTCTGCGTCGTTGCACGGGGTTGCGGGTGACGGAGCTTAAGAACAATCCCGGATTCTCGACGGCGTGCAATCGCGGAGCGATGGCGGCGCGCGGCGAATTCAAGGTATTTCTTTTGGATATTTTCAGAAGCGACGATCCTTTTTCGTATGTTTTTTTTGAAACTATTCTATATGTTGACAATTTAATGCCAGAGTCGTATAATTCGCATGATCGCCGGCTAATTTTAATCGAATATTGGATGATATCCTGTATCAGGCGATATCTTAGCCAGATTAAGGATACCTGGCGTTTATGTCCGCGTTCCCTCGCCAAAACCACGCCGTAGCCGGAGGAGGAAAGGATATTGAATGAAAGAGGATTATCCCTAGCGACTTCTGCGGGCGGTGCCTTGAGAAAGCTATCAATCGCTACGTTAACCACTCCTACCTTTCGCATGAAGACAAGGAGGATTGCCGCTCCGCCTTCGTCACCCACATGATTCGGGAGGATGGTTGCGCCCTGGGGCGTTGGGAGAGTGATTGTCCTCATATGTTCAAGCTTCCGATACGCGCTCTTCATAGCTTTCTGGATTTCAAAAGAAATCAGGATAGAATCCAAACAAATAAAATCCCTCTTACGGAATTGGAGGGGGAGTCAGAGGATGGAAAAATCCGGGAACCTGTCGACCCCGCCCCTGCGCCGGAGGAATGCTTGATGCAAAATGTTTCGTGGGATGAGATCATCGAGGCGTCGAAGGAGTTGAATCACCGGCAACAAGAGCTATTCCGCCTGAAATGGATCAAGGAGAAATCGGTCCGCGAAATCGCCGAGGCTATGATATTCAGCGAAAATGCCGCGAGCCAGGCTATTCAAAGGATGGAAGCACGGCTGGGTAAGATATTAGTGCAAAGGGGCGTTGTCGAAGAGCCTCAAAGATATCACTGGTCGCCCCCCTCCCCCCAAGCGATTATCTCAATCTCATTCGAAGGAAAATCCCGATGAATAGGATGCGACCCGCCAAAATATTTTCAAATGTTTTTTGGCGGACCCGTCATATTTTGCCTGGATGAATCGCTTTATATAGTAGGAGATAAAAAAGGCGAGGCGTCCAGATGGGATGCATCGAGAAAGGGGGGAAGCGTGAGAGGAACGAAGATCAAGGAGGAGCAAGCCACGACGGACATTGAAAGTGACGGCGTTGACGCCAGTGATCCCGGCATGGACGACGCGGACGCCTTTATCGTGGAGAGGATCGCGGAGGCGGTGGTGCGAAAGATAGACGAAAGGGACAAGATAAGCCTTCTGGCGGAGGCGGTTATCGCCCGGCTTCAGGAGCTGGGACAGGCCCCCGTCCCCGAGAACGATCAGGCGAAGGAAACAGTAGAAAAATCATAGGAAAGAAGCGACTTTGATGGCAGAGAAAAAGAACGAGGAGAGATGGATGAGTTCAAGGTTTCGCGGCTTTACACTCGTTGAGTTGCTTGTTGTGATGGTGATTATTATAATTCTCACTGGAATAGTGATGGGGATAATTAGCAGAACGAAAGCGGAGGCTCGTAAAGCCGTTTGCCTCTCTAATCTGAAGCAATTAGGGGAAGCAGAATTGATATATGCCCAGGACTATGATGGATACTTTCCATCGTTTTGTAATACATTACCTGGCCATAATAATGATTGCATTGTTGCAGTGGATTTGGCGCCTTCTTATTGTTCTCCAAAGAATCTCCGGATGACTTTACAGCCTTATATTCATAATGGATCTATTTGGTTCTGCCCTAATGATTTAGTAGCGGGTCAGTCTGTTGAAAAATTTGGTGTATATCATCGTTATTCTAGCTATTATTTTAATAATTTTTGGGTCCGTTCAAATATTATTGTTATCAGGAGTATTTATGATTCTCAACCAAGTAAAATGGTTGTTATTTCAGATCCTTATATTACTATAAAGGATAATTATCATAATTGCCCTCTGCGACCAGGAGAAGGGCATATGGGCGGAATCAATCGGTGTTATTTAGATGGTCATGTAAAATGGGGACCTTGCTATTAATTTTTATTTAAAATGATAATAAGTATCTTAGGAGTGATTTATCATGATATTAACAGCCCTATTAAGCAATGATATATTTAGAAATAAGATAAAATCACAAATAATACAAAATGCAATTCATCTCATTCCACAACCAATCACCCGACTTGAACTTTTTTTAACCGAAAACTGCACTCTTAATTGTGATTATTGCTTTGTTGCCTCAAAGAAAAAGGGACATAGAATGTCTTGGGAGACTGCAAAAAAAGCTGTTGATTTTCTTATGATTCAATCGAGCAATCTATCTGAGATTCATATTACATTTATTGGCGGCGAACCGCTTTTGGAATTTCCATTGATGAAGAGAATCGCTTGTTATGCAGAATCATGCGCTGAACAATACGGAAAAAATATTAATTATGCGGTGACCACAAACGGAACTATTATGTCTAATGAGATAGCTGAATTTGCACAAAAACATTGTTTTAATTATTTATTGAGCATAGATGGCAATAAGGAAACCCATGATTTACATAGAAAAACATATGATGGAAAAGGTTCCTATGAAATGCTTACTGAGAAAAACTTTCATCTCTTAAAATCAATCCAGGGTTGGATGGGTGCGCGCGTAACTGTAAATCCTGATACGGTTGATCATCTTGCATCTAATATTCAAATATTATTTAATATATGAATTAACCAATTTACCATTGGCCCAAATGTCGATGTGGAATGGTCTTTTGACGCAATGGATCATTTTGGTATCGAAATGACAAGAAAGAGATGGAGATGAAGCGCCGCGAGTTTCTTTTGCAGGCAGCGGAGACGGCTGCGCTGGCGTTATTCGGGAGCATGGGGTTAAGTGGTGTGGCGAAAGCTGTGGGAGCTCGTTATGCAGAACGACAAGCAACAAATGAAATGGCTACAGCTATAGCCAGCAAAATAAACTCCATCATGCCGGATGCCGTAAATTGTTGGGGAGTGGGAGCCAATGAATATGATTGCGATACTGCATTTTACTTCTGCAATCCAAACGATTCTGCGTACCTATGCGGTAATTTCGTATGTGGTACGGATTTCCAATGCGATAAAACCCAAGCATTTAATTGCCAAAATTTATATAGTTGTGACAATGTTGTATATTGTGCTAATTTTAAATGCTGGGGAAACTATTGCTGATAATATCCAGTAGGATTACCTTTAAATGAATTTTGTATAGCATAAATAATGCCTAATATTGGGAATATCGTCTATGAAAATGTATTGGAAAGCGTTCACCTTGATTGAATTAGTTGTGGTGATTGTTATAATAATTCTTTTACTGGGACTGCTCATGACTGTATTCTCACGAGCAAGAGCAAAAGCCAGAGAGGCTACGTGCGCATCAAATTTGCGTCAATTGGGAATGGCGTCTATTATGTATGCACAAGATTATGATGATGCTTTTCCACCTTATGTTAATGCATATCCAGGCTCTGATTGTAATGTATCTATCCCGGGAAATGATAATTGGGTTACGAGTAATATTGTGTGTTCCCCTTACAATCTCCATTCCGCACTTATGCCTTTTATCAAAAATTCAAATATCTGGTTCTGCCCCAATGATCCATTCGCTACACATCATGTCACTCAATGGAATGTGGATCACCAGTATTCCAGTTATGAATTTAATTTTACTGCACAGGTTGGTGATTTATTTACCATACTAATGGATGATGGTTTGCTATGGCAAATATCCACTGGTAAAAAACTTTCACTTCCACCACAACTATCTATTTCTCAATATACTCTCATCCAAGACCCTAATAGTTTTTATTCTACAAATCCTTGCGGTTATTTTAATGCTGATTCCGATGTAGGCAGACATTTTAATGGGTTGAATGTATGCTATCTTGACGGTCATGTAAAATGGATATGTCCTTGCCAATGATTTGCTGTATGTTTCTTTCTGGCTCTTCGCTATTTCATGTGGGTAAAATTATTTGCGATGCTTGAGAGTTGCCTTCATCTCAGCCAAACATAATGGAGGCTCCTCGCTATTGCATGTGGGTAATGTAATATTTAAACTTTCAGTGATCGGGCATTTGTCGTTAGCGACAAGGCCGTGATTCAGGCGAGAAGGGTCACTTTTATGGATAAATCCGCTTTCATGACCTTATATAGTGGGTATCCCCCCTATTCACCCCAACCCCGAAGGGGTTAAACATGAATAGGGGGTGAAGATCAATTCACATGCGAAATAACCATGAGCGCCTAACAGAGTGGTTCCAGCGGCCAAGGGATAGTATAAAAAAGGCGGGTGTCGGGTGGAGTGGAAATTCAAATCGTTGCGCGCACCATAGGTCGGTACGAGACGGCGGGCGTTCCCTATGGGGTGTTTGCTCATGCCAATCACGGGATTCGCCAACGAAAATGCCGTGATTTATCGCAGTTGGATGGAAATCAATCCCAACACAATGCGTATAATATCCCTGCCGCTCCTTTTAGCCCGGCGAATAAATTCGCGCCTTACGAATACGCAAAGTCCGCCTGCGCGGACTAAAATGGGGAGAGTGGGCGAAGTTCAGTCTATTCATAGAGTGGGAGTGGGAGCCGCCGACGATCTTCATGCGGCAAAGATATCACCATTGCAATATAGTTGTGGTGGAAGTGGAAGTCAAGCGGATTGCTATGGCCAATTCGATTGTACTGATGTATATGGCTGCACCATCCGAACATTTGATTGTGTTGACGGTTTCGAATGTATGAATACATTTAACTGCAGAGGGAATGGCGATTATAAATGCGATTTTGAGGCTTCGTGCGCCTTATGTGCCACATACAATATTAATTATTGTTAAGCAACATTGATTATATTTGAGCAAGAACATATTCATTTCCACTCTCGCTTTGTCGAGTAAAACCTATAAGATTATTTACAAAGGGGGTACACATATGAGGGGGGTGAAGATAAAAGCTGTTACACTCGTGGAGCTTCTCGTGGTGATAGCTATCATAACCGTCCTTGCAGGGTTGCTTATGGCGGTTTTCTCGCGAGCTATGGCAAAAGGGGAGCAGGTCGCCTGTCTGTCAAACCTGCATCAACTGGACATGGCGGATTTGATGTACGCCCAGGATTACCATGGCTACTTCCCTCCCTTCGAAAACATCGATCCTGGATCGGATTGCGATAATACAAATGATGGATCTTATTTCCCTTCTCGCTGTGCACCAATGTCACTGCACAATACGTTGATGCCCTATGTAGAAGATGACCGTGTATGGTTTTGCCCTAACGATCCAGTTGCGGGGAAAGACATTAATTTTGGGAGTGTAGACCATAAGCTCAGCAGCTATTGGTTCGTGGGCAGTTTTGTAAGCTATCGACTCAATACATCGACCGGAGGAAGTGTTGCAATACATACAGGGGAAAAAAATCCCGTACTCATATTCCCTCCCACTCAGGCTTGGTTAATCACAGATTCCGGAACTGATGCGGATCCCTCGGAAGGCAATATACATTTTGGGGGAATTAATGTCGCCTTTGTTGATGGTCACGCAAAGTGGATGTCATCCAAACAGTAATGAAATCAATAGTTGGCTTAGATCGGATCAATGTTTATTGTATAGAATATAACGATAATAAAAGTGGTTCCTCGCTACATCGTGTGGGTAATGTAATATTTAAACTTTCAGTGATCGGGCATTTGTCGTTAGCGACAAGGCCGTGATTCAGGCGAGAAGGGTCACTTTTATGGATAAATCCGCTTTCATGACCTTTTATAGTGTGTATAC
>Ga0078972_1016171_pt1 | contig 11138 bp, 12 predicted proteins | sample YelNatPaOPGAMG01_FD_67568 | JGI IMG/M metagenome (GOLD analysis project Ga0078972, IMG submission 67568) | Hot spring thermophilic microbial communities from Obsidian Pool, Yellowstone National Park, USA - OP-RAMG-01 (SPADES assembly) (version 2) | ecosystem: Environmental > Aquatic > Thermal...
GCAAAAGATACTCGACGCCTCCTGGGGAAGGTTCCTTCACAACCTGTCCTACAAGGCCGAGCGAGCTGGTAGGCAGTTCGTGAGGGTGAACCCGAGGGGGACCTCACAGGAAGGAGACAAATCCCTGGACAGGGATTATCGGGCCTCGTGGAACATACTGCAGCGGGGCCTGGTAGGGCTGGGACGGCCCGAACCAACGCCTGTGGAGATGGGGCCCCTACTCAGCGTCCCGGCGCAGGCCGTGGTCGCTGGGCAAGCTCCGTCGCTGAAGCAGGAAGCCCCCTGCGAAAGCTGGGGGTAGTTCACGTTTTTGTGATGATAGTGAATTGGGTGTAGGATGCTCGAGGACGCGCTGTTCATTCTCGCGGTCATCATCCTGTTCTGGAACGCGGTCGGGCTGATCAACCGCTGGTTCGGGCTCGAAGGGCACGGGTTCTCGGTTTCCCCGGGATACCTCATGTGGAGGACCGAAAGGGGCCTCGGGTTCATAGATCGCATCGCCAGATCATCGAAAAGGGCATGGATCTCATACGGAACTTTTGCTGCGGTCTCCGGACTGGTGATGATGGGCTTCATATTCGTCACCATCGTGCTCAACCTCATAGTAATGCTCACCACGCCAGTCAGGGCGCCCGGGGTGATGCTGGTCTATCCGGGACTGATCCCGTGGCTTCCCATCGTTCCCTGGCTGATCGCGGTCGGGCTTCTTCTGGTATTCCACGAGTTTTCTCACGGGATAATGCTAAGGGCCCAGGGGCTGAGGACAAAATCCATGGGCGCAATGCTGCTGGTTGTCCTTTTCGGGGCATTCGTTGAGCCGGACGAGAAGGAACTCGAGAAGGCCGCCCCGTCAAAGCGCATGAGGGTATACGCGGTCGGGTCGATGGCAAACGTCCTGCTGGCGCTGCTCACGCTGGGCATCATCCTCCTGCTGCTGACACCCAAACCGGGGGTTTACGTCTGGGCATCCGCAAAGGAGTACGCGGAAAACTTTCCTCCCGGAGCCAGGCTGTATTCAATAAACGGATTGCCGGTTGACACGCTTGAAAACCTGCGCTCCGCAACAACCGGCATGACGCCCGGTGATAACATACTCGCGGTGGTCGACGGGAAGGAGGTCAGGGCTGTTCTGCTGAGCGTGAGCGAGAACGAGAACGCGCCGTACCTCCCCGTGGTCTTCGCATCCGCCCCTCCTTCCTCAAACTTTCTCAACCCGCTTTACGTTGCGGCCGTTGCGATGTCCGAGCTCACGGGTTCTCCTGTTTTTCACCGGTACATATATCAGAGCGCGGTGCCGTGGGAGGTCATCGAGGTGCTGAAGTGGATATTCATTCTGAACCTCGGGGTGGGGCTTTTCAACATGCTTCCGGCCGTTCCGCTTGACGGGGGATACCTGCTTCGCTCGCTGCTCGAGTGCAGGATGTCGAAAAAGGGCGCAAGGCGCGTCACGCTCATCGTCTCCTACATCGTGCTCTTCATTATAATCGCGAACCTGTTTCCCTCCTTTCTGAGGTGATTCCGGTGAAAGAGGTCTCGGTCAGGGTCAGGGTGGTCGGGGGGAGGTCAAGGGTTCTCCGCATCGGGTGCGGGTCAACTGTGGCAGACCTCCTCAGAAGGCTCGGAATAAACAGGGAGGTCGTGGTCGTGAGGATCAACGGGCGCATATCCCCGGAGGAGGAGACGCTGAAGGGCGGGGAAAGCGTGGAGATAGTGAGGATCGTGACGGGGGGATAAAGCTGAGGAGATGCTCGAGATGCGGGCGCCGCGCGGTCTACCACATGAGATACGCCGGGATCTTCCTCTGCGATCGCTGCCTGGTAAGGACCGTGGAAGGGAGGTTCAGGAGGACAATCGCCATGAACGGGCTCATATCGCCCGGGGAGAGGGTTGCGGTCGCTGTCTCGGGAGGAAAGGACAGCGTGAGCTGCATGCACATGCTTGCGGATTACTGCTCAAGGAGGAGGTGCGAGCTCGTTGCGATCACCGTCGACGAGGGCATAAGGGGGTACAGGGAACACGGAATAAAGTCCGCCGCAAGGAACTCCAGGCTGCTCGGAATAGAGCACTATTCCGTCAGCTTCAGGGACGCATTCGGGGCGACGCTGGATGAGATGGTACAAAAGGCGGGGGAGAGGGGTCTGGAGTCGGGCCCGTGCACCATCTGCGGCGTGATGCGAAGATCGCTCCTGAACCGCGCTGCGAAGGAGGTCGGCGCACACAAGCTGGCGACCGCCCACAACCTCGACGATGAGGTTCAGGCGATAATGCTCAACTACATCAGATCTGACCTCTCGAGGCTCCACCGCCTGGGACCGAAGTACTCCCCGAGGGAGGGATTCGTGCCCCGGATAAAGCCTCTGAGGGAGGTTCCGGAAAAGGAGATAGCCCTTTACTCCCTGATCCGGGGGCTGGACGCACACATGGGGACCTGCCCCTATGCGGCCGGGCTTCACTCGGAGATAAGGGATTTCCTGAACCTGCTGGAGGAGAACCATCCGAACACGAAGTTCATGATTCTGAGGATGTTTGACAGGATAAAGCCCCTGCTCTCACAGGCCGTTGAAAACGTGGAGCTCCGGAGTTGCGAAGGCTGCGGGGAGCCATCGCCGTCGCGCCTCTGCAAGGCCTGCTCGCTCTCCGGGGAGCTCGGGCTCATCTGCAAAGGACTTATCTTAAGGCAGCCTAGGTAGTAATGGCGGCGGGCTAGGCGGGGGGCTACCCCTCCCCTGTACCACAAATGGGGTCCACGGTGGGCCGAAAGCCTGCGGAAGGCGCTGGAACCGCACGTCAGGACCGGTTTCCGGCGTGGATGTCCCGTCCTGCCGGGTCGGCGGCGGCGGGGCCCCGGCCGGAGGGTCGGGGAGAACCGCCCTCGCCTGGCGAACCCCCCAGGGGCGGAAGATCGAGAAAATCGATCCGAATCAGCAAGGGTAGTCAGGACGTTCGGCGCTGGCAGCCAACGGGATGGAGCTCGGAGCCGGACACCGGCGCGCGGGGAAGGCGTCGACCGCTGGCATGCCCGCCGCCCTTTTTCTCCCGCATCCTCCGGTCCGATGCTGTCCGGTAAAGTTTAAGCGCCTCCAATGAAAGGGAGAATGGGCCGGGGTGGCCCAGCCAGGTACGGCGGCAGGTTGCTATAGCAACGGTTGCAAACACCTGCTGGCGCATCGCGCCTCGTGGGTTCAAATCCCACCCCCGGCGCCACGTGCACTCGGGTGAGAATATGCCGAAACCGCAGTCGTTCACCGGAAAGGTAATGTTCCAGTACTTTTACGACTCCGGGGGAGACATCGTGCTGGAGAACCTTCCAAAGGAAAAGCTGAAGTTCATCGAGAGGACCCCTCAAAAAACCGCAAGGCTCCTCGCGCCGAAATACGAGGCAATCTGGCTCAAGCCCGTGGAGGTCGACCTTGGAGTCAGGGAGATCAGCGGTATAAAGTTCTCGGTGACCGGGAAGATATTTCCCGTGGGCGTGGTGGAGATATGCCTGACCACGGAGTTCACGGGGAAGAGCCTGGATGAACTCATAGAGCTCGTTTGCATGAATGAGGGGAGGATCAGGCTAAAGGACTCCGAGGTCGAGTTCGACGAGATCCCACAACAGATATTCGCCGGCCTGAAGTCGGCAATTCAGAGGGCGATAGTCTATCCCTATCCCCCCTTCGAGTATCCCGAGGTCTACACCGTTATAATTCTTCGGAACACGGAGCCGAAGCTCGATGCCCGCGATTTCGTGAAAAAATTCGCAAAGCAGACGGCCGGAATCCTGAGGGGGGAAAGGGAGTGGGAGCTGCTCAGCGAAAAGGAGGTTGAGGACTCCCTCAGGTTCTACCTGAGCTACACCAGGGACGATGTGGTGCTCGTCGACTGGTACTCGGCGCTGATGAGCGGGAACGCGGACTATGCGGAGGATCTGGTGAGGATGATCGAGCTCGCCAAGATACAGCTGCTGGAGCTGAAGACTTACGACAGGCTGCTTGACACGAGGATTGAGAGGGCGTACGGGTCCCTGCGCTCTGTCTTTACCGGCTCCAGGGTCGGAGTGGCGTGGCTGAGCAGGACCTACAGGGAGCTTTCAAGGACAGCGAGCGAGCTGGCCGAGCTAAGGGTTGAGGTGATGGACTACGTCGGGGACCTCAGAAACATCCTCAAGTTCACCGGTGAATGGTACCTCGGGAAGCTGTACCGGGCTGCGAGCGAGAGGTTCAGGATAGGTGACTGGCTTGTGCTCGTTGATAAGAAGCTTGACCAGCTTCAGGAGCTCTACGCCATGGCCATGGAACGCGTCGATGTTCACAGGGCGACCAGCCTCGAGTTCCTCGTCATCGTCCTCATAGTCTCCCTCGTTATCCTGGAAGTGCTCATGGTGCTGCAGAAGATATGATGAAATCGGAAAGTTGTTTAAGCGCAGGAGAGAAGTTTCAACTGGGCCCGTAGTCTAGCGGTTAAGGGGCAAAGGCCTAACAGACGCTACCCTTACAAGGTAGAGATCGGGGGTTCGACTCCCTCCGGGCCCACCAGCACATTACATTTTTATTTGCATGTGACCCAGGTAGCCTGTGAAAAAAGAAAAATATCTGCCCGTGCTGTTGCTCGCGCTCGCAATTTGTGCCGGAGCGTTACTGTGGTTGATCATGCAAAAACCCGGCGGGGCGCCAGGCTCAGAGGAAAACGCTGCAAATCCGGAGGAAAACGTTTCAATCGAGGAGAATTTATTCTCGACGTATGAGGCGGTGACTGCGGACTTCAAACATCCTGACGACCTTGGGCCTGATGTTCTGCCGCCCACCCCCAGCAACATCCCGATATACGATATACGCATAAAATCTTACGACTTTAACCCCGAAAAAACCGGATTTGTAGGGGAAACCGCAGCGGACGACAACATGTGGTGCAGGATACTGCCCCTCACCCCCTCCCTCTGGGCTTACTACTTCGAAGACTATCACTACGAGCTTAGATGGGAGAACGGTGAAAGGTGGAACCCAGATTTCAATGACGTTGTTGTAGTTGTTTGGAAAACTGAAAACGCGTTCAAGATCAGGGCCCAAGCGTCTGTCTCAACCTTCAGAAACGAGCTCTGGATTGGCGGGAAACTGGAATTCGACAACGTGGCGGCGCACGTTGATGAAGTTATTGAGATCGATACGATTTCTAGGCTAAGGTGAACGTCCACCCGACATCATTTCCTCCATCTCCCGGTGGAGGAGCTCCAGCCGCCTGACCGCGGGATGATCTGGACCGAATTCCCTCCTGAACCTCGCCAGGACATTTCTGTAGGGAACTGCTCTTTTTCCCTCAACTAGCTTGTCGGCATACGCAACTATCTTCTCCTCTATCGTCCTCGGGAGGTAGTCCCTCTCGGGAAGGCCGAGCCCCTTCGCCTCCTCCGCAGGTATGCCCGCCCCTATGTGCCTCTCAGCGAAAACAGAGAGGGACTCCAGCCCCATCCTCCTCAGGATCTCGGCCCCCCTGACTCCGTGGTCTATTCCGTGGGTTTCAGAGCGTCCTATGTCGTGGACCAGGGCCCCCATTCCAACCAAACGCTCATCGACCCTGTGACCCTTCCTCGCTATTTTCCCCGCGATCCTCAGCGCCAGTCTCTCCACGGCAATGCAGTGGGAAACCACATCCTCGGAGCATCCGGCCATCCTGAGTATCTCAATCAGGCGCTCTCTCTCCAATTTTACCCCACCGGAGGCTGAAGGTTAGGGCGGGACTCACCTGACCTTGAGCGCATACTTCCCGGGCTTGTCTATTCCCAGTCTACTCGCGATCTCCGAACCGGACGGATCGAGGACGACCACGTATCCGGTCCAGTCCGTGGAAAACGCGTTTCCGCCGCAGTGCGGACAAGTCTTCTCATCCGTGATCAGCTTGCACCTCTTGCACGCCCTGTCCGTCACCCTTTACCACCCTTCCTTTCCTCCTCGAGCCACTCCAGCTTTCCGAGCCCCGGCTGCCTCATCGTCAGCCCTATCTTCTCACCCTTGGCTCCGCGTCTGAGGCTGACGCTGACTATTCTGGCGATGACCCGATCACCCTCCTTCAGGACCTTCTTTGACTCCTTCCCGTAGAGAACCCCCTTCTTCTTGTCGTAACCCACGAAATCGTCCATGACCTGTGAGACGTGGACAAGCCCGTCGACCGGACCTATCCTGAGAAAGGCTCCGAACTCCACTATCTCCACGACCTCGCCCATGACCAGCTCGTTCACCTCGGGCTTGTAAACGAGGGCCTCGAAAACCACATCGTGGTAGCTCGCCCCGTCTCCCATGATCACCCTTCCCACCCCAACTTCCTTGAGCCCGGTTATCGCAAGAACCACGCCCACGTCCTTGTCTGTCACGCCCTCGTAGTTCTTGCGCAGCACGTCCAGGATGACCTCCTCGGTTGGCTCGGAGAACCTGCTAGGAGGAACCCGGACAGTGTCCTCCACGGTTATTATCTTAAATCCCATCGGCTCAGCTCCCTACCCTGTTATAAACATCTTCTTTTTTTACCGGCATCCTTATAAATGGTCAGCCCACCGGTCCTCCGGACATCTCCAGGTGCGAAAATCCCCTTAGATATATCACGGGCACGCCCTTCCTCCTGAGTTTCCTCCTCAGCTCTCCGTCATTTGTTCCGACAGCCCACCGGTTTTCCGTCGCCATCCTGAATATCGCCTCATCTGCCGGGCCCTCCGCCTCCACCACCTTTCCACGCGAGGCCAGATCCAGACCCATCCTTGCCGCGGATCTCTCCCTCGGTCCTCCCCTTTCCGCGAGCGCCCTCAGCTCATCGATGACCTGGGAGGGGACCAGCAGTTCAAACTTTCCGCCCACGACCCTCTCAAGTTCCCCCATCAGGTCAACCCTGAAAAGCCCCTGCGCCATCAGAAAGCTTGTGTCCACCACTATCTTCATCTGCATATCACTTTATCAGTCCGTGTCCGATAAGCCTCCACCTTCCGGATACCCTTCTGCTGATCGCCGCCCTCGCGCCGGTCTCCGCGCATATCGGATGCTTGAGCTTTAGAACCGCGATCTCTCTCCTCGCGCTGGCGACCGTGCCCACGGTGGTGGCCGTTCCCACGTTTATGACGAGGGGCTCCCCTATCGCAAGCGGCTTTACCTCAAGTTCCTCCGCCATCCCGACCACCCGCTCCATTAAGTGAAACTCCAGCTCCAGCGTGTCCCTCACCTCCGGGAGCTCTCCGGGATGACCAACCACGGATCCCACCAGCGAGTCCCCCTTTGTCAGAAACGGATCGAGCTGGGTGCCGACTCCTATGAGCCCGCCCGGAAGCGCCTCCCTCAGCTGGCTGTCCATCGCCCTGATGCTCATTATCTTTGATCTCAGCGGGGCCCATGCCTGCCTTCCCTCCTGCGAGGACCTCAGGCCCGGCCTTATCTCTATTTCGTCCCCAACGGACAGTTTTCCGCGCATGAGCGAGCCGCCGACCACCCCTCCCTTCAGGTCCTCAGGCTTCGTTCCCGGGGTATTCACATCGAAGGAACGCGCAACGTACATAAGGGGAGGGGCGTCCAGCCTTCTCTCCGGAGTTGGTATGTGTGTTTCTATCGCCTCTATAAGCCTGTCAATGTTGGCCCTGTGAATTGCGGAAACCGGGATGATAGGAGCGTCCCTGTAGGGAGTGCCCGAGACGAACTCCCTTATCTGCCTGTAGTTCTCCAGCACCTTTTCCCTCGGCACGAGCTCGATCTTGTTCTGCACAATGACGAGATTTCTCACGCCTATTATCTGAAGCGCCATCAGGTGCTCCTTTGTCTGGGGCTGCGGGCAGGGCTCGTTTGCGGCGATCACCAGAAGCGCCCCGTCCATAAGGGCTGCACCGGACAGCATGGTGGCCATGAGCATCTCATGGCCGGGTGAGTCCACGAATGAGACCCTGCGCCTGAACTCCGTTTTTCCGCCGCAGTAGGGACACTTCCGCTTGGTGCTGTATCTCCCGCACTGGGTGCACTGCATGAAAGAGGTGTCGGCGTAGCCCAGCTTTATCGAGATCCCCCGGCGGATCTCCTCGCTGTGCACATCGGTCCATACCCCGGAGAGGGCCTCGGTGAGAGTCGTTTTCCCATGGTCCACGTGTCCGACCAGACCTATGTTGACCGAGGCCTGCGGCACGGCATCACCAAAAAAAGGATGATGTCCGGGGCTCTAAAAGTTCTCCCGGGATATATGTCACTTCTTCTCCTCCGGTTTCCCGCCGAGTACCTCTTCGATCGGCTTTTCACCGCGCTTCACTATTTTTGCGTTGACCTGAACTATGGCCTCCGAGATCCTTGATCCCCTGACCCTCTTTCTCCTCCTCTCCCCCCTCCTTCTCGGGGAGAAACCGGGCTTTCCGGCAAGGAGGACGCTGACCCTCCCGGTCCCCGCAATGTCTGGCCTCATAGGAAATCCGTCGCGATCCGTGCCCCCGGTTATCTGAAGCTCGTATCCCTGCAGCCCCACAACTTCCCCGCCCACCGTGTCCCCTATCCTCAGCCCGATGAGCTTTCTGGCCTCCGGCTCCCTCGCCTCAACCTGGTAGCTTTTTCCAGTTTCCGGATCTGACACCACGACCTTGAACGGCACGTTTTCACCCAGGACCTACCTTAATCTCCGCGGCCCTCTAAAAACCTTTTCCGACTTAAAACATCAGGAGCGGCGCGCAGATAAGCGCCACCCAGGACATCAGCTTTATCAGGATGTTGATCGAGGGGCCGGCCGTGTCCTTGAAGGGATCGCCAACCGTGTCCCCTATCACGGCTGCCTCATGCGTTTTCGATCCCTTTCCGCCAAAGTTTCCGAGCTCAACGTACTTCTTCGCGTTATCCCAGACCGCCCCGGCGTTTGCCATGAGAAGGGCAAAGACCAGGCCTACTCCAACGCTGCCCGCAAGGAATCCTCCAAGCGCGGCCTTGCCCAGCAGGAATCCAACCCCTATCGGTATAATAAGCGCCAGAATGCTCGGGAGAATGAGCTCCCTCAACGCGCCCCTGGTTGCTATGTCAACGCACCTTGCATAGTCCGGCCTTGCCCTGCCCTGCATTAACCCCTTTATCTCCCTGAACTGTCTGCGCACCTCCTCCACCATCCTGAACGCATTCCTGCCCACCCCGAGAATCGCAAGGGCGCAGAAGAGCGCAACGGTTGCCCCGCCGAGGAAGGCTCCCGCCAGGACGGAGGGCGCCATGAGGTCAAGCTGGCCCAAATTAGCAAATTTCTCGGATGCGTACGTGGCGAACAGGGCTATGGCCGTGAGGGCAGCAGATCCTATCGCAAATCCCTTGCATATGGCCTTTGTCGTGTTCCCGACCGAGTCAAGCGTGTCTGTGATCGTTCTCACCTTCTCCGGCATCTTTGACTGTTCGACGATTCCGCCGGCGTTGTCGGCTATCGGACCGTACGCATCTGAGGAAACGATCATGCCCGTTACCGAGAGCATGCCGACTCCTGCGAGGCAGATCCCATACAGGCCCGCCATGCCGCCTCCGAGAACAGAGTATGAAACCACGGCTGACACGGAGATCGCCACTATCGGGAGAACCACGCTAGCCAGCCCCATCGAAAATCCGTTGAGGAGCCCAATGGCGGCTCCGGACTGATCCGACCGTGCCACGAACTTCGCCGGAGGATACATGCGGTTTGTGAAGTAATCGGAAGTCAGCCCGACCACGAGTCCGGATATGAGTCCTGAAAGAACCGCGATGAACAGCCCGGCCCACCTCTCGGATCCGAACATGTAAAACGCCATGACCGCGGACAGTACCGCGGTGAGTATGATCGTGCCTATGCTCGCGTTGTTCAGGGCGCGGCTTGGATCCCTGCCCTCCCTGACCCTGACGAAAAGCACGCCAATCATCGATGCAAAAATTCCAATCGCCGAGACCCAGAGGGGAAACATCAGGGCCGCGGAGCCATACAGGGTACTGACCTGCCCGGTCACCCCCAGGATCATGGCGGCGATGATGCTCGCAACATACGACTCAAAGAGATCCGCTCCCATTCCCGCCACATCACCGACGTTGTCGCCGACGTTGTCTGCGATGACGGCGGGGTTTCTGGGATCGTCCTCCGGGATCTTTGCCTCAACCTTTCCGACGAGATCCGCTCCGACATCCGCGGTCTTCGTGTATATGCCTCCGCCGACCCTAGCGAAGAGGGCAACGAAACTTGCCCCGAATCCGTATGGCATTATCAGGGAGGGATCACCAAAGACATAGTAAAGCAGAACCACCCCCAGAACCCCTATCCCAACCACTGCCATTCCCATGACGAGCCCGCCGCGGAACGCAATCTTGAGCGCGCTGTTTATTCCCCTTGTCGCCGCATTTGCGGTCCTTGAGTTGGCCCTCACGGCCACGTTCATTCCCACGAATCCCGCAATCGTGGAACAGGCCGCGCCTGAAATGAAAACGAGGGACGCCTGCCATCCCCACTGAGGGATGAAGAACAGCAGGAGCGCCACTATCGCCACAAAAATCCATATCGAGGCGTACTGCCTCCTGAGGTAAGCGCCCGCCCCCTCCTGAATGGCTCCCGCGATTTCCCTCACGCGCTTGGATCCCTGGTCTTCCTTCAGAACGAGACGCGCGGAAATTGCCGCCACGATCAGGGCCGCAAGTCCTGCCAGGGGAATTATTATGCTCAGGTCCAAGCAACCACCTGAAATCAACTCATCTCATCGCAAGATTTATAAAAGCTTTTTGAGAGCCGGGTTTCTCTTCCAGCTTTTGACCTATTAATTTTTCCGTTCAGGTAACGTACAGGTTTTCAGTGCCGGCCATCTGGCGCTCTAATCACTACATCGCGCAGATTTTCCGGCGGAATTCGAAAAATTAAAAATCCTGAAACATGCCTCATTTCAGCATTTTGGTCGACAATTTTGTTTTTTGCGAAAAAATTCTCAGTATAACGCATACAGGCAGGCATTGTGGCACGATTCATTCTGTAAGTGGCTTTCTGAGGTGCGAGAGAACTCCTTCAACTCCTCAAATCACATTTGTTCGGTGACCCCTCTCCCCAAAATCCGCTTTAACAAGTTCCCTAATACCCTCTCCGGATGAAAATGAAGGCTGTAAAGGCTGTGAGGTTCAGGTACACGCCGACCGAGAGGGTGCGGGGTCTGATGGAGAGGTTCAGGGAGA
>Ga0078972_1016175_pt1 | contig 11131 bp, 7 predicted proteins | sample YelNatPaOPGAMG01_FD_67568 | JGI IMG/M metagenome (GOLD analysis project Ga0078972, IMG submission 67568) | Hot spring thermophilic microbial communities from Obsidian Pool, Yellowstone National Park, USA - OP-RAMG-01 (SPADES assembly) (version 2) | ecosystem: Environmental > Aquatic > Thermal...
AGATCAGCGTGTGGTTCGAGATTTTCGCCTTAGAACTGTTCGTCCGCTGATCCCACTCGCATCTCTCCCCGAGGCGACGAAGTCGCCCTTTCAGCGCGGCGCGACACAGCGGCATTCCTGAAACCAAGGCAATGGTTACGTCTCGAGCATTTGGTTGCGGCTGCGCCGCGCTGAGAAATATGAAAGCCGGCTGCAGAGACCGCACGACGCAGTTTTGGGCGGCGGATTGCATTTTGCCTTGTGGCGTGCAGACACGCCGCGTATTAATGTGCGTGTGGCGATTGCGGACAGCAAAGGCGAACCGGGACGACCATGCGTTCCTGTCGGGTCTGAGACCGAGGTTGGCGACGGGCCGCCGGCGTTCGGGAGAGGGATGAGTACAATCGTTGAGTGGCACGAGCGAATCGACCGATTGTCTGAGTGGTTGATTCTTTTCACGGTCATATTTGCGCCATGGGCTTTTGGATGCACGCAGCCGTGGGCAATCTGGACCATGAACACCGCGGGTTATGCGTTGGGCGGCCTTTTGCTGGGCAAACGCCTGATCAGAATTTTGACCGGTTACCGCCCAATGCGCTGGGGCGAGCAAATCCCCGGCCCGGGCGAACCCGCCGTTTACAGACCTCACGCCCTGGCTGCAAGGTGGCTGTCGCGCTCGTTAGCTGGGCTCAATTTTCTTCTGCTGGTTTACACTCTGATTTCAGCGATCAATTACCGGGGCGAAATCCATAACGGTGTCCAGGAGTTCAACGATCGGTATGTGCCGTGGTTGCCATTCAGCTATGACTCTTCATCAACATGGTCGGCGTTCTGGATGTACCTTGGTTTGACCGGCTTTTTCTGGGCGACACGGGATTGGCTGCTCGGCAAGAGCGAACGCGAGAGAAGTTATGGTGATCATGCAGAGGTCAGTGTCTTGCCTTTGACGATCTCCGGGTTGCCGGATCGACTGTCGCGATTGCTGTGGGTTCTCTGTCTGAACGGCACATTGTTGGCTGCAGTTTCTATCGTCCAACGCCTCGATGGCACGGACAAACTGCTCTGGCTGGTATTGCCGAGATACGGTGACGCATCGTTTCATTTCGGCCCATTCACGTATCGCGGCAACGCGGCACAGTACTTCAATCTGCTCTGGCCTGTCGCGATGGCTTTCTGGTGGACATTGTTTCGTTCGGCCCAGAGCCGGGAACGCGCCCCGACACGAATAGGAGGCAACCCACACTGGGTTTTGCTCCCCTGCGTGCTTGTCCAGATCGCAAGCCCGATCATCTCTGGAAGCCGAGGTGGCAGTGTGATTGTGCTGGTCGTTGCCACTGGTGCGCTTCTTGTGCTTGTCATTGGGAATTGGCGGGCTTCACTGGCGGTCCGGATAGGGATCCTTGTGCCATTGGTTATCGCGCTGGGGCTTGTGGGGTATTTGGGCTGGAATCAATACAAGGCCGGCATGGTCAACGCGTTCACGGACGACCTCGGCGATCGGCTCGAGATTTATCAAAATGCCCGGTTAATGTCAGTTCAGCATCCGCTGTTTGGAACCGGCCCGGGGACGTTTGCAGACGTGTACAGTTTGTACAGGTCCGACATCACCGATGTTTCTGCAGCATATGCGCACAACGACTGGCTGCAAACAAAGATAACCTTCGGATGGGTTGGATTCGCCATTGTGTTGCTGATGTTGGTGCACCCGTTTGTTCGGTGGTGGATTCCTGAGGGAATCCCGTGCAGGTGGGATGTGACAACCATGTTTTGGCTGGCAATGGCCGGTTGCCTTTTCCATGCGCGGTACGACTTTCCATTTCAGGTTCTATCGACCCTGCACTTGTTCCTTCTTTATTGCTGTATTTGCATGTGCCTGGCACGCAAGGCGTGATGAGTCAATCACGATCTGTTTCACATTTGGTCGCGCCGCGATGACCTGTAACCAACCTGTAACCCAAAAAACACTTGAACTGTCACTCCAAACAGCTCAAAGTACGCTCGTTGTCGGTGGACTTAACAACCAAAGTTATGCCTATGAGATCAAGGACCAAATCCAAATCAATCGCCACAGGGGTTGCATTCGCAACCGGTATGCTTGTGGGCTTTGTCGGAGCAAACGCCCAGACTGTAATCCCGGAATCGTTCGCGTTGCCCTCGTCGGCACTGGACACCAGCAAACCCGGCTTTGCCGTGAGGGTGTTCCAGGCCACAGGGCCGCAGTTGGAGAACACTCTTGCCCGGGCTGAGGCTCAAATTGCCGGGCTGCTAATCAACCCGGCCACGGGCCAGCCTTATGAAAACATCGCTGATTTGTCGCTGTTCAACACAGATGGAGTTTACGAGGAAGAGTCCATGATTGCGTACGGGAGTGCTTTTTTCCCCGGCATTCCCGGAACCGAATTCACCACTATCAACATCGCGCTCGAAGCGATCACATACGTCGAGCTTTCGCCGGGAACGTACACGATGGTCGTTAACAGCGACGACGGTTTCCGTGTGACGGCCGGCAATGTGCTTGACCGAGTGCAAGAAATCGTACTTGGACAGTACGACGGCGGGCGCGGCGCAGGCGACACCGTGTTCCAATTCACCGTGACGAAAGCCGGCGTTTATCCGTTCCGGCTGATTTACTTCCAAGGTGGCGGCGGTTACTCTGTTGACTGGTACACAGCCGATAACGCTGATCCGTCGATCAGGTCGCACTTGAACGAGTCCGGCGGTATTCCGAGCTACCGCGCGCTGAAACCGGGCGCGATTGTCACCGGGCCGGTAATCAGCGCGGTATCGCCATCGCCCAACGCGATCAATGTCACTCCATCGGCCGGTCTGACCGCAATCATTAAGGACGGGTCCACAGCCTTCAATCCTGCTACGTTCAAGCTGTACAGGAACGGAAAGGATGTGACGACTGCTACGACGGTTGGGCCGAAGACGGGCAACACAACCAAGATTGTCTATAAGCCCGCCGGAGTGGAGGACCTGCCGAACCCCCTCGCAGTTGAAGAGTACAAACTGGCTTTTGACGATCCAACAGCTCAAGGCGGCAGGCGCGAGGCGATCGTGAAATACACTGTGGCCGCGTACGCAAATTACATACTCCCAGAACCGTTCTGGCTCGAGACATTCGATAATGTCCCTGAAGGCACACTGCCTTCGGGCTGGACAACTGTCAGTCCAATTCAACCTGCCGGTTATGAGGACCTGGACGACCCAAATTCTGACAGTTACCTCGTTTGGGTTGTCATCTCGCGCGACCGCGTGGCGAGCATCACGTCGTGGAATGCTACATATCGCCTTAACACGCCCGAGTTGTACATAAACGGCAAGAAGGTCGAAAGCCTCATCCAGAACCAGTTCGCTTATCACGAATCAGACGTCCGCAGTGGCAGTCAGTACGCCGAGCTCTTCACCCCGGAAATCAACTGCACTGGAAAGAAGGATGTTTACCTAGTTTATCACAGCATCTACACGCAGAACCAGGACAACATCGCCGGCGTTGAATACTCGATTGACGGTGGCAACACATGGTTGCCTGTGGTGTACATGCTGGACGGTCCGGACGTACTGAAGAATCCCGACGGCACGATTGACGTGATCAGGACATTCGACACGACGTACGGTGACGTCGCCGTGTACACTGATCCTGACACCGGTGAGGAAAAAGGACATTCTTACGGCGCGTTTGTGAAAGCTCCGCGTAGCATGTGGCCCGAACTCGGTCCGTACATCAGCGCACGCGTCAACGACGACCAGTGGGAGTCGAAGCGAATCGAGAAATTCCGCCTGCCTCAGGCCGACAACCAGGCGCGCGTGAAGATTCGGTTTTTCCAAGCTGGCACTGCGAGCTGGTTCTTCGGCGTGGACAACGTCGGACTTTACAGCATCAGCGGACCGCAACCGCCCGAAATCCTCACTCAGCCGGTCGGCTGCTTCGTTTCTGCAGGCACCACTCTCACATTGCAGGTGGTGGCCAAGGGAACCGCTCCGCTATCGTATCAGTGGAAACTGAACGATGTTGACATCCCCGGAGCAAACGGTGACACATACACCGTTGCCAACGTCACGACTGCGGCTTCCGGCACATACACGGTCGAGGTAAAGAACGCCGCAGGATCAGTCACAAGCCTCCCGGCGCAAGTCATTGTCTTCTCAGGTCCAATTACTCAGGACCTCGTGGTTCATCTCAAGATGGACGGCAGCCTCAGTGACGCCAGCGGCAGAGGCAACAACGGCCAAGCCGTTGGTGCGCCTGCTTTCGTGGACGGCAAAGTCGGAAGCAAAGCGCTTCAACTCACATCCGATGCCGATTACGTCACGCTCGGCGCTCCTGCCGACCTTAACTTTGGAACGGGCACCGATTTCTCGGTGTCGTTCTGGACGAAAGTTGCTGCATGGAGTGGCGACCCCTCATTCATAGGCAACAAAGATTGGAACAGCGGCAACAACCAGGGGTACGTAATCGCCACTGACAACGACGGTCGCATCCAGTGGAACCTCTCAGGACCTCCGGGAAGCCGCAAGGACTACGACAGTCCCGGTGGCATTTTCTCGGACAACGCATGGCACCATGTCGTCGTCACATTCCATCGCGCCGGTCTCGCATCAACTTACGTTGACGGCGTCCTGAAAGATGCCCGGCCACTGACTGCCAACGCTAACAACGTCGATACACTGTCCGGGCTCGCCACCAACATCGGCCAGGACGGCACTGGGAATTACGGCTCAAGATTCACCGATGCCACCTTTGACGACGTCGGCATTTGGCGTCGTGTTCTGACGCCGCAGGAAGTCGCAGCGATTTATCAGGCTGGTCTGGCAGGAAAAGACCTGTCAACGGTTTCAATCGGGCCTGCCGAAGCGGGTTCGCTGCGCATAACCGTGGCAGCAGGCAAAGTGGTCATCACATGGGACAGTGGCGCCACACTGCAATCGGTCGATGTTATCACAGGCCAGTGGCAGGACGTGGCTGCTACGAGCCCATACGAGGTGACTCCGACCGGAAGCGCCAGGTTCTATCGGTTGATCCGAAGGTAATCTGGGTCGGAGTCTGAATTAATCAGGCTACAACAATTGGCCGGGGAGCGCGTCTCCCCGGCCAACTCCGCAAAGGAGAACAATATGCGAGCCGACACCAACAGTGAGAAAAAGAACCAGACCCGCGAGGGTTTTACCTTGATCGAGCTGTTGGTGGTGATTGCCATCATCGCCATCCTTGCGGGGATGCTGTTGCCCGCGCTTTCTCGGGCGAAAGAAAAGGGTCGCCAGGCAGTTTGTTATGGCAATTTGCGGCAAGTGGGGCTGGCGCTCAACATGTACGCAGAAGACAGCCGCGAAGGGCTGCACCACGTCGGTGGCTCGGCGCCAAACCACGGACATTGGACTCTGAATCCCAACAGCACGGTTCTCCTACCGTCGGATCATTCATTGGCATACTGGGGAATTGCGTACCTGCCTTACTTGCAAATGGGCGGATCGAACTGGAATTGGCGAAGCGCAATAACCATATGGCGTTGTCCCGCAGCGCGTGTTGTGGACGAATGGCGCGAGGAGGGGAAAAGATACCCGGCAGATTTCTGGCTCAATTCCAGCATCGGCTTGAATGCTTACGCAGTTCAACCGCCTGATCCGCGCGACCCTGGCACCCGCCTTACAGGGCCGCGCAAGATGTCGTCATTCCTCAGCCCCACAACAACGGTTTTCGCCCAGGACGCCGCCGAACAACGCATGGAAGGACCCGACGATTCACTCGGGCTGTTCCCGGGATATTCAGAATGCTTGCTTCAATGGAAAGTGAGTCTCGCTTCGCTTTACCCTGGATTGAAGATGGAGAACGAATGGTGGCGGCACGGGCGCCGGTGTAATACGATTTGGGTGGACGGCCATGTCAGCGCGATCAAATACACCCAAAAAGGCGTGGATTACCGGTGGTACACTGGCGATCATCCGGTTGAAACTCCCCCATAAGATGAGACCGTTTGTACTTTCGATCTGCTTCTCCGTTGCAATGGTAATTCTGGTTGCTGTCGGTTGCGGTCGCGGCGCCGCGCCAAAGCCTGTCACAACTTCGGAGATTCCAGCTCGACTCGACGCCCTGTTCAGCAAGGCTCCCGAAGAAACGAGGCTTCTGGTTGGCCAGGCGAAATCCGCGCTTCGAGCAAACGATTTGTCTGGCGCGTGGGTCGCCCTTCAAACGCTCAGTGAACAAAAGCAGCTTACAAAAGAACAAAGACAATTCTTGGCCAGTGCCATAGTCACAATCGGAGCGGAAATCAACAAGGCTGGTGAACAGGGGGACGCCCAAGCCCGGGAAATGCAGCGCATGCACAGGCTTTCAAAGTAGCCGAATCCTTGGACCGAGGCCAAAACCTTGGCAAAGCCTTGGCCCATGTTTGACAATTCCTTGAATTTAGATGTTGCCAAGAACGTCGATTTTGATACAGTTTGCCTTGTCCGGGCGTTTAACACAACGCGTGGACATTGTGCATCGGGAAGCGTAACAAGCAAAAACAACTAGCAAAAATACGCAGCGAACCTTGTAACAATTGCAGGAGGAATAACAACATGAAGTTCAACCAATGGACGGTGGGACTCGCAGCAGTTGGGCTTGTAAGCCTCGGAGCTGTGGCAGAAGAAGCGCAGCACGAGGTCATGACAGCTCTCTCTTCGACAACCATCAGCGGCTATGTGAACACGTCTGCAATTCTGCGCTTTGGCCATGGCAACATTTCGCCCGGCCGGTCGTTCGACGGCGCTGATAAGCAAGACGGGTTTAATTTGGATGTGGTCAAACTGCAGATCGAGAAACCACTCAACGAAACCGATAACTGGGCTGCAGGCTACAATATCGGATTGTTGTTTGGCCCTGACGCCAACGTATATGGCACCACCTCGAGCAAATTGTCGGACATCGCCGCCGCTCACACCACTGCCGATGTGTGGCCGCGCGTGCAGAGCCTGCTCGGGTCACTGGGCGATTTGATTGGCGGAGGTGATGGCGAGGACACAGTGGTTCCAACCAGTTCGTTGCCCAGCACCGGCACCATCTTGTCCGGGTTGCAGGACGCGCTTGGCCGCGTGGATAATCCGCATCTCCAGGCCCTGTCGCATGGCACCTCTGACTTTGGCATCAAAGAAGCCAATGTCGTGTTGCGCGCGCCACTCGGCAACGGGCTTGATTTCAAGATGGGTTACTGGGAAAGCCCGATCGGATACGAAGTGTTCGACGCCGGCAACAACCCGAACTACAGCCGGTCGTTTGGCTATTACATCGAACCGAAGCAGTTTACCGGCCTTTTGGCCACTTACCGGGTGAGCCAGGTCATCCAGGTTGCTGCGGGTATCGCCAACCAGGGCTGGGTGCTCCTGCCGGGCGCTGGCGGCAATACCGTGGTCCACATCCCAATGAACGGTATCAATTCGCGGCCCGGTCTGGATTCGTTGAAGACTTACATGGGCTCGATCGCTCTGACCGCTCCTGAAAGCGCCGGTTTCCTCAAGGGCGGTACCCTTTACCTCGGGATCATCGACAGCTCGATCTACTACGGACCTGACGTCGTCAATTATTACGTCGGCGGCACGATTCCGACTCCGATCGAGAACGTCCTTGTTGGCGCCTGCTACGATTACCGCGGCAACAGCAAAGGCGAAGGGTTCGTTGCATCTCACGCTTCAGCAATCGCTGGATACGCGATCTTCAAAGCCAACGAAAAGTTGCGCTTTAGCGTCCGCGGTGAGTATGCCACCGGATCGAACAATACATGGTATTACTTCGATACCGGCGAGAGCAATGAGCTGCTCGGCGTCACGGGAACAGTCGATTACAACCTGTGGGCAAACGTGCTCACAAGACTCGAGTTCCGTTGGGACCACGACCTGACCGGCAACGGCATGTTTAATGACGGTTCCGACAAGAACGCGCTGTCACTGGCTTTGAACGTTATTTACAAGTTCTAACCAGTTTGGCTATTCAAAAGCCCCCTGTTGCATGGCGACAGGGGGCTTCTTGTTTTCGGTAATCGGACCAGAAAGATCTTCGGTAAAGAATTTCTGGCAGAAAAATGGTTTGCGGTTAATCAGGGGCGAGCGAGTGCTCAGGGCACCGGTTAAGGTTTCATTTGGGTAATAAAGTGGACATTGAATTTGCGAGTGTGTCCGGACCAAAAGCTCTGTTTCACCGAGGCGTGTAAACTGCACGGCTGCAGAGATTGTTCTTGTGCCAATCCCGGGGAGATCACTACAATCGGCTCATTACAAATCACCCCCGAAACGAGTCAGCGCGCGACACTGCAGCCCCGGAGTCAAGAAGGACATTTGGCAAAGGCAGCGCGTTGCCGGTGACCGATTGGAGCCAGATTTATCAGCTCAAGGGCGCTTCGCCCTCTGAACAGGAACCACTGCTGGACATTCTGGCGCGCAAATACTGGACGCCGATTTTCCAGTACCTCGTGTGCCGGGGATACAGCGAGCACGACGCGCAGGATCTGATTCAGGAGTTTTTCGCATTTGCGTTGCGGACGAACCTTTTCGCCAAGGCAAACAAACGCAAAGGAAGGTTCAGGTCGTTCTTGCTTGGCTGTCTGAACAACTTCGTGGCCAACGAAAGCCGCAAGCAATCCACAAGGAAGCGCAAACCCGCCGAAGGGCTTGCAAGCATCGATGAACTGGCCGAGGAGGGCTGTGTTCAACCGGGAGCATTGGTGGATCCGGACACGCCCGAGTTGCAGTTTCATCGGGCATGGGTGCAGGAGGTTGTCCGGAATGTGCTCGTGGCTTTGGAGAAAGATTTCGCGCGGACGGGGAAGACCACGCACTTCAAACTTTTTCAAACGCAGGTTGTTCTGCCCGAGTTGGAAGGCGAGCGACCGCCTCCATTGCACCAACAGGCTGGCGAACTGGGCCTCGAATACAAAGAAGCTGCCAATCAGATTCTGACTGCCAAGCGCGCGTTCCGGCGCCTTCTCGAGAAGGAAGTCCGATCCTACGCATGTTCCGAAGAAGACGGCGTGCACGAACAGCGGGACGTGCTGAGTCTGATGCGACTGGAAAGGATCGCGTGAGGCGGGATTTCAGTGCGCGGAGGAGGCTTGTTTTCCTGTCCAAAAAATCTCTGCGAGCAAAGCAGACAAACGGTGATTTTCGGTTAGGAATTGTTGATGACACAAGAAACGTCCCAAAGCTGCGGTCCGGAAAACACAAGCGTGACGGGCACCTGTTTTGGGCGGTGGGCATCGAGTCGATGTGGCAGGGGCTGGTTTGTGTGTCATCTGTGCGTTGTGTCAGCGATTCTCGTTGTGATTCTTCAGCGTGATTGTGGCGGGAGTTTCGGCGTTTTGAACAGCACCATGAAACTATTGCAGGAAGGCCAAGTGATTAGGCAAACGTACGAGGTCGAGAAGTTCCTTGGCGAAGGCGCATTTGCCGAGGTGTACCGGGTCAAACACCGTTTTCTGGGTCGGCAGGCGATGAAGGTTTTCAAGATGGCAGGGATGACGCTTGCCGAGATGCATCAGATGCTCGGCGAAGCAATCATTTTGTCGCGCATAGGGCACCCGAACATTGTGCGCGTGTTTGACGCGGATCTGGTGACCACAACCAACGGGCAGTATCCGTATTTCACGATGGAGTATGTGGCCGGGGGCACGCTCGAAGATTTTTGGCAATCGCACGGGCCGGCTTTCGTGCCTGTCGAGACCTCTGTTGACATCGCCCGGCAGGTTTGCCGGGGACTGTGCGTCGCGCACGGTGAAAAACCGCCGATTGTGCATCGCGACATCAAGCCTCCAAATATTCTGATCGGATACGACGCAGGCGGGTTGAGAGCGCGGATCAGCGACTTTGGTCTTGCCAAGCGAGTGAACCCACTGACATTACTGGCAAGCGCGCGCGGCACCCGCCGATTCAAGGCTCCGGAAACATTCAAAAACTTCCAGTCGGATTCGTGTGCCGGAGATGTGTGGGCGCTCGGATGTACGCTGTACCTTCTGCTGTGCGATCGACTTCCGTACGCAAACGTGTCGGACCAGGAACTTGAATCGGGCGATTTTGTGTCAAAGCAACTTGCGGTTCCCAGCGCTTTCAATCTCAAGGTGGACAAGCGGCTGGATGAGATCGTGATGCGCGCGCTTGCTCCCAAGCCGGCGCAGCGATACCCCGACGCGCAGAGAATGCTTGCTGATCTTGAGGCGTGGCAGCCTTCTGCGAAACACACAGCTCCCGCCAAAGGCACGTACTCATCCGACGCATCGAAGACCGCACTCGGGCCGCGGTCCACGGCCGACGAGGAGGGGGCGCGAAACCTTGCAGATCAAGCGCTCAAACTGGCAAAACTGCCCGGCAAACTGATGGAAGCCGCGGACATGATGGAGGAAGCCTTCAACAAATGTCCGCCCTTGAGAGAGAAATATGCGTATCAACTTAAACTTTGGCGGAAAGGCCTCGTGATGTGAATCAAATGTTCGGAGGTTACTCATGAGCGAACGTTTCAAAGCATTTCTTGAATTGGCGACGCCCGAAGTCTATGAGCAAAACGCTTTCCGTTTGCTGGAAGTGCATGTCGAGGCAACAGACCGCGACCTGTCGAGACGAAAACAGATAATGGAGGCGACCGCACGGACCGGGCTGAATGCTCAGGCCAGCCCGCATCAGATTCTCCCGAGGAAGCCGGCGCCTGACGAACACGAGATCAGAAATTGCGCGCATGCGATCCAAGATGCGGAACGGAGGCTTGCTCACGAGTTTTTCTGGTTTTGGCCGCTTCTGCCCGGAAAGACCGCTGAGGACCTTGCGCTCAGACAGCTAAATCAAGGTGATACCGAGATTCCTGTAAAAACGTGGCGAAGCCGTGAGCATTTGCCCATTGAAGGCCCGGCATCAAAGCACAACCTCGCTGTATTGTACCATTTTGCTGCTTTACGGGTTGAGAAAGAGTTCCTGAACGGCAAGCCTCTCTCGCCCTCTGGTGATGGCTCCACTGCGGCAGGAGCGCAAGACGAACAAGCACGGATTTCGGATGCTGAAGCTTATTGGACAGAAGCGTTCAGGTACTGGAACATGGTTTCCATCGAGCAGAACTGCTGGAGCCGCGTGGCATCGAGAATTCGAGCGATGGACGACCGGAGTCTCACCACTGGCACGGCACGCCGCATGGAACAAA
>Ga0078972_1016177_pt1 | contig 11130 bp, 12 predicted proteins | sample YelNatPaOPGAMG01_FD_67568 | JGI IMG/M metagenome (GOLD analysis project Ga0078972, IMG submission 67568) | Hot spring thermophilic microbial communities from Obsidian Pool, Yellowstone National Park, USA - OP-RAMG-01 (SPADES assembly) (version 2) | ecosystem: Environmental > Aquatic > Thermal...
TGGATGGCGCTGCAGCCGCTCTGCGGAGCGGCTGCAGCGCCATCCAGACCATCCACTTACCCTCCTTGGGTTAGGGCCGGGCGGCGACCTTGTAGAGACGGGCCGGCAGCCCACGTTGCCCGGCTATCTCCCAAGCCCCCGATCATTTTGCGATACACCCCTTTGTGAGCATGGGATCCGATCCACGATATGGCATCAAGCGTCCCCCTCTTTGGCAGCGGTCCTGCTGAGGGCTATAATCCCCCCCGATGCACTGAACCAAGGGAGAGTATTGCCATGATCGATAACACGATCCCCAAGCGGGCGATGGTTATTGTGGCCCACCCCGACGATGCCGAGTTTACCGTGGCCGGCACGGTGGCCCTCTGGGCAAGCCGGGGTTGCAGGGTGAGTTATGTCCTCTGCACCCGGGGCGACCGGGGCTCCAACGACCCCGCCGTAACGCCCTGGGCGCTGGCCCCCGTGCGCATGGCCGAGCAGCGCGCCGCCTGCGCCATTCTGGGCGTGCAGGACGTGACCTTCCTGGACTATTCCGACGGCACGCTGGAGCCGACGCTCGCCCTGCGCCGCGACCTGACGCGCGAGATCCGTCGCTGGCGGCCGGAAATCGTCATCTGCTCTGACCCCACCGTGCGCTTTTACGGCGATAGCTACCTCAACCACCCTGATCACCGGGCCGCCGGCTCGGCGGCGCTGGATGCCGTCTTTCCCTCGGCAGAGACGCGCTACATCTTTCCCGAGCTGCTGGCAGAGGGGTTCGAGCCGCACCGGGTGAACGCCGTCTACATCCACGGTTCGCCCGAGCCCAACGTGTGGATCGACATCTCTTCGACCCTCGACCTCAAGGTGCGGGCCCTGCAGCAGCATAAGAGCCAGGTCGACGCAGAGGGCGCAGAGGGAGTGCGTAACTGGGCGCAAGAGGAAGGCCGCAGCCAGGGCCTGGCCGCCGCCGAGTCGTACCGGCGGATGATCATCAACGGAGATTAAGCCCTGCCAGCGCCTCCAGCAGGGTCACGATCGCCGAATTGTCGCGGTCGCCCTTGCCCATGGCGATGAGCGCCGAGTAGAGCTCATGCACGAGGCTGGCCGTGGGCAGGGCGGCGCCGTACTCGCGGGCCGTGCTGAGGGCGATTTTCAGGTCCTTGTGGTGGAGGCGCGAGCGGAAGCCCGGCTCGAAATTGCGCTCGAGCATGCGCTGGCCGTGCACTTCCAGCACCCGGCTCTGCGCCGAGCCGCCCAGCAGAGCCTGCCGCACGCGCGCCGGGTCCACCCCCGCCTTGGCGGCCAGCACCAGCGCCTCACTGACGGCCTCGATGGTCAGCGCCGTCACCACCTGGTTGCAGGCCTTGCAAACCTGGCCCGCACCCGAGCCACCCACATGGGTGACCGTCTTGCCCAGCACGGCAAAGATGGGCCGTACGCGCTCCAGCACCTCTGCCTTACCCCCCACCATGATGGAGAGCGTCCCCTGGATGGCGCCAGCCTCACCGCCAGAGACGGGGGCGTCGAGCATCTCCGCCCCCAGCGCCTCGGCCTGGGCGCACAACTCGCGCGTAGCCACCGGCGAGATGGTGCTCATATCGACGATAATCTTGCCCGGGCTGATCCCCGCCAGCACGCCGCCCGGCCCGGCGATCACCTGCTGCACATCGGGCGTATCGGGCAGGCAGGTGATGATGATCTCAGCCCGCTGCGCCACGCCCTGGGCCGAGCCGCCGTCTGCTGCACCGGCTGCCGCCAGCTCCTCGACCTTGCCGTGGCTGCGGTTATGCACCACCAGCGGGAACCCCGCACGCAACAGATTGAGACACATCGGCCTGCCCATGATCCCCAGGCCAATGTAACCGATTGTAGGTTTGTCTGCCATGATACCTCCAGTGATCTCACCGTGATACGTGATGCGTGAGGTCGCACGGATCGTAATAAGTTAATGAAGCAATACGTAAGATTGCTATTTCACGTGCCCGGTGCTTCGTGTAGGGCTCGCTGAGACGAACGCCCAGGAAAACAGAGCATGCTCCGAAATGGCAGCCTTCCGCATTACTTATTACTTATTACTTATTACTTATTATGTCCTCCAGCCGCCCCACAGAATCCCAGCCCGTGAGGTCCACGTCCCCCACATCGCCCAGGGTCACCACGGCAAAGGTCAGGATGCGGGTGCCCTCCTCCAGGTGGCCGCCGAGGGCGCCTTGCTCATTGGCCAGGGTGATGTGCGCGTGCACGCGGCCGGCAATGACCAGGCCCGAGAGCGAGAGGATGTCGAACGCCCCCTCACCCCAGATGAACTCATCCCTTGTCGGTAGGGTGGGCAGCGCGACCACATGCACGTGGTAGCGGTTGATCGAGCCGACACCGTTCAGGATGAGGCCGTTGGCGACGCTATTCTCCGCCGCGGCCCGGCCGATCGCCTGGAGCAAGTCCTCTCCGGGGTCCAGGCGCGCCATCACCACACGCCCCAGGGCGATGCTCTGTGTGTACATGAGGACCTTCCTACAGAAACAGGGGCTGGCGGGGCGGCGCCGCCCCGTCGCCCGGGCCGGCCAGGAATGCGGCAAGCACGTGCTTGCACACCGCCTCCAGCTCGGCCTTGCCCTGCGGCGAGAGCGTCTCCAGCAAGAGGCGTGGCACATGGTTGGCCAGCCACTGGCGCACAAAGGCCCCCGGCACGCCGAGGCGCTTGCACGGCCAGATGATCATGTCCGCGGTGAGTTGGCTGCGGTCGAGCAGGCCAAAGGTCGTGACGGGCTGGCGGTTAAGGGTGTTCCGGTTCGCTAACCCGAGGATGGTGCCGCACTCCAGCGCCTCGACGGTCATCACCGCCTCCACAGCATGCCGGTAGTAACAGGCCTCCGAAACACCCATGAGCCGCGGCTCAGCCAGGAAGACATCCTCAGCCGCAGCCCGGCTGAAGAGCTTGTAACCCGAGTGAAAGTCCGGATATTCGGCCAGAGCGGTGGCGTACTCCAGGTGCAGCGGCCGGCCGCTCACAGCAGCGCGATAGACCAGGGCATCCAGCAGCATGCGATCGGCCAGCTCCTCCAGCTCGCCGCGCAGAAAGCCCATCGGCCGGTGGCGCGAGCTGCGGCACCCCAGGATCAACACACGCCGCTCGCCCGCCTCCGCCTGGATATGCTGCGCTGCACGCAAGAGGGTCGGCAGCTCGTGGGGAGAATGATCCCCATCATCGTCGAGGATGGCCACATAGTCCAGTGGTCCCAATTCCAACAGGTACCGCATGCCGTTGTTCACGGCCTGGAGCTTGCCGCGGTTCACGGGGGCCGCGCAGGTCGCCACGCCAAACTCCCGGCTCAGTTCCTGGCAGACCGCAGCGCCGCAGTCCTCGCCGTCCACACTCAGGCAGATGGTGCCCGGGTCCGCCACAAAGGCGCAGCAGGCCGCCACCGTATCGCGCAGCAGCGCCTCGGCGCACTCCGCATTGCCCCCGCGCGGCAGGTACACGGGCATAACGACCCCCGTGCGCCGCTGCGCCGCCTCCAGGGCCGCCGCGAGTGAAACTCGTTCCGACAATATGCCTCCACAGATCAAAACTGGCTGTAGTAGGCCTCTACCGCCTCATAGTCAACTGTCTCATCAAAAGGCATGCCCAGGCGCTCGTAGAGATTGCGCCGGCTGCGCATATCGGCCAGCAGGATGGCGCGCGCATGCACCGCCACCTGTGCGGCCACCTCCAGCGGCACCACGACCACGCCGTCATCGTCGCAACCCACGATATCGCCCGGCCGCACCTGGGCCCCGCCGCAAGCGATGCGCGTCTGCACCTCCACCGTCTCAATGCGGCCGGGGATGATCGTGCGCCCCCGCGCCCGCGCGCAAATCGGTGTGCGCTGGAGCACAACCTCGGCCGTGTCGCGACAATAGCCATCGGTGACGATGCCGACGGCGCCAGCAGCGATGCAGCCCAGGCTGTTGTTGGAGCCCCAATAGCCCACCTCGCCCGAGCCGCCGGTATCGGTGACGATCACATGGCCAGGGCGGATGAGCTTGCCCACGCTCACGTTGCCGACCTCCTTGAACCAGATGCTGTGAGCATCCACGATCTCCTCGGTCGTGGCCAGGGGCCACATGGGCCGGTTGGTGGGCACGCAGCGCACGGTGAGGGCCACGCCCCAGAACTTCATGCCCGTCCAGAGAGGCCGCACCTCGGGCGAGAGCAGCCCGATATCAAAGTAACCGATGCCGTCCATAGCGTCGCAGACGTCCACGACACGCAGATGCTTGTACAGCTTGCGCAGTTCAAATGGATCAGGGACAGAGGCGGCTTGCGTCGTCATGATGAGCTCCTTTCGCCGACCGGTAACCTATGGCCAGGGTAATGCCGCTCCAGACAGATCCGCGAGGTTTGGGGGATAGTATAGCATAAAGGTTGCAGGGGCAGTATACACGAGAGGAGATGCAAAAGCCAACGGGAAAGTGAGGGGCGGAGACATGGAAAGTACGGAGAAATGCCAAACCAGAGTCCACGTTGACTCTGGAAGTCTATGCATCTGCCGCTCTTCTCCACACCTCCGCGCGAAATCCGTCTTCCGTTTCCGGCGTTTCTGGGGGCGCCAGACGCAGCTACGAACCGGACGGCACGACCAGGTCCTGGAGCGCCGCGGCCGTCGGCAAAAGAGCATCCGCCACCATGCTCAGCCGCTCGGACGTGGCGAACCCGCCGGTCACGCCGATGCAGGCGGCGGCGCCCGCAGCCCGTCCCATCACGAGGTCGGCCGGACTATCGCCAACGACGATCACTTCAGAGGGTGAGTAACCGAGGCGCTCGCAAGCGGCGAACACCATGTCGGGGGCAGGCTTGCCACTGGGGACATCATCGATACCGATAATCGATACAAAGTGCTTGCGGACTCCCAACACACTCAGAGTAGCCTCGGCATTCCGCCGCCGGTCGCCCGTCGCGATGGCCATGCGCAGGCCCATCTTTTCAAAGGCGGCAAGCATATCGGCAACGCCGGGCAAAAGCTCGGGGCCAGCGGGCCAATCGTCCAACGGCGACTCTGCCTCGCAAGCGGGGGCATCGGCCTGTGCCCGGCAACCGCACCCGGAATCCGACGTTGGCCTCTCGCCACGGGCCTGGGTGTGGCAGGCTGCCTGCTTGCGGCACGGCGCCGGGCCCGCACCCTGCAGCGGCCCCACTGTAGCTTCCGCTGCTGCACGCAGCGCCCTCATCCGGGTCAGCCTGGACTGCATGCCCGTAGTATCAACCAGCGTTCCATCCTTGTCAAAGATAATCGCCCGGCAGGCCACCTCACGGCCTCCCAGGGTCAGGCGGACAGGCTTGGACCGCCCGCCCAGACTCAACTCGCACATCGCACCAACAAGACCTCACGCTTCCTAGAATCTGCCGCAGTACGTCGCTATTGACGTACTGCGGCTGGCCCTATTCTACCATATTCAGTATCCGAGTGCTATAGGTTTTAGGCCATAATAGTGCCAGATTCCGGACAAGTAGCGGCCATCGGGCGGACAAGGGCAGGCTCAACCCCAATAGTGTTGATAGTCCTCCACCGCGGCAAGCAGGGCCTCGATATTCTCCAGCGGCACATCGGGATAAACGTCAAAGCGCAGCACGAGCCCTCCTTTGGGGGAGCCCAGGCGCGTGATGATGTCGGCGATGTGCTGCCGCACCGCAGCCGGTGTGCCCACCGGCAGGATGTATTGGCGATCCACATCGGCGATGATGCACATGCGACCCTTAAGGCGCCGCTCGATACTCTCCAGGCCCACACAGTTGACCTGCATATTGAACGCGGTCAGCCCCGCCTCCAGGAACTCGTCCCACAGGTCCACGGTATAGCCGTCTGAATGCTGCGTCGTGAGGGCCCCATACTGCCTGCAGAGGGCATACATGCGCGCATAGCCCGGCTTGAAATAGCGGCGGAAGGTACGCGGGCTGATCATGCAATGCGTCTGGCTGCCCCAGTCATCGCCAAAATTGACCACGTCGACGGGTGAACCCAACTGCAGGGCCTGGCGAAGGTAGGTGAGGTTGTACTCCAGCACGAGATCCACGATCTCCTGGATCTCGGGCGTCTCAGCGGCCATATCGAGGAGCGCCGCCTCCAGCCCGCGCAGGAAATGGACGCGCTCGAAAAAGCGCTCCCCGGCGATGGAAACCAGGTCGCCGCGGGCGCGCGCCTGCTGGCAGCGCCGGGCAAAAGCCCCCCAGTCGTGCGTCCCACGCTCGGTGTAGATCAGGGGGTCCGGGGCACGGTAGTGGCGCAGGTGCCGGATATCGGCCAGGGGGTGAGAGGCGATCTGCCCCTCCATGCCGTGGCGCAGGCACTGCCACAGGCAACCCCAGTTGTCCAGGTATTCCTCGCCCACCCGGTTTGCCGGGCCTACCAGCGCCGCGAAATCGGTGCCGCGCGTCGGGCGCCAGGTCTCCACAGCGGGATGCCGGTCCAGCACATCGATCAGCGCATCACCGTAGCGGATCCAGGTCGCCAGCGAGAACCCGCCCCAGACGGGCACCTCGCCCGTGCCCTGAAAGAGCAGGGTATCGCGGAACCGTTGGCCTTGTGTGCGAGCAGGAATATCAGCCATGATTTACAACCTCGCCGGGCAGGCCTTTCAGCCCGCCATCCTCATTCCACCGCCCTCAAGCATCCCACTGCGCGGCCGGGTCCTGCCAGAGCGGCGGCAAGCCGGGCTCACTGTTGAGCGGCATACCATAGTCGCGCGCCAGCACCTTGCTCACGCGCGCCGCATTGGCCAGGGGCGTGCCCAGGGGGCAGGGCACCATGAGCACAAAGTTGTATGTCAGATCCACGCCCGTGAGCCAACGGTGCAGGCTCGCTTCCACCTCCACCGGCGTGCCGAAGCGCATCACCCCCGGCTCGGCGGCCCCCATCACGGCAACGCCATCGCCCAGGATACGCTGCGCCTCGGCAAAGGTGACGTCCCCTGTCGGCGGCGGCGTCAGCCAGTCGATCGCGTCGATGCCCGTCTCGGGGAAGAGGTCGAGCAGTCCCTGCAGCTTGCCACAGGTGTGCATCACCAGGATCTTGCCGTAGCGATGGCAGATCGCCGCATAGTCGCCCATGGCCGGCACCCAGTGCTCCTGCAGCAGGCGGCGCGAGAGGTAGAGGTTGTTCACATCATCCCAGTTCACGAGCACCCGGCCCGGGGTATGGCGGCAGAGTTGCTCATAGTGCTCGCAATTCAGGCGGTGCATCAGCTCCATCACGCGCAGCACGCGCGTGGGCTCATCGGCCAAATCATAGACAAAGCGCTCCAACCCCGCCCAACTGCGCGTGACCTCCATGATGGGCGTACAGGGGCCGACGGCATAGAGGATGCCGTCATCGCCCACCCGGGCCAGGTGAGCCCGGCCCTCACGTTCGATCGCTGTAATGTCTGTATGGATGAACGAGTCCTCGAGCACCCGGCGCAGCCGGTCCCAATCCGCCGGGCGCTTGATGGGGAACTCGACAGTGAAGGTCGTCTCTCCCTCCGCAGAAGGCACGGCCAGGCTGGTGAGCGCGCCATCAGCCGTCTGCCAGGTCCGGCGCACGGCGCCATCCGGCTGCATCTCGACAGTCTGCACGGTCTGCCGGGACTCGCGCGACACCTCCGCCGAGATAGCCAGGCGATCCACCACAGCGCCGCCCAGGTAGCGCTGGATGCGCGGATCCAACGCATCCTCCTCACCGAGGCCTGGTGGCAGGGGCTGGGGACGGTTAAAGTTGTCGGCCACGAAAAAGGCGCTCAAATGCTCCACCCGCTGGTGAGAGAGCAGCGCCAGAAGGTTATCGCGACGTGTGAGCCCCATTGGCCCCCCTACTGTGTTCGATTTCCTACCACGGGCTGTGGTCGTTACTCCCCGGTCACCGGTTCCAGTGGATCGGGCACGTGCAGCCCTCCCCCCAGTAGACGGAAGTGGGCCACGGGCAGGGGCGCCGCCCAGCGCACAGCATTCGTAATCACCTGCTGCACCTCCGGCTGGTAGTAGATCGGGAAAGCTTCGTGCCCCGGCTGGAAGTAGAAGATCTTGCCCCGGCCGCGGTAGAAGCAGCACCCGCTGCGAAAGACCTCCCCGCCCACAAACCGACCGATGAAAATCAGCTCATCAGGCTGAGGGATATCAAAGTATTCCCCATACATCTCAGTGTGCGGGATCTCGAAATAGTCCCCCAGACCGGCAACGATCGGGTGCCCGGGAGCGGTGACCCAGAGCCGGTGTTTCTCTCCGATCTCGCGCCAGCGCAGATCGCATGCTGTGCCCATCAGGCGCCGCATGATCTTCGACATGTGCCCGGAGTGGAGCACGATCAAGCCCATGCTCGCAAGCACACGCGCATGGACGCGGGCCACAACCTCATCCTGCACCTCCTCATGGGCCATATACCCCCACCAGGTGAGCACGTCGGTAGTCGCGAGCACCTATTCGGTCAGGCCATGTTCGGGCTCATCGATCGTAGCCGCGCACACCTGGATTCCGGGCTGTGTGCTGAGGAAATCGCGCAGTACCCCATAGATGCCTTCAGGGTAGACCGCAGCTACCCTGGGGTCCCTCCGCTCGTGGCGATATTCATTCCAAACGGTGACCCGGATTGGGACTGCCATGGTTGTGACTCCCCGCAGATGGGTCAGCGACCCGCAAGGCCACTGAGTTGGATGCCCTGGATAAAGTAGTTCTGGGCGGCAAAGAACAGCACAATCACTGGCGCAATGGCCACGGTTGAGGCAGCCATCACCAGGTGCCATTGATTGCCATAGCGACCCTGGTACCAGTAGATACCCAGCGGCAACGTGAACTTGCTGTTGGTGCTCAGGTATATCAGCGGTCCAAGAAAGTCATTGTAGTGGTTCAGGAAAGAGAAGATGGCCACCGTGGCAATCGCTGGCCCGCAGAGCGGCGCAATCAGTTGCCACAGGATGCGGAAGGAACCCGCCCCATCAATGCGCCCGGCTTCCTCAACCTCAAATGGCAGGCCGATCATGAACTGGCGCATCAGAAAGATGTAGAATGCGCCCCCGAACCAACTCGGCACAAAGAGCGGCAGGAAGGTATCGAGCCAGCCCAGGTATTTGTAGAGGATGAAGGTCGGGATCAGAGTCACGACGCCCGGCAGCATCATGGTCGCCACCAACAAAGCAAAGACGGCATCGCGCCCCGGCCAGCGCAGGCGTGCCAGGCTATAACCTACCAGAACAGAGCTTAACACTGAACCCAACGTGCCCAGGACTGTCACAATGATTGAATTACGGATGAACGCCGCCAGCGGCAGGATCTCAAAGATCTCTTTGTAGTTGGACCACATGGGAGTAGTCGGTATCCATTGTACCGGGACAATGAAGACCTGCCCGGCCGTCTTGAGCGAAGTGGATATCACCCAGAGCAGCGGGACCAGAAAAGTAAAGCCCAGCACTATCAGCGCTGCATGCAAGGCTGAGTGTGCAATTCGCCGCCGCAACTGGCGCGGCATCGGCGCGCGCTGCTCACCACCAGTTCCCTTACGTGTGCTTGCTACCTGGTCAGCAATTGCCATAGCCCGTTCTCCCGGCCGCAGCCGCTATACCTTCCCTTCATAGTACACCCAGCGGTTAGATATACGGAACTGGATGAACGTGAAGAACATGATAATCGCGAAAAGCACCCAGGCCAGTGATGCCGCGTAGCCCATCTTGAACAAACGGAAGCCATTCAGGTAGATGTAGAGCACCATGAACAGCGTTGCATTCTGCGGGCCCCCACCAGTCATCACAAACGCCGAGGTGAAGACCTGGAAACTGCCGATGATGCTGATCACCAGGTTGAAGAACAGAACCGGCGACAGGATCGGCATGGTGATCGACCAGAATCGCTGCCAGGTCGTAGCGCCGTCGATCTCGGCCGCTTCCAGCAGTTGTTGCGGCACGCTCTGCAGGCCAGCCAGGAAGATAACCATCTGTGGCCCCACCCCCCACAGGCTCATGAGGATAAAAGCCGGCTTGGCCACGTTGGGGTCGAAGAGCCACTTGACCGGGGCCACGCCAAAGATGCGCAAGATATTGTTCAGCACACCGTAATCGGGGTTGAAAATCTGCGTCCAGACCACAGCACTGGCTACCGCAGGCGTAATCGCCGGGAGGTAGAACACGGTACGATAGAACGATCGCCCGCGGATGTTCTGGTTGAGGGCGATGGCCAACACCAGCGCCACAAGCAACTGGATCGGCACGCCGATAAAGGTGAAGAAGGCAGTATTGCCCAGGCTCTTCTGGACCAGGGGATCCGCTGCCAGGGCGCCAAAGTTGCCCAGTCCGATGAACTGTGGCGGGCTCAGCATATCCCAACTCTGAGTTACCAGGTAGAGCGAATAGAGCATAGGCCCCAGCCAGAACACGGTAACACCGATCAGAAATGGGCTGGCGTACAGCCAGCCATCGCGCCACTCGGCCAACTGAACCCCTGAAGGGCGTCTTCTCCGTTTTATCATGGTCGGCATTTTCGCCTCCCTCAGGTCCAATCTAAAGCAGCCACCGGTTTCACAAAGGTTGAGATTGGCCACGGCCCATCGTCTGATGGGCCGTGGCCATAGTAGGAAAATGCTATTTCTTCTTCGCCCAATAATCGTCGAGTATCTTCTGCAGCAGTGGCTGAGCCGTGCTAAGGGCCTCCTTGGCGCTCGTGCCTGCGCACATGGCATCCCAGGCCACAGCCAGGGGGGTCGATGCGCCATTTACCGCATCATAATTAGCACCAGCTCCTGCGATGATTGGGTTGCGCCCGGTGCGCATCGCATTGGCGAAGGCCTTTCCGTTAGTAAAGTTGTAGAGTTTCTGAGCGGCCGGCACCCAGAGCTTCTCGATCATATCGGGGGTGCTGCACATGCGGCCACCTTCCGCGATCCGCTGTTGGCCAGCTTCGGTCATGATGTACTTGACCAGCTTCCAGGCGGCTTCCGGCGCCCTGCTGGATTTGGCGATGACATGGCCGTGAACTTCAGCGCAAGTTTCGTCCTTTCCCGTGCTACCCAGTGGCGGCTCAACCACGTCGAATTGCACGCCTCCTTGCTTGCTGGCCTGCGGCCCCTGCATATTGGCAAGGTACCACGGACCTTCTACGGTCATGGCCACAACGCCTGTTGCGATCGTTACGCCGCCACCCTGGATCGCTGCTGG
>Ga0078972_1016178_pt1 | contig 11130 bp, 10 predicted proteins | sample YelNatPaOPGAMG01_FD_67568 | JGI IMG/M metagenome (GOLD analysis project Ga0078972, IMG submission 67568) | Hot spring thermophilic microbial communities from Obsidian Pool, Yellowstone National Park, USA - OP-RAMG-01 (SPADES assembly) (version 2) | ecosystem: Environmental > Aquatic > Thermal...
AGCTTGTTGGCGCCTGCGGGTCGTGCCCGTTTTCGGTTATGACATTAAAAAATTTTGTTGAAAGAACCATTAAAGAAGAGATTCCTGAAGTTAGAGAAGTCGTAAGCGCCTGATTGATAAATGTCTGACTATATAAATCTTCATGTCCATTCTAATTTTTCAGATGGCGTGTTTTCGCCCGAAGAGATAATAAATATCTCTAAATCAAAATCAATAAAATATCTTTCTTTAACCGACCATGATACGGTTAATGGATACAATAGTATTTCCATAAATAATATAAAAGATATCAAATTTATAAAAGGAATAGAAATAAGCACAAAAAACCATGATAATTTACATATACTCGGTTATAATATAGATATAAAAAATAAAAGTTTCCTTTTAAATATCAAGGACTACAGAGAGAGAAGAATTAGAAGGGTTAAAGAGATTATAAAAAGATTGAACGATATAAATATTTCCATATCCTTTGATGAACTGGATTTCGGTTTATTAACAACCATAGGAAGGCCACATATATCCGATTTGCTTGTTAAAAAGGGTTATGGGAAAACAAGGACCGAGGTTTTTCATAAATACCTTGTTGAAGGATGTTATGCTTATGTAAAACCGCAGGGACCTGATATAGATGAAGCCATAAAGACAATAAAAAATGCCGGCGGGGTCTGCGTTCTCGCCCATCCTTCTACAATTGAGGGAAGTTTTAATTTAGAGGATATAATAAAGAAAGGATTTGATGGCATCGAAGTTTTCTATCCAACTCACACTAATTCCAGGATTAGGAAATATCTTGAGATCGCGAGAAAATACGACCTTATCGTTACAGCCGGCACCGATTATCATGGACCCGGCACGGATAGGGAAAAGATAGATCTTTATGAGTATGATTTTGAAAAATATTTTAATATAGAAAGGTTATTTCAATGAACGAAATTCAGAGAGAAATACTCAATCTCAAGGAAAAAGGACTTACAAGAATATGCTCCGCGGACGATATAAACGAAATAGCCGCTTTAACTCTTGAAATAAACAGATTGAAGAAAGAAAAAAATGCCGTTATAGCGGCTCATCTGTATCAGAGAGCGGAGGTAATCCTTGGAGTGGCGGACTTTGTCGGGGACTCATATAAACTTGCAAAGGAGTGTATCGGCGTTAATTCGGATATTATAATTTTTTGCGGCGTGAATTTTATGGCTGAGACGGCGAAGATTTTAAATCCCGAAAAAAGGGTCTTTATTCCGGATAAAAACGCGGGATGCAGTTTGAGCGAATCGATGATAGCGGATGACCTTATAAAACTTAAAGAAAAATATCCGGGAGTTCCTGTGGTTACATATATAAATACTTCCGCCGATATAAAAGCTTTAAGCGATGTGGTGGTTACAAGTTCAAATGCGGAGAAAATATTAGCAAGAGTTTTTGAAAAGAACAAAAGAGTAATATTTATCCCCGATAAATATATGGGGCGAAATCTCGCCAAAAGATTGAATAAAGAAATTGGCGTAGAGTTAATAATCTGGAATGGGTCATGCATAGTTCATGAGAATTTTGATTCTTCCGTAATACTTGAATACAGGAAAAAATATCCGGATATGCTTGTTATGGCTCATTCTGAATGTCCGAGTGAGATAATAAAAAATGTGGATTTTATGGGCTCAACTTCGGATATGTTATTTCAGATTGAACATACAAACGCTTCGGCTTATATGCTTGTGACGGAATGCGGGCTCGGAGAACTCGCTATGACAAAATATCCGGAGAAAAACTTTATAGCGATGTGCAGGTTGTGCCCTTATATGAAGATGATAAATCTTGAAAATATAAAGGATACATTATTTAATCTGCCGGCTGATAAAGAGATTATATTAGAAGAGAATGTCATCGTTAAGGCGAAAAAATCAATAGAAATGATGTTTGAATTTTCTAAATAAAGTGTTATATAATATAAGTCAAGGAGTAATTTATGTTTAGAGTAGAGGTGAAATGTCCACGCTGTGGAAAATCGCTTATGGATAAGAAGCATCTAATAGATGGGAAGCCTTCAATAGCGGTAAAACTTACTTATGCCGGGAAAAACGCGATGTTATACTTGAGTTCTATATATGGAAGCTATTCTGTTCGGACCGATTTGAATATTCCGAAATCAAAAATAGCCGGTTTCAGATGTCCGCACTGCGACGCTGATTTAAAGAGCACGAGAAAATGCGATATCTGCAATGCCCAGATGGTTGCTTTTGATTTGAAAGAAGGCGGACAGGTGCAGATATGCTCAAGAAGGGGCTGTAAAAAGCATATAGTTGAGTTTGAAAATCCACAGACGGAACTTGAAGCTTTCTATAAGTCATATATTAAAGCTTACGGCGAATGAATAAAAAGAATTGGTTAATGTTTGCACCGCTTCTTTTTGTTACATTCGGCGTTATATATTTTATAAACAAAAAAGAGTCCATTACGGAGATAAGATATTCAAATAAAATTGATAATAAAAATAAAAGCAATAGCGAAGAAAAAGATGAAATGCCTTTTGAGATTTCAGATGCTAAAGATTCGGATTTAATATCTTATATTTATGAAAATGGCAGGAGGGGTTTTGCTCTTGAGATAAATGGAACGGATGAGTTTAAAACCAGAGTGAAGGAATCATTGCGTCTTCTCTGGCTTTATGATAAAGAGGGAAGTTTCAAAATCGTGAGGCGACTGGTATTTGAGATACGGCAGTCAAACAGGACTACTTTTTATTATGACGGGGAAAAACCGGTGATAGAGATATCTCAAAATATTTTTGATTCCTCATCAAATACATATCTTGCTTCCGTTATCGCTCATATGGGATGGCATTCTTATTATCTCTATAATAAAAAAAGAAAAAACAGAAAAGAAGTTCCGCCTCCGGGGAAGGAAGAGATAGATAGAAGTTTCGCTATGCCATTCGGCAGCGAGTTTAAGAAATTTGACGATTTATATAAGGTTGAGGACCAAGCATTCGATTACCAGATTTCAATTCTTAAAAAAATAAACGCTCCGTTATCCGAGATAAGAAAAATTAAAAGAAGAGATTATAAAGATTTTTCTCCGGCTCATGACGGGAATTATTTCATAGAATTCTGAAATGTTTATTAAACCGATAAAAATAAAAGATCTGGTTTTGAAGGGAAATATTTTCCTTTCTCCTATGGCTGAGATAACCGATTACGCTTTTAGAATAATATGCCTTAAAAATGGTTGCGATATGGCTTTTTCCGAGATGATATCGGCAAAGTCGCTCCATTACAGAAATAAGAAGTCGCTTGAGTCGTTAAAAGTAAGGGATGACAGACCATTATGCCTTCAGATATTCGGAAGCGAGGTTCCCGTTATGGTCGAGGCGGCTCTTATGGTTCAAGATGCAGGGGCGGATATGGTTGAGATAAACGCCGGATGCCCTGTGAAAAAGATTGTAAAAACGAAATCTGGCGCCGCTCTTATGAAAGATTACTCTCTTTTATCCGATATAGTCAAGTCCATATCTTCAAGAGTTAGAATTCCGGTTTCGGTTAAGATACGGGCCGGCTATGATGATAATCCCAAAAGTGCCGTTACCATATCAAAGATTTTACAAGATAGCGGGGCTTCGGTTATTCATATACATTTAAGAACCGTTGAACAGTATCACAGCGGAGATGTCAATTACGAAGTGGCTAAACTGATAAAAGAGAGTGTTAAGATACCTATTATAGTAAACGGGGGAGTTAAAACTCCAAAGGATTTTAAAGAAATGATATTAAAAACAGGCGGCGATTGCGTTTCAATTGGAAGGGGAGCCGTGTCAAATCCTTTTATATTTGACGATATAAAAAAATATTTTTCGGGCGAAAGGGTCCCTGAAATCTCCATTGATAAAAGAATAAAAAACTTTATAGAATACTTAAGTATCAGCGCTTTGGAAATAGGAGAGAAAGGGGCTATCGTAAAATCAAGAAGAATAGCCGCTATGCTTTTATCCGGATTTAGAAATGCTTGTGATATAAGAACGAGATATATGAAGGCGAAATCGCTTGATGAGGCGAAAGATATTCTCGGGGAGTGGCTTGGGTGAAGATTTTGCTCCTTTTCAATTCTTTTAAAGGGACTTATTCTTCAAGGGAAATAAACGAGTATCTTTACAGGTATCTTTTGAAAAAAGGTTTCAATGCTCGCTATATTAATATTTCAGATGGCGGAGACGGGTTTCTCGATTGTTTCATAGATGATTGTAATGTTTGCAGAAAAAAGGTGACAGGACCTTTTTATAATAGAAAAGTCAGTTCTAATTATTGTCTTAAAAACAATGAGTCTTTTATAGAGATTTCATTGATATGCGGGATAAGGTATCTTGAAAAAGAAGAATTATCCCCGTTGACAGCGACGACATACGGAGTTGGAGAGGTAATAAGGGATTGCGTATTAAAAGGAGCTAAAAATATTTATGTTGGACTTGGGGGAACCGCATCAAGCGATGGCGGTTTTGGAATGGCAAGAGCACTTGGCGCGAGGTTCTTAGATAAATATGGAAGGGAAATAGATAATAATCTATACGGTCTTTTAAAATTATTTAGGATTGATTTTAAAAATTTTATTAACCTATCCGCGATAAAAGTATGGGGGATTTCTGATGTGAAAAATAAGTTGCTTGGCAGAAAGGGCTCAGCAAGGATTTTTGGACCTCAGAAAGGGGCACAAAGCAAGGATATTGAAGTAATAGAAAAAGCGCTTTATAATCTTAAAAATGTTTTAGAAAAACAGACAGGAAAAGATATATCAGTTATTGAAGGCGGAGGGGCAGCGGGAGGGCTCGGGAGCGGATTGTACGGTTTCTTAAATGCGGGTCTAATTAACGGTTCGGATTTTATAATAAGTAGATTTGATATTAAGAATGAGATAAAAAAGTCAGATTTAATAATAAGCGGCGAGGGTAAATTTGATAAATCAAGTTTTTACGGTAAAATAACAGGTGAAATTATAAATATTGCGACTGTCTTTAAGAAAAGGCTCATATTCGTATCCGTTTATAATGAAATTAAAAGAAAGATTGACGGGGTCGAGAATATTATTCTTTCGCAAAATTACAGCGAAACTGAAACAAAAAAAAATCTAAAAAAAATAATAGCATATGAAATTTATAATAGATTAAAATAGGTGAGGGACGAGAAATAAGAGGGTGGCTTACAGCTGACGGCTCACGGCTCACAGCGAGAAGTGAGAAACGTTAGAAATGTGAGAATCGTGAAAGATGATGGATGATGGAGTCCCCCGACGATACCTGCTCCGATGTCACATCGGAGCGTCGGGAGGGAAATAAAAGGGGGATTTAAGAGATGAGGGAAGAAAAATGAGTCGGTGGACGGAAATCTCTGCGCAAATTTTATAGAATAGTTATAATGAGGTATTTATGGGTAAGATTAGATTCGGAGTAGTCGGAGCCGGAAAAATAGGCACATATCACACAAGAACCCTCGCAAGGATGAAAGAGGTTGACCTTGTCGGAGTGGCTGATGTGGATCTTTTAAGGGCTCAAACATTAGCATGGAATAATAATACTATCGCCTACGGGGACTATAACGATCTTATACCGCAGATAGATGCCCTCGTCGTGGCAGTTCCAACCCATCTTCATGCGGAGATAGCGCTTAAAGCTATGAGCATGGGAATACACTGTATGGTTGAAAAGCCAATAACGGATTCTCTTGAAGACGCCAAGAAATTAAGCGATATGGCTGGTAAAAAAGGAGTTGTGCTTCAGGTTGGACATGTGGAGAGATTTAATCCCGCGGTTATAGAGGCTCAGAAATATGTTAAAAATCCTCTTTATATAAATATGGAGAGATTGGGTCCCTATGACCCGAGGGTTTCATCTATTGGCGTTACGCTTGACCTTATGATTCATGACCTTGATATACTTTTGTCGCTTGTAAACTCCGAGATAGAAACAATAGAAGCGATAGGAGCAAGGGTGCTCTCCAATTTTGAAGATATATCCAACGCGAGGATAAAATTTAAAAATGGAACGATTGCTGATCTAACTGCGAGCAGGATAACATTTGAGAGAATAAGAAGAATGAGAATATATCAGGATGAGGAATATATATCAGTTGATTATATAAGCTCAAGGATAAGAGTTTATAGAAAGAAAAATGATCCGCCTAAAACGATGTCAGATATAGAGATCCTCTCGCCGAAAATAGAGAAGAAACTTCCGATTACGGAAGAACTTTATCATTTTATAGATTGCATCAAAAATTCCAGGAACCCTATAACCGACGCTCATAAAGGAACGACGGCTTTAAAGGTTGCCATAGAGGTTACGGAAAAAATTAAAAGATACGATCTGCCAAGGGCTATTGAATCAAAAAAAGGGCTTGGTTATAAAATATCCGATGCGATTAACGCAGCAAAGATAATAATTGATTCTAAATTAGATGATAAATCAGGGAATTGATTATGCCCAAAATATTAAGAAATAATAATGTGCTCGTGGTCGCCGGGGATGTTTCGGGGGATTTACATTCTTCAAATTTAGTAAGAGAGATTAAAAAAATAGAAATATCTTTAAATGTTTATTCTATCGGTGGTTTGAGGCTTAAAGAGGTCTCCGATAGATTGTTATATGATATTGTTTCAAAGGGAAGTTTTGGATTTGTCCAGAGTTTTAAGAGTTTCGGGTTATGGGTTAAAATGATATCTCTTGTAAGAAAATTCCTTGAAGAGAAAAAACCCGCTTTCGTCATTCTTGTAGATTTTTACGGCTTTAACAGACAGGTTCTTGGGCTTTGTAAAAACAGAGATATTCCGGTTTATTACTATATTCCGCCGCAGGTATGGGCTTCAAGACCCGGGAGGGCTAATACTATTTCTAAGATAGCGAAAGAAATATTCGCGATATTTCCATTTGAGGTCGATATATATAAAAAATTAAATGGTAAAGTAAGTTTCTTCGGTCATCCGCTTCTGGATATAATAAAAGAGGTTGATATAAGCAAAAGGAAGAAAAAGAATATTGATGATAATTATGAGTTTAATATCGCCATACTCCCCGGCTCAAGAAAGAGCGAGATTGAAAATCATTTAAATGTTTTTATAAGAACTTTTATAAAAATAAAAAATGTCTTTAAGAATTCAAGGGGCTATATATTCGCCGTGAAAGAATTTGAAGATGAATTCTATCACGAAATTTCCGATGAAATGCTTTATGAAAATGATATAAGAATAGTAAGAGACGATGATTATCAGATTCGTTCTAAAATGGATTTTGCTCTTACCTGTTCAGGAACTGCGACCCTTGAAAACGCTTTGATGTGCGTTCCTATGATGGTTGGCTACAGAACCTCTTTTATTAACTATGAAATAGCGAAAGCAATAATAAAAATACCCTATATATCGCTCGTAAATATAATATCAAAAAAAGAGGTGGTTAAGGAATTCGTTCAGAAGGATTTTAAGGATAATAAAATATCGGATTATGTTATAAATATTTTAAAAAATACGGATGTTTATAACTCAATGGTTGAAGAACTTTCAAAAATAAGGAAAGAGTTAGGGGAAAGAGGGGTAAATAAAAAAATAGCGCAAAAAATTATGTCCGATTTTGAAATTATATGATAAAGATATCCGAGGAAAGCAAAAAACTCTATATTTCCTTGTTTTCATATTTAAAACCCTATAAGAAAAGAATCATTGTAGCATTCGTCTCAATGCTTGTTCTCGCCGCCATAAGAGCGGCTATAGTTTATCTCGTTGGTCCTTTCATACAGAGCGTCTTCGTAGATAAAAACATTGCTATGTTTAGAAAGATACTGATAATACTTCCTATTCTTTTTGTTATAAGAATGATGGCGGAGTATATAAATAATTATATGATGAATTACATAGGTCAGAGAATAGTTCAGAAAATAAGAGATAATATATTCGTTAAAATACATAAACTTCCGTTAGAATATTACTGGCGTTCTAAAACTGGCGATATACTCAGCAGAGTTATGAATGATATCGGCAATATTCAGAACACTGTTCAGTTTATCCCGCTCTACGGCATAAGAGACGCATCCACTGTTTTTTTTATAACGATGACTCTTTTTTATATAAATTTTAAGTTAGCGCTTTTCTCGTTTATATTCATTCCTCTTTCTCTCGCGGCTCTTAAAATATTTGGCAGGAAGATGAGAAAATATTCAAGGGATTCTCAAAGAATTATCGGAGAGGTCTCCAATAATTTTCAGGAAAGTTTAATGGCTATACCTATAATAAAGGCATATAATTATGAAGATGAATCGGTTAGAAAATTCCGTCTATCCAATTCCCTGTATTTCGATAAAATTATGAGATATCTCAGAGCCACTTCCCTTTCAGGGCCCGTTATGGAATTTATAGGAAGTATGGTTATATACGCCTTGATATTTATAGGATATAAATGGATAAGCAACGGCGAAATTACAAGCGGAACTTTTTTTTCCTTCGTCGCCGCTTTTATTACGGCTTATACTCCGTTTAAAAATATCTCCAATATGAATTCCAGGCTTCAGATAGGGCTTTCAAGCTGGGAAAGAATTTATAGCATACTCAATGAAAAGGATATAATTGAAGTTAAGAAAGAGCCAATCGTTTTGAAAGATATAAAAGGACTTATTGAGTTCAGAAATGTTTATTATAAATATCCGACTTCCGACGACTGGGTTTTAAAAAATATCAATTTTACCGTTAATCCCAACGAGGTGGCTTCTTTCGTCGGCGGCTCTGGAAGCGGAAAAACGACGATAGTGCAATTAATTTTGAGATTTTTTGACCCGATAAAAGGCGGGGTATACATAGACGGTATGGATATAAGGGATATTGATATTAGAACTCTCAGGAATTTTATGAGCATAGTGACCCAGGATACGATTGTTTTTAACGACACGATTGAAAATAATATAAGGGTTGGAAACTTAAAAGCCACAAAAGAAGATTTGTTAAAAGCGTCAGAGGCCTCTGATTCTATAAACTTTATAAATAATATGTCCGAGAAGTTTAATACCGTTATAGGTGAGCGTGGCGCAAAGATTTCAGGCGGGCAGAGGCAGCGTCTTGCCATAGCGAGGGCGGTTGTAAGAAAACCAAAGATATTATTGCTTGATGAGGCGACTTCCAATCTTGACTCGAAAAGCGAAGAACTGGTTCAAAGAGCGATAGAGAATGTTCTTAAAGAGAAAACCGTTATAATGACAGCGCACCGACTATCCACTGTCGTAAATTCAAACAAAATATTTGTTTTAAAAAATGGAGAAATAGTTGAGTGCGGAAAGCATCTGGAACTTATTGAAAGAAAAGGAGAATATTACAATCTTTATAAAAGGCAGAATATATAATGGAGTTAGAAAAGCTTTTAAATAAGATAAAAGAATATTACAATTCTGATACAACAATAGTAGAACTTGCTTACGATTTCGCTAAAAAAGCGCATAAAGACCAGAAAAGGGCAAACGGCGAGTCCTATTTTACGCATGTTTTTGAAGTTGCCTATATACTTGGCGATTTAAGAATGGATTTAAATACAATATCAGCCGGACTTTTGCATGATGTCCTGGAAGATACGGAAATCACGGCCGATATTCTTAAAAAAGAGTTCGGGGAAGAAATCTTTAATCTTGTAGATGGGGTTACAAAGATAGAGGGGCTTAAATTTTCTTCTAAGGACGAGGAACAGGCGGAAAACTGGAGAAAGATGATAATAGCGACGGCGAAGGATATAAGAGTGATAATAATAAAACTTGCGGACCGTCTCCATAATATGAGAACGCTTGAATATCTTTGCCAGGACAGGCAGAAGGATATCGCTTATGAAACATTGACCCTCTATTCTCCTATAGCTCACAGGCTCGGTATATTTAATTTAAAAAACGAGTTGGAAGATCTTTCATTTAAGTATCTTTATCCAAAAGAGTATCAGGAACTTAAATCAAAAATAGATTCCAATTTCACTGAAAGGGAGAATATATTAAAGAAATTTAAAGACGAACTTGATTTGATATTAAAAAAGTCAGCCATAGAGTACAGGATTTTATACAGGGCTAAAAATCTTTATTCAATATACAGAAAAATGCAAAAGCAAAATAAACAATTTGAAGAAATAGAAGATACCCTTGGCATAAGAATTATAACCGACACAGTTTTGAATTGCTATGCGATTTTAGGAATAGTTCATTCTAATTTTAAACCTGTCGCCAATAGTTTTACGGACTATATAGCCATGCCGAAACAGAATCTTTATCAATCCCTTCATACGACAGTTCTGTCAAATAACGGCGAGCCGATAGAGATACAGATAAGAACCGAGGATATGCACAGAATCGCGGAGTATGGTATAGCGGCGCACTGGAGATACAAACACGGTAATTTCTTTGATGAAAATTTGAATGAAAAACTCAATTGGGCAAGACACTGGATAGAGTGGTTAAATGATATAGAAAGTCCAAGAGAATTTATGGAGATTTTTAAGACAGAACTTGATGTAGAAGAGATATTCGTTTTTACTCCGAAGGGAGATGTTAAGGCATTGCCAAAAGGTTCAACCCCCATAGATTTCGCTTATTGTATACATACGGATATTGGGGACCATTGTATTGGAGCAAAAGTCAATTTCAGGATAGTGAAACTTGACCATGAGCTTAAAAGTGGAGATATATGCGAGATAGTAACCAGAAAGAACGCCTCTCCCAATAAGGACTGGCTTAATTTTGTCAAATCTCAGAGAGCCCGCTCAAAAATAAAAAAATATCTCAGAGAGCACGGAATAGAAGTTTAACTCCGCTAACCCTAACGAAATGTTTATAAAGTGAGCAGTGAGTAGCGGGCACCTGCCCGCCGTCAGGCAGGCGTCGGGGTGCGACTACAAGTTGAGGGGTCCAAATACAAGCGAGAATTTAAGCCGAAAAAGGCAGTTGTCCGGAGTGAAGCCGGCATACGAGCGAACCCTAAGAAGTAAGTTCCTTATTATCATGATGGAGCGAGTATGACGGGTGAACGACTTCAACTGCCAGGCTTAAATTTTCGCCTACCTTATTAAAATAAGTGATTTGTTTCACTTGTCTGAGCGAGTGAAACGAGCGAGTTGTGAAACAAGCGAGAATTTAAGCCGAG
>Ga0078972_1016185_pt1 | contig 11126 bp, 9 predicted proteins | sample YelNatPaOPGAMG01_FD_67568 | JGI IMG/M metagenome (GOLD analysis project Ga0078972, IMG submission 67568) | Hot spring thermophilic microbial communities from Obsidian Pool, Yellowstone National Park, USA - OP-RAMG-01 (SPADES assembly) (version 2) | ecosystem: Environmental > Aquatic > Thermal...
CTAATTTTAGGCCGTCTTTCTTGTCTTCTTCGAGAAAGTTGAAGAAGTATTATCCTGTTACGCCGTCGCTGGTGTTCTCTTATTCTAAGCAGGTTTTTGAGAGTAAGATTGGAGCGGTATTAGAGACTTATGTTGTTAACGCTTTAGACGCTGAATACTATTTTAGAACTGGTAGAAAGGAAATTAATGTAATCCTTAAGGATGAGGAATTGTTACCCATAGAGGTTAAGGAAACGGTGAATGAAGAGGACATTTCAAGGTTCTTGAAGCTGGTGAAATATGTTAACGCGAGAAAGGGGGTAATCGTATGCTTAAATCAGGAGATCAAAAGGGAAAATGTTGAAGTGATACCCGCTTACATGGTTGAATTCGTGCTAAATCGAGTTAAACGGTAATGGCAAACTCAAATCTTATTCAGTTTTCGTTGTTAAATAAATTGTTTTTCGCAGTTAAAATGGGTATTTTTTCCGTCATTTTTAACCTACCCTCCCGCTTCCATCATCTAATTCACAGAGGCATGTATACGCTTAGAGGAGCTAGAGTCTTTTTTCTACGAACTCTTGAGCTTTTTTCAGAAATTCTTCTGCGTTTTTGATTAGTGTTTGCACCTCGTCTTCGCTGAATACTACGCCTATTTCGTAATCGCTGCTTTCCCTCATCTCGTAGGCTCTTCTAAGGTACTGTCCAAACTTTTTGTCCAGAAAATTGGTTTTTATTATTCTTAATCCAAATTCTGATATTACGCCTGAATGTGTTTTCGCGTCGTATCCGAAACGTTTAGCATGGCCTTTGCAGCGTGAAAAAAGAGTAGTATGCCCTGTTTACAGCGTTGTCTATCATTCCTTTTTCAAAGAGTAACTTAGCTGCTTCTAGCCTTCGTTTTGCAACTTCTAGTTCCTCTCTAATCCGGATCTTAATACTTTCATTTTCTTCCTTCATATATCACAACTCCCCTTTTAATTTCATTCATAAAAGGCGTTTTTCCTTCGTTAAGTTCTTTTTCGCTTATGAATTTGAGAGACACAAGTTTTCCATATTTTGTAAGTATCCTATCAGCGATAGATGAGGCAAGCGCCATTAAATCCTTATCCTCTGTTATTATTGCTAGGTCAATGTCAGAATCCAGTCTGTAGTTGCCTCTGGCTAAAGAGCCGAAGAGTATAATTTTTGCTTTTTTGCCGACAAGTTCGAATTCTTTTAGTATTTCCCTGTGAAATTTTAACATTTGAGACGCTTTGTTTGTTAGGAATTTAGGATCACATGCCTGTTTAAGTTTGCTTGATAAGGGCAGCTTAATAATTCTAATGGCAAATCGAAAGCATTTAATTATAATTCTAGTGTTGGGAGAATAATTATTTTTTGTCTTCTATTAAACTTTTCATGTCGTGGAGCATTTTGATTTTTGCGTTTATTTCTGCGATTGTGTTGTCTGAATCCTCTCTGGTTAGTAAAGGACTTATGGTTATTTTGGATTTTTCCGTTGAGATGCTTGATAGTGGGTAATATTCGTGATATTCTAGGAATTTTTTTAAAGCATCTTTTACAAATTCTGAGCGACTTAAGCAAGCGAATTCTCCGCTATCTATTAATTGATAAATTAAGATGGCTAGTGTCTCCGGAATATGAACCGTAGTGCGCGCGCATCTGTATCAGCGCACATCGATTCTCTTTGAATTCTTTTTTCTTACTTTTAACCGTTGTTCTCATTCAATTACGTTAGAAAATGTATACGCAATGGCGGTCTTGTTAAAGTTTGAATCATTCGCAAAAATATCGAGTTTTTCTACGTGTTTTTCGAACAAAAAGGAGAGGGAGAAAAGGAAGAAGAAGGAAGGGGGAGGAGAAAGGAATCCAAACACCGAAGGATCCTCGAATGTGCGCTGATACGGACAAGTTAATTCAACCTTCCCCTTCCATATTTAGTACGAATGGAATGTAGATATAAGTTTATCTATAGGTGGACCATGTGTAATATCAAAATAGAAGATGATTCGAAAATTTTAATATAATAAAGTTAGAGCGAGTCTGTTGAGGTACTGGATACTGTTAAAACCTCAGATGTTGGCGTTCGCTACAAATTTGTGGAGTGGCAATTTGCAAGAGCCGCAAGAACGCAAGATAAAATAAAAAGCTCACGCTGAATAAACTGTCCAATACTTGTTCAAAGTAGTTACACCGATCAGTTCTTATGATTCAAGTTTAAGCCTGAAATAAGTAGAGTTATGGTGAGATGTCAGCATGAGGTTTTTTAACTTGGGTATTTAATGCTTACCTGCAAAAAGTTCAATAAAACTTTTTCTTGATTTAGATTTTAGCTATAGCCAGAATGTATTTTTTTAAAAGAAAGAAGCGCTAGCATGACGGAAATAGGAGACGATTTTCAGCGCTTCGAAAAATAATTCTCCTCGGATTATAAAAATGGTTGGAACATTCACTGAAGTGTAGATATATGATTAAATATTTGGTACTTTCTCTGTAGATAAATAGTTGACTTATGAGTTAAGATTCGTCGAAGAAAATAAAAGTTATATTATTATCCTAGTAATGGTTAAGTGATTTAAATTGGAAGTCAAGGATTTTGAGCTTTTAAGAATGTTCGGGAACAAAGTTCGCATGGAAATATTGAGGTTGTTGTTAGACTTTGAATTCAGAAGCCTGTCGGAAATCGCTGCTAGCTTGAAAAAGCGTGGTTGGGAAATGACTCTTTCCGGCGTGCTTAAACATATGAGAGAATTAGAAAAGGCTGGTTTAGTGCGACATGAACCTGGTATTTTTGGTGAAAAGCCTGATGCAAGAAAAACTATTTATTTTCTGGAAGGGAGGGAGAGGGTTAAGAAACTTTTGATGCTGTTGGAAAGTGATATAATAAGTTTGTTACGCGTCGGAGTGGTATTTGGTGAGGTGGCTAAAATTGCGCGCCAAATGCTTGGGACTGGGCATAATCTGTCTGATAGAGATAAAAAACGTTTAGAGTCTTTAATTGCTGAATGTGAGTCTGAAGCAATTTATAAATTTCTTACCGAGGATGAGAAGAAGAAGTTAAAGCTTTGGAAAATGATGTTGTCTATTGTGTAGGTGAAAAACACTCTTTAAAGTTTTGAGAATCTGATTATCTCTTGAAGTAATTTTACGGCGTCTTTCTTTTTGAATTCTAGCTGTTCGCTGAGAATCCATGTTGCTATATCGTCTATTCGTTCAGCGAAGTCGCATCCTTGGAGTGCATTGTAGGCCAAGAATGCCTTTTTTGATCCTGCCTCCCCATAGGACTTTGAGACTTTTTCATCTTCTTTTATTTTTGTGATGCATGGAATCTCAAGGAGGTTTTCAAGGTCTTTGATAAATTCTTTGTTAAATTTTTCTGTGTTTTTTATTCTGTTTAGTACGAATCCTAATGGTGTGGATTTTAGGAAATATTTGCCAAGTCTTAGTGTGTCTATGGCCGATTCGACGCATAGGACAAATTCGTCTTCTGTTAGTATTGGGATAAAGTAATCGCAAATGCCTAAAGATAGAAATGCTGCTTTGCCCAATGGGAATGGGACGTCGATGAGCATGAAATCTGTTTTTAGGCTGCTCAGTTTGCTGGCGAAACTTACAGGGTCTATTTCGAAATAACTTTGTAGAGAAACGCCAGATGGTATTAAGAAGAGATTTTCGAGATTTGTGGGGTATATTGCCTTGTCGATTTCTGTATCTTTTTTCACTGCATCTTCAAGTTTGAAATCGTTGGGTGAGAAGGTTATTCCAAGTATCTTTTGTAGGGGTTGATTTGGGTCTCCCTCTACTAAAATGACTTTTTTCTTTTTATGAGCTAGTGCTGCTCCGACGTTTGCTGTTATAAGGGATTTGCCTACTCCGCCTTTTGACACTGTAAAAGTTATAGATTTCATCATGTCTCATCACTTTGTGTTATGGATGGTTGGGTCAAAAATATGTAGTTGTTTAACAAATTAGTTAAATGTGCACTCATTCTTTTTCTTCCTTTTTCTTTTTTAGTTCAAGTCCTGTTATGATATCCTCTAGTGTGTTGCGGGGTTTAACTGTGACACCATATTTCTGTTCAAATTTTTCAATTTTTTTCGTTCTCCTTTCAACATCTGCTTCGAATTGTGAGCGCGCTGTGTGGAGAAGGCTTATTTGTTCTAGTTCTATTTTGTATTGTTCAGCGAGTTTTTTTTGTTCTTTGAATTTTTTGTGATTTTTTATGGCAAGTGATGAAGTTATAAGGGTTATTGCTGTTGCTGCTAAGGAAATGTACTGTAGAATGGTTTGAATGTTGGCGTATTCTGTTGCTAGCTTGTTATAGGTTGAGTTTAATGAATTATACTCGTTTAATAAGGTATTGTAGTTTGTTTGGATGGTGTTGTAATCGTTTTCGAGTTGGGTATAGTTTGTCTTCAACTCTTGGTACGTTTGTTTTAGTGTGTCGTATTCTGCCAGAAGGTTGGTGTAGTTTGCTAATGTTTGTTGATATGTTTGGTTGAGCATGTTGTAGTTGGTTAGAAGTTCAGTATGGTTCATCAATAGTTGATAATATGTTTGGTTTAGTGTGTTGTATTCTGCTAGAAGTTGTTGGTATATTGAGTTTAAATTGTTGTAGTTTTCTTGGAGAGTGTTGAGTTTTGTTAGGAGTTCGTGGAAGGGTTCTGAGAGTATTTCGATTTCTTGGGTTGTGTTTTTGTATGTGAAGTATAAGAGGGTGTGGGTTGTGTTTGATAGGAGTGTTGTTGCGTTGATTTCTTGGTTGTCGATTAGTACGATTTGTGGCCAGTTGATTAGTTGTTCTGGGGTGAGTATTCTGCAGAATCCGGACATGTTGTTTGGGTTTGTTGCGTTGAAGGTTAGCATTCTGATTGTTTCGTTGAATTTGAGTTGGGTGATTGTGGAGTTGCTTATTATTTGGACAATGTGCATTTTCTCTTTGTATGGTATGGTGAATTCTGAGAATTGTCCCATTAGTGGGCGGCTGTCTTGGTTGTTTTCGTCTATTATGTATGGCGTGTCGCCTATGCCGTCTTGGTTCGCGTCTGTTCCGTTGTAGTCGCTCCAATAGTTGCCTTCAAATCCGTTGTCGAAGAAGTTTGTGGAGTTGATGTTGGTTAGTGCTTCTTTATTTTTGAGGAAGTTGTTGTGGAGAAAGGTGTTGTTGTTTGAGTAGTAGAGGATGGTTCCGCGGATTAGGTTTTCTTGGATTGAGTTTTTATGTATTGTGTTGTTGTCTGAGTAGTCAAATTTTATTCCTATTTGATTGTTTTTTTGGATGTTGTTTTTTGTAATTGTGTTGTTTGTGGAGTTTGTTAGGTATACTCCGAATCTTTCGTTGTTGAGTATGTTGTTTTCCATTATGGTGTTGTATGTGGATTGGCTGAACCATATTCCAAAGTCGTTGTTTGATGATATATTGTTGTTTGTTAGGATGTTGTTGTGGGATTGGAAGAGGTAGATTCCGTATTTGGCGTTTGTGGAGATGTTGTTATTTGTTATTGTGTTTTGGGTGGAGGCGATTAGGCTTATTCCGAAGTCTTGGTTGTTTGTGATGGTGTTGTTTTGGGTTGTTATGTTGTTGGAGTCGCTTATGTATATTCCCATGTTTGTGTTTGTGGAGATGTTGTTGTTTGTTAGGGTGTTGGTTTGGGAGCCGCTTATGCGCATTCCAATGTTGTTGTTTAGGATTTCGTTGTTTGTGATGGTGCAGTTGGTGGATGCGTATAGGTATATTCCAATGTTGTTGTTTTTTAAAATGGTGTGGCTTATGTTGATGTTGCTTATGGATGCTATATTTATGCCGCTGGATGTGGAGCTGCTGTTCTGTATTGTGCATTCTGTAATTTTGATGTTGCTTGCGGTTATTTTGATGATGTCTCCTGTTAGGTTTCCGTCGATTATTGTGCCGTGTTTGTTTTCTCCTTGCAGAGTTATGGGTTTGGTGATGAGTATTTGCTCGTAATATGTTCCGTTGTAGATGAAGATTGTGTCTTCGCTTGAGGCGTATGTTAGTGCGCTTGTGATGTTTTGGTATGGGTGTTCTTGTGTTCCGTCCCATGGGCCTGTGACGTTGTCGTCGTCTACGTAGATTATTTGGTTGTTTGCTTTTGTTTGTAGGGTTGTGAAGATTAATCCGAGGGAGTTTATTAGAAGTATGGAGGTGATGAGGAGAATGAGTTTTTTCATGTTTATCACCTTCTGGCTTAATTGTGTTTTTTATGTTGGTCTTCTAATATAAATAAATCGAGTGGGAGGTTGATTTATCCTTTGGAGATTCACCTATTATACGAAATAGAATTATTTTCCAAATAATTTATATATTACTTTTTAGTATATTTTTCACTGCACGCATTATGCGTGACGGAAATAGGAGAATAAAGGAGAAAGGAGAAAATGAAAACGAAACTGTTATCTATCGTAGCGATTTCGATGCTGCTAATTGGCTCGCTTGCGTTGGCTATAAGCTTGACACCTAATGCAAAGGCAGCAGAGCCGCCATATTATCTGACTATTGCAACTAATCCTCCAGGTCTTCCAGTCACTGAACCAGCTATTGGCACGTATACGTACAGCGTGGAACATTGGGTTAATTGCACAGCAATGCTGGAATACATTGACGGAGATGTCAAATATATATTTGACCACTGGGAAGTTTCACCCTTGTCGGGCGATTGGAGTGCTGGAACTGGACAAATTTGGGTTCATGTTGACCAGAATAAGACAGCAACAGCAGTCTACAAAATACAATACAAGTTCACAGTAATCTATCCATGGTCTGCAGATTGGTTGGAACAATTTGTGCCAGCCATATGGAAAGAAGGATATGGCTTTGTTTCAGGTAGTGGAGCGAATGGAACATATTGGGCATGGATTGATCAGTATGCAAAGGTTCAAGCTGGGCTTAAACGTTCTGACGGTGGCATATGGCGTGGAACACCATGGATATGGGGTAAGAACTACGAAGAGTGTGTTAGTTTCGTAAACTGGACTGGACTTGGATACTACATCAGTGGTGACGGGTATGCGTGGAGCCAATCGTGTCTAATCAATATGACTGGACCAAAATCGGCAACGGCGGAATGGAAATATGTTTACTATCTGACTGTGACCTCCGATCAGTCTCCTGAACCCGCTGGAGAAAACTGGTATGACAAAGACACTATTGTTACTTTGGATGCTAAACCGATAGTGGTTAACTGGGCGCGTGAATGGAGACTTGACCACTGGGAGGTTGACGGGGTCTCACGCGGGCTAGGAGTTAACCCAATCAACGTGACGATGAACACTAACCACACTGCATCCGCCTTCTACAAATGCTGGGTGTTCCTCTGGCTAGGTGACGACATCGGCAACATGTCAGGTATCGCTGACAACGGTAAATGGTACCAAGAAGGATGTAACTACACCTTCTCAGCGCCAAGCCCCGTGCCGATCGACAACGGTCACAGATACGAGTTCGTGTACTGGTACAAGTATCCAGGCGTTGGCGTCGTTGGATATAGCAATCCAATCACTTTGTCTTTCGATGCTACATGGGCTGGTTACACGCTTAGAGCTTGCTATCACATGCACTATGCTTTGAACCTCTTTGCCACTCCCATCGGTATCCCGCCATACCTGTATCCTGACAGTGACACCTCAGGCTGGCCTGCAGCAGGCTCAACAGTCACCCTGAAAGCACTACCATACGTTTATGTCGGAAACCCAGCAACTGCAACTCAGCGCTACAAGTTCATCCAATGGAAGAACCACCTTGGAGGAACAAACCCGAACAACAACATTACATTTACAATGATGCAACCATGGAACGTAACGGCAGAGTATCAGCTTGAATGGTTGGCCACATGGAACCATTCACCATCGTCAATAACGGTGCCAGGCTCACCAGGACAGACTTGGATTGCCAATGGCACAGACGTGTGGTACAGTCTCCCACAAACTGACGCGAGTGGGCAGTTTGCGTTCTACTATTGGACCATCAACGGTGTGCAACAAGCACAGGGAGTGAACCCTGTTCATGTAGGCATTATGACTGGTCCCATCGTTGGAACTGCCACCTACGCGAACAAGACGAAGATATACATGGACCCACAATATCACCAAGAAGTTGCACCAGCCTACTGTCACACCTTTGACGTAACTGTCTACGCAACAAACTTTGACGGAAACCGCCTTGTAAATGGAGCTCCAATGGATATCTACGCGTTCGACTTCGTGATCAACTTTAACCCGAGCATCTTGAAACTTGAACAAGTAAGCCTAAACCTTGACAACTTCTTTGCGCCAAATAGCTACTATCTCGGCATGAACGTTATTGACAACACGGCTGGAAACTACCACATAGTTGCCACGGTGAAAGGTAACTACACAGGCTTCTCAGGCACAAAAGCAATGTTCACGATGACGTTCCATGTCATATACGATCCATGCTACAATAACTACAATGACAGCTGGATATACTTCTCTTACGCAGTGATGTCTAACCACCTTATGCAAAACATATACCCAGAGTTAGGCTACTGGAACAGCTACTACATAATAACTGCCAACAAACCGATGTTGGACATTAGAAACCATGCAGATGGCACTAACCGGGTTCAAGTAGACAAGAACGTGCCACAAACCTACTTCGACGTAGACGTATTCCTCATTGACGGCGTGAAGGTGCACGACTTCTACGTGGTAGTGAAATATGATCCAACACAGATCCAAGCCGACTCAGTTGTTATTGGCGACTACCTTAAACCACCATACACTGTATACGCGTGGTGGCTCGGATACGGTCAAGTCTACGTAAGCGTAGCGCAGGACTCGAGTGTACCGCTCCAGAATGGAACGGGCCTGCTATTCACAATCAGATTCAAAGTAGTGCAAGCAATATACTACAAGACAGGAGGACCATGGTATCTCACAAGCGACATTACAATCGATAGTCCATCGTATCTGTCCACCTACTGTGGAACGATCTGGACACAAAGCATAAGCAATAACTTACTTGGCTACAACAAGTGCACATACGTGTACAACCCGCTCCTGGGCGATTTGGACTTTGACGGATGCGTCACCGTCCTAGACCTACAGCTGATCATTGACAACTACCACACCTCAAACTACGATGTAGTCACCGACAGCGACACCAACCTGTTCGACCTAGTATTCGTAGCCCTACGCTTCGGAAACCACATCTAAAAGCAACAATAAAACCCAAACTCATCCTTTTTTTTTATGTCTTTTAAACCTAAAATTTAAAAGCACATTAAATAATGGTAAGCATCCTTTACATCACTAAAATTTAACAATATTTGGAGGAAAACCTTGTCTCCAACGCTTTTATTAATAATTTTTCTCGCAAGTGTTCCATACACAGAATTAAGCCTGCAGTCCACCGTGGTCAGCATAACTCCAGAATCCTACACAGTCCCAGATGTAGGACTAACCTTCACACTAAACATATCCATCCAAAACGTCAACAACCTCTACGCATGGGAAATCACACTTTACTACCCAAACGACATCTTAAACGGAACCACCATAACAGAAGGGCCATTCCTAAAAACCGGAAACCAACCCACATTCTTCAGCATAATAGAATTCAACGACACATACGACAACACTCATGGACGCTTAATAGCATTCTGTTCACGCCTTAAACAAGACACTCCAGGGGTCAGCGGCAACGGAACCCTAGCAACAATAACATTCAAATCAAAATCAACAAACGGACCAAAAACCCTACACCTTGAAGACGTAAAACTCCTAGACCCAAACTTGAACGAAATCCCATACACAACAGCCGACAGCGAAATAAAAGTAATCCCCGAACACCCAACAACCCTAATCCCAATAATCACAACCACAACCATAATAGCAATCATAACCAAAAGGCGACAAAAAATAATTTCTCAAACCAAATCAAAAACGCCCATCCAAAGGTAAACTCCAGAATACTTAAATTCCACATAAATCTAAAAATAATACACGTGGGAGAAGGGCAAACTTTGAAGCTACGCCCAATCACGGCGACTTGCATCCTCTTATTGTTGATACTATTAGCCTTCAACCCAAATGTTAAAAGTGAAACTTCAACCATCACCCTATACGCACACTCAGAAACAACAACCATAAACGGCGCCACCTATTACACGCATAAACCTGAACCCTCAAACGGACCAGCAACAATTTTATCAGCCCCAGCAGACACAGCAGGCAGAAAACTAATGGGAAGATGGGTCTACCCATTAAACCAAATTGCCTCAATTCAACCATCAACATGGACAGTCACATACAGAATCAAGAAAAGCTTATGCGCATCATCCCTAATAGCTCACGCCGACATCAACATACTTATAAGAAAAAACGACAACACCATAAAAACAACAATAGCCACAAACGTAGCAAACTCACCAACAATAACAAAAGTCGACACATGGGAGACGCTAACAGCAACATACGAATGGCCAGGCTACACAGTCACAGACCAAACAGACTATCTAGAAGTAACATACTACATAGAAGTCACAACCCCCCAAAGCCTAAAAAACGTTAGCCTATTAATTGATGACCCATCCCTACCCATAACAGACCAAACAAAAATACAAAACATCATAATAGCCTATAAAAACTTCCTAACAGTCAAAACAGACCCTGAGGACATCACAACAATTCCAGGCGAAGAATGGTACGACGAAAACACAACCGTAAATTTAACAGCCCCAGACAACATAAACATTTCAACAGACGTCCGTTACAAGTTCACCCACTGGAGTGTTGACGGAGTCTCCCAAGGAATAGGAGTAAACCCCATCAATATAGTTATGGACACTAACCACACAGCCACAGCCCACTACACACTTCAATATCTTTTAACGGTGCAAACTAACCCACCTGACTTAACACCTCAACCCACAAGAAACCCATCTGGCGAAGCAGGCCCCGCCCACAGCTGGTGGTATGACGCCTCGACAAATGTCACCCTAACAGCTCAATCAGTTACTCAGTACACATTCCAATACTGGGATGTTGACGGCACTTCTCAAGGTGCCGGCGTAACAGCACTAACAGTTGTTATGAATGCCCCCCACATGGCAACAGCCCACTACACACCCCAAGTAGTAACCTACAAGCTGAAAATTGAGGCCACA
>Ga0078972_1016186_pt1 | contig 11126 bp, 18 predicted proteins | sample YelNatPaOPGAMG01_FD_67568 | JGI IMG/M metagenome (GOLD analysis project Ga0078972, IMG submission 67568) | Hot spring thermophilic microbial communities from Obsidian Pool, Yellowstone National Park, USA - OP-RAMG-01 (SPADES assembly) (version 2) | ecosystem: Environmental > Aquatic > Thermal...
GAGCACACTGGTCAGCAAGTTAGAGGTGCTGTTGGACGAGGTGTTCAGGCTGCAAGTCAGGCGTATGAGCAAAATGTCAAACCAGTTACGGAAGCTGCTGGAAAGACACCATGGGGACAGAAGTTAATAAGTACAGGCACGAAGGTTGAAAGAACTGCTAAACAAGTAGGACAGGGACTGGCAGAGCAACCTGGATTGATTGGTGGTTTTTGGAAGGGTGTTGGCACTGAAGCCTATAGACGAGGTTCTCAGGCTGCGAAGCAGATTAGTCAGCAAGTTGGAGGTGCTGTTGGACGAGGTGTTCAGGCTGCAGAGCAGACTGGCCAGCAAGTTAGCGGTGCTGTTGGAAGTGCTCTTAAAAATGTTGCTCAGGGTGCAAAGCAGATTGGCCAGCAAGTTGGAGGTGCTGTTGGAAGTGCTGCTGGACAAGCTGTTCAGGCTGGAGAACAGGTGGGTCGGCAAGTTAGAGGTGCTGTTGGACGAGGTGTTCAGGCTGCAAGTCAGGCGTATGAGCAAAATGTCAAACCAGTTACGGAAGCTGCTGGAAAGACACCATGGGGACAGAAAATATTAAAGGCGTTGGGGAAGCAATCATCGGCACCCCAAACATTCCAAGAATGGGCTGCTGGAGTGAGGGAAGGACTTGAAAAAGTTGGATTCGGTTGGGGCGATGTTGGACGAGGTTTATCAAGAGCAGGCGGTTTTATTGCTGACCAAGGGCGCTTAATCGGCAATTACTGGGGAAATGTTGGTAGAAGGGCGAACGACGCTATTAGTAATTTTCTATACCCAACGTCTTCCCCGACTCAGCCTCAAACCCAAGTCCCTGCTCAACCCCAAGCTAATAAACCGTCTTGGGGTGAACGTCTGAAGACGTCTTTACTTGGCACTCCACTAAAGTCTCCTGCAAGAGAGCAGCTTAAGTATGTAGATTTTGGTAACTAATGTGCCAAGCTTGGCAATACTAAATAATTAGTATAAATTTACTTTAGGAGGTAAAAAAATGGAAGACTATGAACTGTTAAAAACAGCAGCTGCATTAGATGCAGCCAAGAAGAATGATATTAACACTTTAGCAGAACTATTTGTCATGGATCTTGATGACGATACTAAAGTGGCACTGGCTAATGCTCTTGAGAAGGAGGCTGAATGGAACATCTTTACAGGTGATCCTGGAGAAGCTCTTGCTGCTCTGTGGGAGAGAATATTCCACCCAGAAGCCTATAGGGCTGGTCAGATCACACCGCAAGATCTTGAGGGTATTAAGAACAGAAAAACCATTGCAGCACAGCGTGAGTTGATCAAAAAACTCAAATTAGGTGCTGGCGGAGCAGCTGGAGCAGCTGGATTGGCAGGTCTTTTGGCAGCGGCGTTGGCACTTCGTGGGCGTGCTCGCGGAGGTAGCAAGCTCGTTTCTTTGCTAAGAAAGGTTCGCCCTCGGTAAGTCTCTGGTAAACGTTTAAAGACCTGTTTGACAACCATCAGATTTGTCAATCGGATCTTGTAGACTAAATAAAGGAGGATAACATGGAAGACGATTATGAACTGTTAAAAATAGCAGCTGCATTAGAAGCTGTAGAGAATGATGATGTAGACACTTTAGCAGAGCTATTCGTCAAATATCTGGATGACGATACTAAAGTGGCACTGGCTAATGCTCTTGTGAAAGAGGATCAAAAATCTACTCCCAATCAAGGGGGTGGTGCCGTGACGCCGCCTTCTAGGTCTGCTATACTACGCGAAGGACTCAAAAGAATTATTAGTGGACCGGCTGGATGGGGTGGAGCAGCTGGATTGGCCTCGTTGCCAGGTATTTTGGCACTAGCATTAGCGCTTCGCAGACGTGGTGGTGCTAAAGGAGCTAACAAGCTCGTTTCTTTGCTAAGAAAGGTTCGCCCTCGGTAAGTACAAGGGGTGATTGGTATGATAGACAACTATGAACTGTTAAAAATAGCAGCTGCATTAGAAGCTGTAGAGAATGATGATGTCGATACTTTAGCAGAACTATTCGTCAAGGATCTGGATGACGATGCTTGGTCGGATTTGGCATCTGCTTTTACTAAAGAGGCTTCATCTAAGCTACTAGCAAGACTTGCGAAAAGAACTGCTAGTAGAAATGCCGGTCTAAGGACCGCATTGGCTTCTCTTCTATTGGCTAGGGGTAGAGGTAAGTCTAAACAGATCAAGACTTTATTAAGATTTTTGAGGAGATAACTTGAAAGGGTATTTTAAGCTGGCGGATGATAATAATGATCATAAAGTAATTGATACCCTTAACGAGTATTTTTTCCGCCCTGGCATAATGAGATTGGTCACTGATATAATAAGAAAAAAGAGTGTTCCACAAACTGTTAAAACCCCTGAATTGCTTCCGGTAGTGCTTCTTCTTGCAGCTATTGGAAAAAGCGCTGAGAAGAAAGCAAGTGAGCTATATTTACCTCCTCCTCCGGTTGTGCAGCCCCCACCTCCTCCTAGTTTTTATAATGCCCAGCAATTTCTTAAGGAAGAACAGAAGAGTAATAAATCGAGGTGGCTTATTCCAGTTGTAGCTGCTGGGTTATTTCTTTATCTACTATCTCAGCAGAGACCTATTTCTGAAATAAGGGAGTTCATAGGTAGGAATAGGCCTTTACTAACTTTGGTTCCTGTGTTAGGCTATTTTTTAGGTAAGAAACCTGAGGAAGTAAATGAGACTAAATGAAGAAGACTTAATAAAACTGGCACAGATTTCAGAACTATTAGAGTCTGATGGGACGAACGTCCCTTTGTTTATAGGGTCTCTTCCCGATAGAGTAATAGAACAATTCTTGAGTATAGATCAAACCGACTTGGAAAAGACTGCGGCCTTTCTTTCACTTAGTAGACTTGGCAGACTTTTTGGTGGTTGGGGAAGAAGAAGAGGCTTAGGACGTGCACTTAGAAGAACAAGTAGATTTCTCAAACTAAGACGACCTTTTCCACGATTCCTTTAAAAATCGTTTGATTTTTTTGATATAGATAAACGAGGAGTAGTTAAACACTGAGCTACTCGTTTATTTAATGTTTTTTCAGTAGAAGGAGGTAGAAAATGACTTGGATTAAAGGAATCGTTATTTCTGTTGTATCTGTTCTTGTCTGTTCTGCTGGTTGGTTGTTGCTTATTTTATTTTCTAATGTGTCAAACTTCCATGTCAAGGATGGTTACTTTGTGGACCAAAAATATCATGTCTATCAGGTATTTGAAGATGGGGTTATTTGCTTGTATGTTCCAAAAAGAAACGGGTATGTGTGTAAGGGAATTCCACCAGAATTCTTTAGTGCACTAAATACTATATTTGATGCTGATATGTTCAAGGCTACTGAAATGAAGGCTGGGAGCATAGAGAAAGTAATAGAGGAAGCAAGTGCTGTGCATGGTGTAGATCCAAAGCTCGCAAAGGCGGTTGCAAAGGTAGAATCCAATTATCGTGCTGATGCTACATCACCTAAAGGATGCAAGGGAGTGATGCAGATTTGCACTTACAGTGGTGAATCTGATCTTTATAACCCGGTTATCAATGTTTATGTTGGGGTTCAAAAGTTGAAAGAGTTGATTGATGAATTCGGAGATGAGAAACTCGCATTAGCAGCTTACAATTCAGGTCCAACTTCTGTGCATAGATACGGTGGCGTCCCTCCATACAAGGAAACTCGTGAGTATATAAAAAAAGTGCTAAGGGTTAAAAACGAAATGTAAATAACAATCTTCAATTAGTTGCATTTAGATGACTAATGTAATAAACTAATAAAGGCGGGGTAAAAACCCTGATGATGTAAGTAATAAGTATTCTGTGGGTTAGTCGATAATACCCCGCCTTTTTTAGTCTGCTCAATTGACTAATCTTTAGTTAAGCGGTATCACTTTATTTGGAGGTTAATATGATGAATTTTTACAAGACAAGGGTCTTAACTAAAACTGCTACAGTCAAAGTTCCTTTAGATCCTTCTGTATGGGTTGACTTTATATCTCAATATGTTGCAAAAGAACATCCCGAACTTGTTGGTAATAAAATAGCTGTTGAGTTTGACAAAGCCGATCCTGAAAAAGGATATGCCTTTGGAACTGTTAAAGTTTCTTCTTCTCAGGATGCAACTAAAACTGTGGCTCTTCCGATAGTAATTGAAAATTTTAAGATATACCCATTAGATCTTATGTTAAAAGAAGGTAACCTAGCCCCTTATAATGAAGATGAGGTTTCAAGAATGTTGTTCTCTCCAAATTTTGTAAACAAACTTGTTCCTCATCCTAAAAATATGCCTGATGCCCCTATAGTTGTGCCTTTTGCTAGTTTGAATAAAGGGGCTTCTAAAACGACCCTGTTTGAGGACTTGGGACCACTGACAGATGACAAAACCAAAAAGGAGTTCTTAAAGGAACTAAAAAACCATCCAGATTTACTGAAAGTAGCTGGTATAAAAGAGTTTTTCGAGAGTAAATATTCTCCTATGTCTAAAACTCCATTAGCTTATCTTTCAGACGGAAAAAAAGGATATACACTTGCTCAGAATATATTCGACGGCTCATTTGAAGTAATAGAGAAAGACGCATCTGAAGCGGAAGTAATCCAGTTTACTGAAGGAGAAGCATCTGAGGTCCCACCTCCTCTAAATACTCCTGAATCAGGTCCTTGTCTTGTAAAGTGCGGGAATTCTATCATATCTGCTTACAGAATAAGTAAAGTAACAGACTTCGAACGGGTCTATGAAAGACCTATGTATGTCCTTCCTGAAGGGCTTTATTCTTTTTCAAAAGTGGCTGCTTCCAAATTTGACGAGGCGGTGGATGTGTTCGGCCCTCCTGAAGGTTTTGGGATGTTCCTTTTCAATTCTAAAATAGCGAGCGTTCCTATGACCATCAATAGGGTAGGGGATGATTACTTTGCTAACGCTGGAACAGTTCCAATGCGGCTGATTTTTGTTCCAGAGCTTGCTTATCCTGTAAAATTAGCAAGTGAACTATTCATCCCTTACGACGCAGAATTTATACCTATGCGGAAACAGATAATCCTAGACGAGATTACTGGTCTTCCTGAAGAATCTTATCAGTATCATCTGATAAAACAGGGTAATAGCTTTTATCTTGGAGGAGCCGCCAGAAACTTGTCTAACCTATCTGCAAGAGATGTTTTTTTGCATCTAGTATCACTTGGATGTTCTGATAAGTTGGCATCAAAAATCATTAAAGAAGCTTCATCAAACCCTAATGGAAAAACTTTCTGGTCTAATTCTCCTGAGTTTGCCTGTGCCGACCTGCAGAAAACCGCAGACCTCGTAGATGAGCTTAAGGAATCTTTATTTGACGAGAGCGAAGATCTTAAGGCAACCCCTGCGGTAGATAAGGTTCTGGCTCTTTCTGTTCTAACTCCAGAGAATCTTGGGGTTTTCTTGAATCATGCTGATGAACTTGAAGATTCAATTTCTTATTTATCTAAGCTGTTACTTTTATGTAGGCTTGGTTTGAGAGACGTTCCAGAGTCGAGTGTAAAAACCTCATTATCTTCTTTGGCCAAACTTAAGAATATATTGGGGTTAATACAAGAATCTGTATCAAAGGAAGGGGAATGAGTGTTCGGTTCGGAGTTTCCTTTAGGTCTTCCTGTAGACACACCATATTGGAGATACTTAATCTATCTTTTTCTTGAGGAATACCCAAAAGGTTTGGGAGCGTCAGAAAGGGTTAAGGGAAGACTGGTAAGAGAAGATGTAGTAGATGCTCTTCCTATATTCTACGATTCCCTGGAGAAACTAGTCAAAGAGAAGCCTAAAAAAGAACTAATAGAGGCGTTTGACCTATTCTTTGCTTTTGACACAAACTCTGGTAAATGCATGGAATGGGATAAGGTGCAATACCTATTTTTCAACTTCAGACACTATATCGACATATTCTTATTCAGTGTGTCCTTTAAGTTTGATGAAGCGTCTGAATTGATAAGTGATAAACTTAAGTTCGTTGTTGACAGCAATAGCTTAGGTATATATGCTCATTATTTCTTTGACCCAATGTTTGTATACTCCTATCAGTTGTTTACTGATTTTCTACAAAGATGCCGAAACTTCTCTACATCTCTACCTTATTTCTTCGCACATGCTGGAGAAATAGATGCGGCACTATGTGCTATAAATGCTAGGCGTTTAAGCAAGGAACTAATGCTCCAAAGAACAGCAGAATTAAATTTCCTTAAGTTCCTGAAGGTTGCTAAGATAGACAGGGATCGGGGTGAGTCAACAGCAAAAGAAATGTTCCTATACACACAAGGAATTGCAATTGCACAACGTGAACTCGGAAAGGCTACAGGGGATCAATCAGAGCTTCAGAATGTCCTTGACAAATTCAGACTTGAGGAAGACAAATCTGTTGCTAAAAAGAAAGTCGTGTTTGAACTTCCATCTGCAAGTCAATCAGAAGAAGCTAAAAAATAAAGAGTTTTCTGGCATAACTATTAGGAAGCCACAAACTAAAACCAAAGGAGGAAGACTGTGGAACGGAAGAAGAATAAAAAGCCTAGAAAAGTGTTGAGAAGGGTCGTTCTGCTCAGCTTTTCTATCAACACAGAATACCCCAGGAAATTCATTGACGATCTTGATGAGTTGTGCAAGAGTTATGTGTTTGATGACAAAGTAAATCTTTACTCGTTTGAATACAGGATTGAAAGCGTAAATAGGCCGCATCGTCCTGATTAAATGTGCTATAATATCCATTATGGAAGAGGATTGGGTTCATAAAGTAATTTCACCGGAAGCTATTGCCGAGGTTAGAGAAACTAGAAATTTGGCCATTTCTGTTCTTAGTAGTCGACTAAAAAAGAAGATTGGACTATCTAAAGGTGTCACAAATTTTGCATGTGACCAAATGGCTAGGGCTTTAGTATTGCTAAGTGAGATTACTCGAAGGTACGAGTATATTATCGACCACGCAGAACTAACAGCTTTGACTAATACTCAGCGGAGAGAGTTGTATGAGGTATACTCACATTTTGAGGTTATACGGGCTAGCCTGTTATCACAGTTGTATACTTCATACCAAATTATTAAGTATTCGTTAGGAGGTTTTAATGCGAAATCAGCAGACACTCCAGCGCGCGTTCGGAAGCTGGTCTCAAGATACTACAGAACACCTGTATCGCCTTTCGTTAATACTGGGCCCCTTAGAGCGAGCTTTGGATACGTGGACTGGGAAAGGTTGTGCATTATGCGGTAGTAAACGATCTAAAGAAGTTCTCTGTTTAAAGTGTGTTCGTAATTGTGACGATTTTTCTATTGATAATTATTTTGAGTGTGTTGAAGAAGGATATATGCGATTTCTTCGCAGACAGTATATTCACGCGAAACATATGGGATGGAGGTCAAGACGATGCAAAAAAAGAAACCTAACAGACGTAACTATACGCAAGTAAAAGTCTCTTTCATTGTTCCTAAGGTGGCAGGTAAAGAATTCGCCAGAGATTTAATTGATTATGCATACGAAATAGCTTCAAGCTATCTAGTGTATGCTTGGGTTGGAGAAATTCCTAAAGGTATTTGGAAAGAGTTTTGTGATTATTATGAGGAGTATTTGGAGGAGGAAAGATGAACGAAGTCATACCACATTTAGAAGATCTAGTAAAAGCAAGTTCTTCAGATTCCTATATAAGTGAACTGTTATGTTCTAAAATGCCATTTTTGGTTGGTGTTGGTAATACACAATTTGTTATATTTCTTGATGAACCATGGGATGAGATTCCAAAGTCTTTCAAAGTTGACTATGCTTTGATTCTCGCTGAGGTTAATACCCCACAAGGGATTTTAATGGGTTTTACAAAGGTGGGGTTAACCTATTTCAACAACGTGGATTTTGTGTCTCTACTTCCTGATGACCATCCTATCGTTGGTGCTTTGAAGAAAGCATTTTTTAAGGTAGTTCCTGGTAGGTTAGTATCACCGACAAATTGAACTAGAGGGCTAAAAAGAAGGGAGGATGTTTTATCCCCCCTTCTTTTTTTAGTCCACTACATATATGTAGTGAACATCTGTATCTTTGTCATAAGCTACAACAACTCCACGAGGAAGTTTTAGATAGATGAAATTTTTTCCTATATGATGCGGAAGTCCTCCATTACTTACGAACTCTTTTTTAGACATCTTCTTACCTTCTTCCAGTGCCTGAGCAAATTCTGTGGCATCTCTGAATATATCATATATTGGATGATTACGGTTTCCTATGTCCTTGCATGATCCGACGTATTCCATTGTTTATCTCTCTGTTGTTCTTGTTCCATAAGCCCTGGATAGAAGGTATTGCATAGCTTGGAGAATGCACATACTTTTTGTCTATGTGAAGGACAAATCTGTTTGGTTTTTATTATCCTACACGGCACAGCTACTTTATTTTTACTGTTCATATATTACTACCCTCCTGATTAAGGTATGATGTTTTTTCAACAACTAACATAGTCCCCTTTCTGTTTTTTACTTCTTTTAAATTAAGACTGGGTTTTTTGTCCAAAGGACAAACGATTGTTTTAACCTTAGCCCATGTGTCTGATAAATTAGTGTATTCAACATAGTCTTTTGAATTAGAGCAAATAGAAGCCCTTCCTTTGTAATCTATGCACATACTTATTTTACCCTGATCGCATTGTTTAATCACAGCTGTTTTTTCTGATATATTCATCGTCTTCCACAAGCATGGGTCAAACCAGAATATGTGCGAGTTATCGTCTATTAGAGTTAAAACTTTGTCTATTACTTTTTTAGTTCCTTTTCCAGCTATTGGTTTTTTGAGTAATAGAGTAATCTTATTGATGTCTTCTTTTAGCAGACTATAAGCGTCTGCAAAGTCTTTTGTGTTAGTGACTATGTGATTTATTCCTATGCTTTTTACTTCCATGTCTCTGAAGTGTCTTATGGCTTTTATCGCCTGCTTTTTCTTTAGCGGATGCACATCGTCATATGATATGTGTATCCTGTCTGGAACCACTGGAAAATCCTTTTTACTGGGAAGGATACTCCCGTTAGTGGTCACAGCCACAAACATTCCACATTCTTTAGCTTGGGCGATAATTCTTGGGAGAGGTTCGTAGAGGAAAGGTTCTCCCCCACCAATAGCCAAAGACCTAACAATCCCTTTCCATTGGTGTAACCATGTAGAAACAGTCTTTTCAGGCAGTTCGCCGTCTCCCCGTTTATAAAAGCATTCAGGGCAATTGAAATTGCATTTGCTCGTTATCAGTAGATGTATTGTTAATGGATAGTCACCCTCATATCTTATTGGTATTATCATTGGTCTTTTTTCCTTTCCTACGTTTTTGTTCAGTCCGCATTGTTACTTTAAGTTCCCCATCCTCTAATAGCAACTCACCGGTTCTATCTCTATCTTCATATCTCATTATTATTTTTCCCGCATACCCATTCGCCCATATAACATTTATTATCAGGTGATAGTAATTTTCTGGGCTTCTGCGCATCATTTTTAGAACTTCTTTTACCCCAGTTAGTCCTGGAGGAAGATGATGGGCGGCGTCAAACGGGCAGTCTTCTTTTAGCTGGAGACCATAAGTTTTTGCTATTTTGGCTTCTGGGGTTAGTTGCAATTTCTTTTTTCCTTTAGCAATTCTGAATATGTCGGAACGAAGCATCACATCGCGAGTTGAAAAATACACATCCAATATATACCTTACCTGCTCATTAGAGCATATTGACTCTACTGTATTGATAAGTGCCTCTAATGTAGGATACATTGAACACCTCCTTTTTTAGAGTTCGTCAAATACTTGTGGTTTTTACAACTCTTCATCATCATTCCTTGAAGGCTCTATGCATCCTTCAATTCCTATTACTTTAGATAACTGTTCACAGTGCTCTTTATATTTTGGGCTCTTTATATAATAGTCTTGATTTGAAAAGTCAACTTCTGTGTCTCCTCCATCTGGCATAGGTGGGTATTCAATATAGTCAGAACAATTATGATCCATAAAGGCTTTCCATATGACTCCTATAGTAAGCACTTTAAATTGCTTAGGGCGCTTTTTTATTAGTTCTATTGCCTTTTTTACCCCTTCTAGTCCGTGGGGTAATTTTCTAATTCCAGGTTCAAGACCCATAACTTTAGACCTCGCTGTTACCAACCCATCGATTTTATTGGCAATAGTTTTATCACTTATATATCTCTTATCTATCTTTGTGTAATCGAGGAACCCAGATTTGTAGTATATACACTTATCAGATCCGGGTTCCTTTTTGTTTTTATAAAACTCTAAATTTACATACACGATGTATCTAACAACATCGCTCTTGCATACCCTTTCTATTGCATCTAAAACTTCATACATTGTGTCGAAGCAAACTATATGTGGATCAGCCGTGCAATCACAAGTATCTGGATTGAAGAATCTTACTCTCATTTTTTACTCCTTTTCTGTCTCTTTTTTGGTTTCTGCTTTTTGCTAATATCTGCAATAGTGCTGATGTATTTCAATTTGTAATATTCTTTAGAGAATTCTCCGCATTTGCGACAATAAGTGTTGTAGATCAACCAGTCGTCGTCTACAGCGTAACTTTCATATGATAATCTCTTACTTCCGCATATAGGGCATTTTCCTTTGTCGTATTTAGCGATTTCCTCATGTTCTTCGAAGAATTTAACTGCTGAATCTGGTTGTTTATACGGTGGAAACTCAACATATGGGATGTCATGCAGATATTCCAGAATATCCCCTGCATCGGCAACATGTTTGTCAATGAGAAATGAAATGACCTCTTCAATAGTATGCCCTGGTTTTAATTTTAGTTTGCCTATCTCCATAATGAATTCCAGGTCTTCTCCACTTATGGTATTCAGTGCAACATTTTCAGCTTTCGCAACGGACGATATGTTGAGATCTCCTTGTTTAATTTTACAAAGATCTTCTTTTGTAACAAGATAGTAGAATAGCATTCTATTCACCTCCATTCTTAAGTAGTTGGTTATTTTACTCTTTCTATTTCAAATAGTTCATATGGGAAGTAATCAATTGTGTGAATATCATTATCTTTGTTCATGGTCTATCATCCTTTGCGTTTTCTTTATAGATTTGTACCTCGTTTTCCACAGAATCTTCGCATTTTTCGATCATTAGTTCATAGTAATAGTC
>Ga0078972_1016187_pt1 | contig 11125 bp, 12 predicted proteins | sample YelNatPaOPGAMG01_FD_67568 | JGI IMG/M metagenome (GOLD analysis project Ga0078972, IMG submission 67568) | Hot spring thermophilic microbial communities from Obsidian Pool, Yellowstone National Park, USA - OP-RAMG-01 (SPADES assembly) (version 2) | ecosystem: Environmental > Aquatic > Thermal...
CGGCCGGCGCCCTCGACCAGGCGCTCGGTGAGGGCATCCGGTTTGCGCTTTGGACGGGCAAACTCGCTGGCGAGGCGGCCGCGCTTGGCCCCGGCCGCGCGCCAGCGGCCTACGCCGCCGCGTTCCGGCGGCAGGTAGCGCCGCTTCTCGCCATGCGCGACGTGGCGGCCGCGATGCGCGACCGCCTGCCGTGCGAGGTACTGATCTCCGGGCCCCTGGGTAGCGCAACTCTGAGCCATTACCTGGGCGCAGCGTAGGATGGGGTCGCGTCCCAGACCTTCACTCTGGCCGACGTGTTGGATGATAACCCAATCTCGAACGCCACCGCCAAGGACCTAAGATGTAAACAGCGGCAGCTATCCCTGGACATATTCACCAGCCGATTGACACAATACCATTGCCACCATTACCACCGGCGGCATTCGGATTACCTCCTGGCCCTCCACACAAGACAGGAGCGTTATTGCCGGGGGCCACCACGTTGAAAACAAGAATCGTTCCATAGTACTCATATAACCATTGTGAAGAAGTTGTAGGCCCCAAGTAAATTACATATGATTGGCCATACCCTCCTGATGTAGATGTTCCCGCGTTAGAGTAATTTACACTAGATGTTGGGAACATTATAGGCGGATTCAATAAGCCAGAATATGGCGCATTCGAGGACGCTATGCCGTTGGTTTGGCCGGAAATTCCCCCTCCGCTACCGCCAGTACATTGAATTGTCCAGGATCCATTCGTTACAGTTGTTGTTCCTCCAGCTGAACCAGTTCCTCCTCCGGCACTGCCTCCTGAGCCGCCGGCTCCAACGGTGATGGTAAGATTTTCTAGAGGCTGCACTATAACGTCTTGTAATACCCAACCTCCAGAATTACCCGAGGTGCCGCCAGTCGTTGAAGATCCTCCCTGGCCTCCTCCGCCAGCCCCGCCTACAACAATCCTGATTCTTGTTACCCCACTCGGCACCGTCCAGGTGTAGGTGCCGGGCGTCGTCCACACTTGGGAGCCGGAGCCGGGGGAAGCCCCTGTGATAGATGAGGCATACCCTGGTCCCGCTGTTCCACCGGGTTGCACGGTTACGGAGCCGAGGTTCGGCATCGTCCCGCTCACACCCGTTCCCGCGGCTGCGGAAGAAAACGTGTAGCCACTCAAAACATCGGCCGCGGTGGCGTTGCCGACCGCGCCTCCCTGTTGCACAAGTTGCTCCAGCCCCACTTCGACCCCTCCTAGGCGTACTTCAGCGTGAAGGGCAGGCTTGCCACGTTGCTCAGGACGTTGACGGCCTGGGTTGGTACCATGGAGTCCTCGAACACCAAGGCGCTGCCTGGTCCCAGGAGTAGTGAGCCCGCTCCGGCTGTCGCGGCGGCGCCGAAGTTCACCCACAGGTAGTCGCCACTCGTCGTGCTCACGTTTTCGATGAAGAGGTAGCGGGTGACAAGTCCAGCCGCCAGGGCCTGGGTGCTGGTCCCCGCTGTGGCGGATGTCGTTCCGCTCGCATCCGCGAGCGCGCCGGCGTAGGGGGTTGGGCCTGTCGGCACGACGGGAGTCCCGGCGCGGCTGGGAACCGCCGTGCCACCAACCTTCGTCACGTCCCCTTGCAACGTGCCGTCGGCGTCGGTCTTGAGTGCCCGCAGGTCCGTGCCATCCGTCCCCGCCACCTGCACGGCCCGCGCCGGGGCTGCGGCTCCCGGTGTCGCCTCAGAATAGGGCAAGCGGAACGGCACGACGCCCGTCGCGTCCGCCGCCTCGACCGCCGCGCCGCCCCACTGGGCCACGTTCTCGGGCGCCGTCACCTGGACGTTGAAGACCTGCGGCCGGTACAGCCACACGTTCGACCCGGCCTGCGGTGCGGAGGAGAGCACGCCCGCCGCGAACGTGAGGGAGGTCGCCGTGTTGGATGCGATGGGCGCCAGCGTGGGCGGGGAATTCGTGCCGAGGGCACCGGCATCGAACATCGCAAACCCGCCGGTGAAGTCGGCCTGGGTCAGGTCGGCCCCGATGAGGGGCACGGTCGTCGTGGTGGCGTTCGGCCCCACCTGCGCCACGGCCGACGCCGACACGTGGGACAGGATGGCGACGAGGTTCTGCGGACCGATGTTATTCATCCGCTAGCCCTCCACCACGAAGCACGTCGGGCCGCCGCGCCGGGGGTGCCAGGGACCGTGGCCCCCCGCCACCGCCTGCGGGTCATCAAGAGCGAGGTGCCAGCGCGCCGCAAGCCAGCAGTATCCTGCCCCGCTACCACCAGGAGGGGGCGCAGGCGCGTGCCTGACGCCCGCCGTACGATGGCTAGCGTCCACCTCCACCACCACCCCGTGAACCGTGCAGCGGTAGACCACCTAGCTCACCGCCCCCTGCCCGAAGGCGTTCTCCGCGAACGACTCGATGCGCGTGTATGCGACCTTGAGGAGCGGGAGAATCACGCCGTCGTAGATGTTGTTCGCGAGTAGCACCGCCTCCGCCGAGGGCGTGACCAGTGCGTTCTGGGTGGTGGCGTTGATGAACGTCGCCACCATGTTGCGCCGCACCACGCCGTACTGCGGAAGCTGCTGCGAGTAGGCATGGTCGATGGGGAAGTCCTGGTAAAGGACATTTTCGTTGTCCACCACCAGCGTAGCGGTCAAGGCCGCGTCGTACAGGGTGGAGTCGAGCGTGAAGGGGCCGACGAACATGAGCGCGTAGCCGACCGGTACGGTGTAGCTGACGGTGGCAGAGCCGCCAGCCGGAACCGCGGTGGGGAAGGAGAGGAACTGCGGCGCAGCGACCCCGGGCACCTGGGTGGCGAACACCGACTGCACCAGGGTGGCAGGCGATACCGGCAGGCTGACCACCTGTTGGAGGGGCTGTGGCTGGGGCAGGTTGCCCAGCAGGCCGAACTGGGCCTGAAGGGTCTGGTTCAGCTGCGCGAGCTGGGCAATGAGGGCATTCAGCTGCTCCGCCGGGGTCACCGCAGGCAGGTTGCTCGCCACTCTCCCTCACCCCTCCTTCCGCCCGGCCCACCCGGGGCCTCTACAGGCACGGCCCTCACCCGGCCTTGCGCTTGGGCCGGGGCGTCACCAGGACGTTCCCGGCCGCCAGAAGCTCGTTCGGGTGGCGCAGGATTTGCTGCGCCTTCGCCGCCGAAGTCTGCATCGCCGCGAGCTGCTTCACGCTGATGCCGTACTGGCGGGCAATGAAGGCCGGCGTCATGGCCTGCGGCAACCGGTACTGCTGGGTGGTGGTCCCCCCGGTGGCGGACGGCGCCTGCGATGGCGCAGGGGTTGTCCTGGCCGCGCGCACCACGATGGCTGCCGCCGTGCTGGCAGCGTTCCCGGCCGAATCGGTGGCCACGACCGCGATGGGGTAGCTCCCTGCGGCAACCGGTGTCCCGGTGATTTGCCACACGGCAGAGGTCTGGACCTGCTGCACCGCCAGCCCCGGTGGGAGGCCCGTAGCCGCCACCTGGTAGGGCGGTGTCCCGCCGGTCACGGCGATCACGGCGGTGTAGGGCCGACCCACTGTGCCGGTCGGGGAGGTAACGGTCACAGCGAGCGCCTGCGGCGCGGTGGGCGGCCGGGCACCGAAGCGGATCGGGAAAGGTGGGATGGTGACCCCGAGCACGGTCTTGCCCTGTTCGACGTACCACCCCGCCCCTGCCGCCGCCACCGCCGCAAGGATGAGGGCGGTGTTGTCCTTGGCCATGTCGTTCCCTCCTAACGGATGCGCAGCGCTGCAACGCCGGTGGTCGGGTTGACCGTGTAGGTGCGGATCACCCGCTGCGGCACCTGGCGTGCTGGCGGTTGGCGTACCACAGGGGTGCGGGTCACAACTGGCACGCTCGGCCGCGCCGATGCGGTCGGCTGGACGATCGTACGGATCGTCTGCCCGGTGACAGCCGCCACGGTCGCCTGTACCGAGGCAGCGCGCGACGCTGCCGCCGCTTGCGCGGCCTGGACAGCCTGGGCCGCGCGCTGAGCGGCCTGCTGGGACACGGCGAGGCTTCGCGCCTGCGCCAGGGTCAGGCCACCGCCCTGTTGTTGCGCCAGGCGTGCCGCCGTCGCCTGGGCGGCCTGGGCAGCCTGCTGGGCAGCCTGTGCCTGGGCGGCCGCCTGTGCCGCTCGGTTGGCTGCCTGAACCTGCGCGGCGGCTTGTGCCGCCTGCGCCGCCTGCGCTGGCGCCGGCCGGACAGACACGGGGGCCGACGGCGCCGCGGCGTTCTGCTGGGGCGCGTTGCCAACCGCCACCTGGGCACGCTGTTGGGCAGCAGCCTGGCCCAGGGTCAGGACACCGCCCCCGCTGGAGGTGCGTCCCTGGCTTGCCGCCGTCTGGGCCAGCGCCTGCGTCGACGGGCTCACCGCCACACCGGCGAGAATCGCCTGCATGACCTGTGGCGTGAGCGGGACGGAGGTGAGCTGGTAGGCGCGCAGCACGGCCGGGGATACCACACCCTGCCGCACGGCGAAGGTGAACGCCTGGGCCCGCTGGGCCGGGGTCAGGTACGGATTCTGGGCGGCATTGAGCAGGTTCAGCTCCCCAACCGACAGCCCCGCGTTCGAGCCGAACGTGGTGGGCCCGCCCGGCTGTGCGTAGCCGATCACCCGACCGGCGGCGTTGAGGATCGGCACGGCGCCCGGCGTGGAGGGGCCAGCGAGGCGGACGGCCCCGGACGATGGGGCAGGCGTCGGGGTAGGGGTAGGCGTGGGGGTCGGGCTGGGGGTCGGGCTGGGTGCGGGCGCGGGCGTAGGCGTCGGGGACACCGTGGCTACCGAACCGACAGTTGGTCCTCCTGTGCCGGTGGTGGAGGTGATGGTTCCGCCCGTGCCGACCGTCACGGTGCCGGTCGTCTGGCCGGTCGTCGGGTTCACGACCGGGTAGGTGCCAGGTGGAGGCGGGAAGTCGAACCCCTGCCCAGCGATGTAAGCGATGGGACTGGTCGGATTCGTAACCGTCGGGGGGGCCTCGCAGGTCCACCCGACCCCGGGCACATACACGGCCACCGTGCCCGCCGGGCATACCGGCACCTGCGTCGGCGGCTGCGGGAGCGCCGCCGAGGCCTCGGTGGTGGCCGCCACGGGGACGCTGGGGCTGCTGTTCCCGTACTGGTTCACGGCCTGCTCGACGAACCGGTATGTGGTGTCGGGCTGGAGGCCCTGGACCGTCACGGTCATGTTGCCAGGGCTACCGCTCCCTAGGGTCGCCCCGGTTACCGCGTCCTGGAGGGTGTAACTGGTCGCCCCAGAGGTGCTCGCGAGCTGCAGGGTCACGCTGGTCGCTGTGGTGCCCACCACCTCGGGCGGTGGAGGCTGCAGCGGGAGCTGGGCCGCGGTCGGACTTACGCCGCCCGTAACGGTGGAGCCCGTCACCGTGGACGAACTCACGGTGGACGACGTGGCGGGGCTGGTGGTGGCGGCCTGGCCCGCCATGAGGCGCGGCCTGAGGAAGGCGTAGTAGCCCCCAACCGCCCCGGCCGTCACGACAGCGCCGATGATGAGGTCCCGTCGGCGGTCCGATCCTGCCGCCCCCTGCGCCAACGTGCGCGCCCCCTTGCCTATCGTCTCCAGGGCCCCTGGCGCCGCCAAAGCCTCCTCGCCCAACCCCACCGGCACGAAGAGCTGGCCGAGTGCTTGTAGCACCGCCATCCCCCCGTCCTCGCCGGCTCACGCCAGCATGAGGTCGCGCAGGCGCGCCATCTGTCGTAGGTACCAGTCCACGTTCGCCCGCAGGATAGCCCCGTGCGCAGGGCGAGAATCGGCCAGGGCCTCGAGGATGGCCAGGAAGTCCGCCTCGCCGTATTGGGCGAACTCCCCGACCCGTTCGGCGCCAAGCACCATCCGAACCCCCGTGGGACCCAGCCATGCCACAGGTCCCAGGACGCGCATGATGCGGCCGTCGATGTTCCCGTCGGTCTCGGCCAGGTGCTCGAGTTCGTGCGGCGGCATCGTGGTCAGGAAGACCTCGATGGCCTGCACCACCTCGGGATCCGCCACCCTGCGGGCGAACACGCGCTCCCGTTCTGGCTCAGCCATTTCCGGTCTCACCCGGCGCCTGGATGTATACACGCTCGTGGCAGCCCGGGCACTCGTAGTCTGTCGTGCCCTCCGGGACAGCAATCTGCGTCTGGCACTTGCCGCATTGGACACGGATCAGTCGGGCCTGCGGCGCCGGTGGCGCGTTGGCCGACCCGCCGGACTTACTCGCCGCGGCAAGGAGTGCGCGCCCAGTCGACGACAGGAACTCGGCATACTGCTTCTTCTGCTCCCGCTCCTGGGCCTTCAGCTCCTGATCCGCCTCAAACTGGCGTAGCATGCGCTCACGCTCCAGCCGCACGCGCTCCTCGTCCATGTGCATCTGGTGGGCGAGACGCACGTAGTCGAGGTTGATGACGTTCCCCGCCGGTTCCCGCCGGTACCCCATGGCCTCCGCGAGCTGGCGCATGGTCTCGAGCCGCTTCATGGCCTCCTGGTCGGGGTCGGGCCGGTTCTGGAAGGCCATCTGCAGCGCCATCTGCACGAGGGAGTCGCGGAGTTCATCGCGCTGCGGCTGTCGCTGCTCCTTCAGCAATTCGATGACCATGTTGGTCAATTGGTTCGATGTCTGGGTGTGCTGGTTCAGCAGTTCGCCGAAGATCTTCGCCATGGCCCCCATCATGCCGACCTCTTCCTCGCGCGTGGCGCCCTTGCGGCGTGCGGCCTCCTCCTCCGCCTCCTTGGCGCGCTGGCGCCAGTATTCCGCCTCCTGGAGGGCCAGCTTCTCCTTCTCTGTCTGGAGCGCCGTGATGTCCTTGGCGATCTCGATGGTCTTGCCGGCCGCGTCCACCTCGTCCTTGCTTGGCGTGTCCGGAGCGACGACACTGCGGATGAGGGTCCCCACGGTCGCAGCGTCCGCCGCCTGCTTGACCCGGTTCATGGTGTCCTTGATCTCGCGCCCGAGGTCCACCCCGCTGATGGGGTTATCGGTGCTCCCCAGCACCGTCGACATGAGGCCAGGCCCTGGCATCACCCTGCCACCTCCACATCGCGCGTGTCGCGCACGTATCCGAGACGGCCAAGCATCTCGTCGTACACCTGCCTGAGCTGCGGCACATGCAGGTGCGCGAGTATGGCCATCTCCTCGATCCATTGGGACATGTCGTCCGCCCGCACCTTGAGGTCCGTCCACGACCGGGGGTCGAACGCCTGTGGGAAGGCGTCCATGTCGAGGCGGAAGAGGAACTCGACCATCTCGCTCAGGTCGAGGTCCCGGGTCAGCACACGGGCCTTTCGGTCCGGCGCCTCGCCGCCAGCCTTCGCCTTTGTGCCCCCTGGCTTGGCAGGGGGCGAAGGGCGGGTTCCGCCGGCGTCCCTGGATGGCGCGGGCGAGTCCTCGCCCTCTTCGTCCCCCTCCTCCCTGCCCTCCGCCCGGGCGGCCTCCTTGGCAGCCCGCCTGGCCGCCGCCTTCTGCCGCCTCGCCTGGTGGGCGCTCTCCTGCTGGGCCCGAAAGCCCTCCGGGTCGTCCACCTTCATCGCGCCGATCCCCGTCGTGGCGAGGAGTTCCCCGGTATCGAGGTCGACGTAGCCCAGGGGCTCGTGGTCGTCCTCGCCCAGGCGGATCGCCCGCTGCACATGGTTGCGGAGCCGGAAGTCCCCGCCCCGTGGCACCCGGTCCGTCCACCCGCAAGAGCACCGCCAGCCGTGGTTCACTGCGGGTTCGTCTGCATTCGCCGTCTCCCCTCACCCCCGTCCGTGCGTTCCTGCCGTTCCGCCTAAGCCGGCCGAGCCGCGCCGCTTCGCGGGACACAGAAACACCGCTACCGTGAATCGGCTTGTGCCGCGACTCACGGTAGCGGCAGGGGGGGGGGGGGAATTGAGGGGAGGCGCGCGAGTCGCACCCTATGTCTCACGCCTGCCCTGGCGGGCGCAGCACCTCCCCGCCGGGGAGGTCCTGCCAGTTCGCCGGGGGCCTCTGGTCATGCGGGTCAGCCTCGGTGTCAGGAACGAAGATGAGAGTGTCCAGGTCCACGGGCCCCGTGATCCCCGGCACCCTGCCGCGCGCCGTCGTCTGCCACATGAACGCGGCCGGCAGGCCCTTCAGCCTTGGCGGCGCCGGCGCGCCCCATGCCGCCACCCACAGGTGGGCGTTGATCGGCGTGCCGTCCGTGTTGGCCTCCCAGAAGCCGGGATCCGTGTAGACGGCTAGGCGCCTGGCGTCGAGCCGGGTAGCCGCGAGGAAGTCGCGCACCCACTGTGTCAGGTCGCGCGGTGGCATGGCGGCTGGGTTGGTCTCGACGTCCACCGCCGCCGGGAGCGTGGGTAGATCCCCCAATTCCGCGACCAGTCTGCCGAAGACCTCGCCCTGCTTGGCCGCCGCGCCGGGCAGGGGCAAGGCGAAGAAGTAGGCCCCCACCGCCAGCCCCTGGTCATGTGCCCCGCGCACATTCGCCGCACCAAAAGAGGTGACCACGGGGCCGGACGGTGTGCCGTAGCCGATTTGGATGTAGGTGAAGTCCACGTAACCCGCGGCCGCCCACCACGCTATCATCCCCTGGTCGTCGGATACGTCGCACCCGTGACGGATCATCGAAATCCCTCCTTCCGTCGCCGTTTGCCTTCGCCCCAGCGCCAGTGCCGGAGCGGCGGCACCTTCGGCGTCCCATGCACGACCCGCACCTGCAGCACCCCGGTATCGGTATGCCGGATGCGCCGGATCACGGCCCGCTCCTCGCTGGTCAGGTCCGCATACTCGTCCGGCCCCTCCATGGCGGCCGCGAAGCAGGAGGCCAGTCCCGGATACCCGTCGGACTCGAGCCTGGCGCGGTACCGGGCCACATCCCCCTCGGACAGGAACACCGCCACCAGCGCTGACTTCAGGGGCGAGATCCATTCGGGGTCCTTGGTGGACCAGGCCCACTCCATGAGGCTCGAGTACTCGCGCTCGGTCAGGACCACGCGCAAGTAGCGCGTCCTTCCCTGGACCCATGGGTCCTCGGCCTTCAGCTCGGCGGGGGTGGCCTGCGTTGGGGGCGGTAGCGCCATCTCCTCGCCTGCCCGCGCTCCCGGACGGGGCGCGTTGGCCGTGAACCGGCGGAGCTGGCGGATGTCCGCCTCCCCAGCGTCCGCCCGGGCTAGCAGGTCGCGGGCCGCGGGGTCGGTCTCCGCCCGCGCCTCCACCCACTCCACCACGCGTTTGGCACGCTCATAGGTGCGGCCGCTCCCGAGACCCACGATCCCGGCCACCACGTCACGTGATTCGCCGGTGTCGGTGGCCGCCGGCGCCGGCTTTGGCGTCCCGGACACTTGTCCTGCACGTCTTCGGCCCGTGGCGGCCGCAAGGGCGCCCATGCGCCGCTCCTGGGCAGCCTCGCGCACGTATTGCTCTATCCGCCGGCCCACCTGCACGCGCTGGTAGGCGGTGAGGTGTCGGCGGTGGAGGTTCAGCCCTGCGACGAGCAGGACCTTGGCCACCTCCGACAGACCGGTGCGCCGGTCCACGGGCGGGTCGGGGATGTCGACCCCCTCAGCCCGCAGGTCATGCACGGCCCGTAGCCGGTGGTAGCCGTCGAGCACGGTACCATCCTCGTCCTCCACGATGGGGACGAGGACGCCGTGCTCGCGTATGTCCTCCTTCAGGCTCCGATACTCCTCCGGCCCGAGTGGCGGCAGGAGTTGGTAGGTCGACGTCGGTCCCACCCCCACGGGTGATATTCGCGCCTGGGGGCGGGCGTGGATTTCACGCTGGCACTTCCCGGAGCGTGATCTCCACCCGCGGGTTGGCCCGGTCCACGCCGGCGGCGACGGCGGTGATGGCCCGCACATGCTGCCAGTCGTCGTCGGGGATGACGCTGGGTTGGAGGGCGTCGATCGCGCCCTTTAGGCCGAACATGAGGCCGTCCAGGTCCCTACGGCGCCGGTCCGGCAGCCAGAACCGTGCCTCCATGTCGACAGCCACGAAGGGCCTGCCGTCCCACGCGCCTGTCCTGCGCGCGTGGGCAACCGCGACCGCCCCCAGGTAGCGCCATTCGCGCTGCGGTCCACGCTCCGACCTCAGTTGCGACCAGTGGCGGCCCGAGCTGCGGTTCGACCCCTGGGGCACGCCAGGCAGGACGAACCTCGCCTCCCTCACCAGTACCCCTCCCGCACGAGGTCGATGGCCACGTCCACCGCCCTTCGCAGTCCGCCATGCGGTGGTGCCGCGTGACGCGGCATGAGGGAGGACGCATGCGCAAGCAAGGACACAAGCCGCCGCACGCGCTCATCGTGGCGCGGTTGGGAGGGGCGGCGCCGTGCGACCATGCCGTGACTGGGGGTGATCTTCCCGCGACTTGCCCCCAGGTAGCACGCCGTCCGCCTCACGTTGTCCGGGGTGATGCCGAAAGCCCTGGCAATCTCGACGGTCGACACGCCGGACGTGTACATGGCCACCAAGCGTGCCTTATCTGCATCCGACCATCGCCGCATCGCGATCGCGCACCTCCATCCTCACGCGACCTTGCGCCGCCGTCGCCCATACAGCCACCGTCGGATGCTACGCACAGGGCGCACCCACACTACCTGGTCGGGGCGCCGGAAACTCCAAACGTCACAGCCTAGCCGCCTCCTTCCCAGTCCGCAGCATCCGCATCGTCCTCCCTGTGCTTCGGACAACAGTACTGAGCCAGGAGACGCAGAAAGTCCCCCGAATGCTCACCAACCGGGAAGTGGGCTCTCGCACCACGGGGTAGCGGTGCCTGACCCAACCGAGGGGCCCTACACCTTCGATGGACCGCACTCCTGCACTGGTCCTCGCGTACCTCATGGCCCGCGCAGCGGCCTTGGTGCCCGCACGCCTGATGGCCCGCACCGCCTCTTTGGTCCTCGCCTCGCGCGTGGCCCGCACCGCAGAGATGGTTCCCGCGCCTTTCTTGGCCCGCGCACGAAGTCTGGTTACCGCCGCCTCTATGGCCCGCGCCCGCTACGTGGTTCCCGCCGCCTCAATGGCCCGCGCGCCCTCGCTGGTCCTCACTCTGTCCATGGCCCGCACCGCCTCTTTGGTCCTCGCGACCTCACTGGCTCAGCCTGATGCCGGCTCACAAAGCCGGCGGGATCAGGTCCTCCTTCGGGTGCCCCAGGTACGCGACCGGGTACGGCAGGGGAACTGCGAGCCCCAACCGCCGCCGCTCGTGCTCCCAGTA
>Ga0078972_1016188_pt1 | contig 11124 bp, 13 predicted proteins | sample YelNatPaOPGAMG01_FD_67568 | JGI IMG/M metagenome (GOLD analysis project Ga0078972, IMG submission 67568) | Hot spring thermophilic microbial communities from Obsidian Pool, Yellowstone National Park, USA - OP-RAMG-01 (SPADES assembly) (version 2) | ecosystem: Environmental > Aquatic > Thermal...
CCTTCTCTTAGGGGTGGAGCTCTCCTAAGAGTTCGCAATATTGCTTAGCTCTTACTCATCGTCCCCATCCTTGAGAAGAAAAACAGAAGGTATACCTATTTCTCCCCTTGCTCCATTCCCATACAGGAAATTCATTCCTATATGGTGGAGCAAAATAAATGTATAATCATAATCACTCTTCCTAAAAGTTTAGCTTCTTTAGGTATCCTTAGATATATCAAAAGAAGCTTTAGTCTTCCATATAATAAATATTTTAGAGCTACCGCTAAGCTTTCCTAATAATTGCTTTGATTGTTTTAAAATTTTTTTAATAATCTTTCAGCATATTTCTCTCCAATAAAAGGAATTGAAGCAATTATATTTAATTTTTGTTTATTAACATCATTAGATATTCTCTTTTGCTTAATTAAATGAATATTTTCCATAATTCATAAATAATTTATAAACATTAGATAAATATTGGTCTTTAAGTCTTAAGTTAAAAAACAAAAATTGAAGAATATAAAGTATAACTATATTTCTTCATTTAAGAAAAATATTATGTTTAATTATGCTATTGATTTCTTCTTATGAAGATATTAAAACTCCAATAAGTTTCTCATTTTTTATTTTTATTGGATTAGTCATTTTTATCACTAATATTTTTACACTTTATTTTATATAAAAGCTTTTTATAAAATATTAAGGATATTATTTTAGAGTTAAAAATGATTAAAGATAGAAGAAGCAGGAAAGTAGTTTTTGTATCTCATTGTATAATAAATACAAATGCTATAGCTATTGGTCCAAAAACACCAAATATATGGCCTGCAATGATAGATGAAATAGTTGATTGCCTTAAAAAAAATAAAGTAAGCATTATACAATTGCCTTGTCCTGAACAAATTTATTATGGTTTAATAAGAGGCATAGCTACAAAAAACGATATGGATAATCCCGGCTTTAGAAAACTTTGCAGAAAAATAGCCGAAGAAGCTATTAATAACATGGAACAATATATTAAAAATAACTTTAGAGTAGTAGCATTTATAGGAAGAAGAGGTAGCCCAACATGCGGCGTTAAGAAAACTCATGTAAGAAAAAATGATGAAATAATAGAAGAAAATGGCATGGGGATATTAGTAGAAGAAATATGTAAAATAATTAAAGATAAAAGAATAGAAATTCCATTAATAGATTTTGAAAGAGAAGAAAAAGTGCAATTCATAAGGCAGCTAGAGAAATTAATAAAATAGTAAATAAAAAATAAATTATTTTTTATTTGATTCTTTTTTCTATAAGTTCAAGCACTTTAGCTTTTATAATATCTCTAATTTTTCTTGCTTCATTTATTGACATTTTTGCTGGATCAGGAATATTCCAATTCTCAACTTTTTTAGTATAAACTAATGGACATTGATTACCACTACATACTATTATTGCTATTTCAGCATTTTCTTGAAGTTCTTTTGTTAAAAGCTTAGGTTTTTTATTACTAATATCCATACCTTCTTCCTTCATAAGATAAATAGCATTAGGATGAATATTAGCTGCAGGTTTAATACCAGCACTAATAGCCTTCCAACCTTTAGGCGCAAATTTATTGAAATAAGCTTCAGCTATTTGGCTTCTAAAACTATTCTCTACACATATAAATAAGACTATTTTATTAATTTCCATTATTTTGATCACCTTATTTCTCGATCAATAATTAAGATCTACATATAAATACTAATCTTTCCAATCTAAAAGTCTTTTTTCTCCTTCAATTTTCTTTATATCAGTAATATCCTGTGTTACTTCTAGAGTGCCTAAATATTTTCCATTTTTATCTCTTACCGCAAAATATCGAATGTGAATGACTCTCCCGTCTTTTTGAATCCAAAATTCTGCTACATCCTTTTTACCATTTTTGAAAGCTTCTAAAATCTTATTTACTATATGAATACTTTTCTGTGGATGGCATTGTTGAACCTTTCTTCCAATAACAGCTTTTGTTCGTATGAATATTCTTTCTTCTCCTTTATTAAAATATTTAACAGTATCTTCTTTATCAACGAAAGTAATATCTATAGGGAGAGTGTTAAAAATAGCTTCAATTTCCTTTCTTGAAAGTACTCCTGTTTCAAATTGTATTTCTTTTAATATGTTTTCAGCTTCAATCTTCTCAATTTCATCAACTCCTGGCACTACTATTAAATGTTCTGGTGTAAAACAACAATATCCAATTTCATCAAAATCTTTCCTAATATTTATCCATTCTTGTTCTGTAATTACTTGCAAAGCGGTAGGAAAAAGTATATTGTTTTCTTTAAAAAAATGATTTGAAAGAATACTACCTAAAGATTTGGTAACTTCATTAAGTTGTTTTTTAAATTCTTGAATGTCAATAACGTTATATTTCCCTATTAAATTATAGAATTGCTTCTTTTTCTCCCTTATTTGATTATGTTCCATCCACATTATAGCTGGCGGCTCTGTAATACCATGCTTTTCCAAATATGGAAAAAGCACATTTTCTTCTCTTAAATAATGTTTTTCTGAATCATGAAAATCTCTTGATATATGCTCAAGATCATGTATTTCTTTAATAATATCTTTTTCTTGTTGGATTTTATTTATAATATTATTAATTTCTTCTATAAGTTTTAACATAATCCTATGTTCTTCCATAAGTATATTAATTGGATGCCATGATGGAATTTCAAATTTTTGTTTTTCTAATTGTTCTCTAAAGATAGCAAGATGAACATCGCATAATTTTTGAATTTCTTCTTTAGCTACCCCTTCTTTTATTAATTCTTGTTCAATTATAGCTATTTCTAATGGATTTATTGATTCAAGAACTTGTTTAAATTTTTCCTTTATTTCTTGCGGCGATAATCCACTATGTAATTGTTTTATTATCTCTTTTACCATTCTTTTCTTATCTTCATTCAATTTATTCTCACCATAAACTTATACCTATTTGTATATATACTTTGAATATTCATAATATTTAACTCTCATTCTTTTAAATTATTTATTATAACACCGTTATATAAATTTTTATAGTGAAGTAAGGATAGCACTAAAGTTTAATAACTATATCGATATTTTTAATTAATTCTTCAATTAATTTTCTTTCTCTTTCGCTTATACTAGAGTTTTTATCATCAGAGAGGGATTCTCCATAATAAGCATTAGCAATAAAAGTTTCAGCAATATTTATACATTCAAGTATCTTATTAATATCACCAGCATGAAGATAGATTGATAAATCATTTATTATTAAAACTTTTGTAGGCTTATTTAAAAAACATTGAATTAATGGTTCAATTAAATCTTTATTTAAATTTGCTAAATATATTACTTCTTCTTTATTTTTACCTTCAATTCTTGGAGCTTTAATTATTGAGGGTACCAAATATCTTACTTTTGATATAGCATTAGTATAAGCTGATATTCTCGCAGCAATCCCAATTACAGTAGTAGGTGCCATATCTATTACTGTAATATTTTTAGGATCTATTCTATTAATTAATTCATCAAGTATTTTTGCAGTTAATCTAGTTTTTCCACGTCCAATTTCTCCAATTATTATTGTTCTCTTATTAAGTATTTCTTCCAATATGATTTCTTTCATATTTCCTTAAGTATTAATTTTAATATCCCTATTTTATCAAGAGTTAAAACTATAATCATTCCTAATAAACATCCAGTAATTGAACTTATAATCCATCCAAAGTAGAATGGTAAAAGCGATAGAAATTTACTATATAATATACCTCCTAATAATGGATCAAAAATATACCAAGAAATAGTACCACCAATAAGTACGGTTCCTATAGGCTCAGTTAATGAAGCTATCATTATCGCTTTTCTTTTAGTAGTGACTTTCCTTAAAAATTTGTAAGATAAACCAACTATAAAACCACCTGGTATTCCACCTGGATATGCAAAAATGGTTCCTATACCAAGCATGATCCTTATAGTACCAACAATTGTTGCAATAAAAACAGCCCATGTTGGTCCTAATATTATGCCTGCAATTGCATTCACAAAATGCTGTCCAGGAAATGCTTTAGTCGGACCCCATGCAAACCAAGCAAATGGTGATATAATCAAAGCTAAAACTGAAAGAATAGAAGAAAGTGTTAATTTTTTGATATAAATTGTTTTAAACATTTCTTTCACCTCATTTTCTTTAATTCAATTGCTATTGTTACAACTTTTTTTGCTACACTTATTGCATCTTTATCAAATATTCTAATCATTGGCTCTTTCCCTTTTTCACCAAGATCATATATTATATCCGGAACTTTGCCAATTTTTTTAATAGCATATTCAACTCCCCATTGTAAAGTTGCTCCTTCAATTGATTTTATTTCTTCTGGTTCTTCTTCTCTATTGAAAGATGAAATATTAAAACCTAATTTTTTACAAATTTCTAATATTTCTGGAGAATATTTTATATTCATTGCAGCTCTAATATTATGATCATATTCCATAACTTTAAGAAGCATTCTAGCTACATGAGAAGAAGCCCCAAATTCTGGATTTCCCACAGCTTTAACTCTATCCTTAAATTTTACTATTCTACCAGGAATACCTGCAACATCTTTTATTGTTTTTGAATAAGGCTTTGGTAAAGCCATTACAATATTGCTTTGAACTTCGGGTATTAATTCTGAAATTTCTTTATGAGATTCTAAAATCTCTATTGCCTTTGAAATATTTTCTAATATAAGATATTTTTCAGCTGGTATATGTATCCATGCGTTTGGATTAACTGGACCAAATCCTTTACCAATTGATAATCCGTATTCTATTGCAATGGTAATAAATTCTTTTGCAATTTTTATAGCTTCAATTATAGATTTCCCCTTTGCAATTTCTGCAGTAATTGCTGCTGAAAAACTACAACCAGTACCATGCGTATTCTTTGTTTCAATCTTTTTATTAATAAATTCTTTAATTTCACCATCTACATAAACAATATCGATAGCTTTCTCACCAGATTCTATATGCCCCCCTTTTATAACAACTGCTTTAGGGCCAAGCTTAGCAATTATTCTTGCAGCTTTTTTCATATCTTCAATTGTTTTTATTTTAATATTGCTTAATACTTCAGCTTCCATAACATTTGGTGTTATTACTGTAGCAATTGGTGTTAATACTTTCTTCATAGCTTCTTCAGCTTCAACTTTTAAAAGACGAGCCCCACTTTTTGCTATCATTACCGGATCCACTATAAGTGGAAAACCATATTGTTTTACTTTCTTTGCTACAAGCTCGATTACTTCTACTCTATGTAACATTCCAGTTTTAGCGGCATTTATTCCGGTATCTTCAAGTACTACATCTATTTGTTTTTCTATCACATCCAAATCAACATCTTGTATTGCAAAAACTCCATATGTATTTTGAGCAGTAATAGCAGTAAGTGCAACTGTTCCATGAACACCAAGAGCTGCAAAAGTTTTAAGATCTGCTTCAATTCCAGCTCCTCCACCAGAGTCACTTCCTGCTATTGTCATTGCGATTGGGATTTTATATTCTCTCATTTTCTCACCTTTTAAAATAATTTAAAATTGTATAAATTATAAATGTGAATATAATAGAGGGAATAGTTGCACCAATAATTATATTTATATAAGCAAAATAATAATAAACTATGAAACCCATTATCCATGATATTATTGCTTTCCAATTAATTTTCATATTGATAGAATAGAATAGATCTTTTTTATAATTGGATTTATTTACAATGAAGTAATCTGAAAGAAGTATGCTAAACACTGGCACGAAAGAAGCACCAATTAATAAAAGGAAATTTTCATATTGGATTATTGGAATAGAAAATGCGAATAACAAACATAATATTGTGATAATTAAAGCAATTTTCCATTGTTTTTGTTTTGGAAAAATATTTTGAATTGAAACTGTTGCTGAATATACATCAGCAAAAGCATTATCCGGTTCATCTATAAGTATTATAAGAAGAGCAAATAATCCAAAGAATATTAATGCCATCGAGTAAGTAATTGCCTCTTTTGGATAAATTAGTGCTAACATTGCACCTATTAAATAAAACCATGTGTTTGCTATAGTATAACTTATAAATGTTCCAAAAAATCCATCTTTCTTACTTTTTGCAAATCTATTATAATCAGAAACAAGTGGAAGCCAAGATACTGGCATTGCTATAACTAAATCTAAAGCTAACAAAATTGTATTAAATTGAGCGCTACTTATTAAATTTATTGTTAATGTTTTCATATTTAATAATTGATAAGTAAGCCAAGTAGCTCCCATTATTGCAAACCATATTGCAAATTTTTCAAGCCATTGTCTTATTACAATAAGAGGCCCATAAACTATCATAAGATAAACAATAATTGCAAAGAAAGTTATCCATATGTATTTAGTAATAGATCCAAGAAATTGACCAGAAATACTAGTTGCAGCTTCACCCATTATAATAAATTCAAAAATTGTCCACCCAATTAATTGAATTACATTTAAAATTGAAGGAAGATAAGAGCCTAAAAGACCAAATGATGGCCTTAAACTAACCATTGAAGTAACACTATAATTTATTCCAATAATACTTGCTAATGCTAATATAAAACTTCCTATTAAAGAACCTATTAATGATACTAGAAAAGCTTCTAAAATATTTAATCCAAATCCTCCATATTCAGGAGATAATGTAAGAAAAGCCCCTGCTTGAATTACTAAAAGTCCTATAGCTAAACTGAACCAAAGAATTGAAATATCAATAAATCTAAGAATTTTCATATTTTCTGGTACTGGTTCAATTCCCCATTCAGGAGTAGGTCTTATTTTAAAAAATTTATTTTTCATTTTTATTTTTTATCAATTAAACAAATATATATAAGTCTTTTAATAAGTGACTTATATGAATCCACCAGATGAAATAATGGTAAAATTTTTTCTTCCTAATATTAGAGGTTTAATAGCTCATAAACTTAGAGAGAAAAATTATAGCCAAGGTAAAATAGCGCAATTTCTTAGCGTATCTCAAGCATCTATAAGCTATATGTTTTCAAAAAATCAAGAATATTTTTATTCAAATCTTAAAAAGATTAGTTTAAATGAGGATGAAATTAAAAATCTTATTGATTTAATAATTGAAGATTTTATTACAAGAGGCCCGATGGAAAGTTTTTACACTCTATATTCTTTTTGGAAGAATTTACTTTCTTCTGGAAGATTATGTGAATTTCATAAACGTATGTTTCCTACACTTACTAATTGTGATGTATGTATTACACTTTTTAGAAAAGAAGAAATTAATAGTGAAAAACAAAGAGTATTAAAAGAAATAGAGAAAGCAGTTAAATTAATAGAAAATGATCCCTATTTCCCTTTGATTATGCCTGAAGTAGCTGTAAACATTGTAATGGCTATAAACAATGCTAAAACAAAATTTGATATAGCTGCAATACCTGGAAGAATAGTTAGAATAAAAAATAAAGCAAAAGCTTTAATGAAACCTGAGTTTGGTGCATCAAATCATATGGCTAAAGTTCTTCTTTTAGTAATGAGTTTTAATTCTTCTATTAAAGCTGCAATAAATATAAAATATGATTCTAAAATCGAGACTATAATAAAGGATATGGGTATAAAATATGCTTTTACTTCAATAAAACATAAATTTAATATTTTGGAGAAAGAAGATATTATATTAAACTCTATAGCCTCTATATTAAAGAAAAATAAAGATTTTTATGATATTATTATTGATAAAGGTGGTTTTGGAATAGAACCTATAACATATATATTTGGTAAAGATGCGAAGAGTGTAGCGAAAACCGCAATAGAAATAGCTAAAGAATATGCTAAAACATTTATTAATTCATCTTTTATCTAAATTAAGAAAAATTAAAAAGGAGAGTTTCTAATGAGTTTGAAATGTACAATTTGTAAATCTTCAAAACCAGTTTTTAAAAGAGCTTATTCGGGAGAGATACTTTGTGAAAAATGTTTTTCAAAAACTTTTATTAAAAGAGTTGTGAAAACAATTTCTCGTTACAATATGCTTCATTTTAATGATAAAATTGGTGTTGCAGTTTCTGGTGGGAAGGATAGTTTAACATTGCTTCATGTTCTTTATAAAATAGAAAAAAAATTTCCACATTCACAATTATTAGCCATAACAATTGATGAAGGTATAAAAGGATATAGAGAAGAATCATTAAAGATAGCTATTGAAGCTTGTAAAAAACTTAAAATAAAACATGTAATATCTTCTTTTAAAGAAGCATACGGTGCTTCTCTTGATGAAATGATTAAAATATCTCAAGAAAAGAATGTTTTTATTTCTCCATGCACATTATGTGGTATCCTTAGAAGACATTTACTTTTTCATATTGCAAAAAATCTTGATTTAGATACATTAGCCACAGCACACACTTTAGACGATATCGTACAAACTTATTTTTTGAATGTTTTAAGGGGGGATGTAAATATTTTTATTAGAAAAGTGAGTAATGAAAAACCTAAACTTATAACCCCCTTTAGATTAACACCAGAAAAAGAAGTTGCATTTTATGCATATTTAAAGGGATATTATTTGCAAAGTACTCTTTGTAAATATGCTTATTCATCTGCTAGAAATTTTGTAAGAAATTTTTTAAATCAATATGAAACTAATTATCCGGGAGCATTATTCACAGCTCTACATACCTTTGAGAAATTTGAGATAAGTGAAGAGAAAGAGAGCAAAAAAGAGAGGTGTATTATCTGCGGAGAAAGGAGTAGCAGGAAAATATGCAGAGTATGTGAAATTTTATCTAAACTTAATTTAAAACCTAAAATTTAGGTTCAATCTTGGAGATAAATATTTAAGATTTACAGTTACTTATTCTTAATAATTTATTAAGCATATTATTTATTATTTTAAATTTTATTTTTTAAGATTATTTTGTTTCTCTTCAAACCATTTACAATATTTTTTTATAGAACATATATCGCATTTTGGTTTTCTTCTTTGACATATATTTTTTCCATGAAGTACAAATATTATATTAACAAATTTTCTCATATTTATTGGAGTTAAATTTTCTAAAGCTTTTTTAATTTCAATATATTTAGCATCTTCTTTTACTATTCCTAGTCTTTTTGTTATACATTCAACATGAGTATCTATAGCTATTTCCGGCTTTCCAAAGCCATAAGATAGCACTATATCTGCTGTTTTATTTCCTACACCCGGTAACCTCATTAATTCTTCTCTATCATTTGGAACTTTTCCATTATATTTTTCTAAAAGAATATTACAAATTTTTTTAATTCTTTCTGCTTTTTGTTTATAAAAACCAACAGGTTTTATTAATTCTATTATTTCATTTGTATTTGCAATAGCTAGATCCCTTGCATTTTTAAATTTTGAAAATAAATGAGTATAAGCTTCATTTGTTATCTCATCTTTAGTTCTTTGACTTAGAATGCACCCAATAAGAACCTTAAATGGTTCACCATACTCTATATGTAATGGAAGATTATATTTATATTCTTCTTTAAGTATTTTTAATACTTTTGCAAATTTTTTCCTATTCCAATATTTTTTCATAAATCCAAAAATTTAAAAAAAGAATATAAATATATTATCTAAGAAGTTCTATTAATCTTCTTTTATTTTATTTAAATTATGAAAAATTACTACTACTCTTATAATAAAAGATTTAAATCTTTCATTATAATTATCTTACTTGAAGATTTTGAGAATGGAAATTAACAAATTCTTAAAAAAGAAGGTTAAAGCAATAGAAGTAAAAAATCCAAAAACAATTTCTCAACTTCTTTCAGAAATGTCACAAACAGGATTTCAAGGAAGGAGATTAGGTGAAACAGTAGAAGTTTGGGAAGAAATGCTTAAAGACCCTGATGTTACAATTTTCATGGGTTATGCAGGATCTATGAGTACTACTGGACAATGGAAAATTATTAATTGGTTAATAGAAAATCGTTTTATAGATGTATTAGTTTCTACTGGAGCAAATATTTCTGAAGATATTGTTGAAGCGATGGGTTACAGTTATTGGCAAGGATCGCATTTAGTTAATGATAAAGAATTATTAAAATTTGGAATTAATCGTTACTATGATGTTTTTGGGAAAGAAGAAGATTATATGGAAATGACCGAACTTATAGCAGAATTTTATATTTCTTCTTTAGAAGAAAATAAACCCTATTCTTCAAGAGAGCTCTTATTTTTATTTGGAAAATGGTTACTAAAAAAAGGAATAATGAGTATAGTAGCTACAGCTGCTAAGTATAAGGTTCCGATTTTTTGTCCAGCAATAGTTGATTCACCTTATGGAGATGCTGGATTAATCGCTAAGAGTAAGGGATTTAACTTAATTATCGATAATATGAAAGATTATATAGAATTTATGAGTTTAGGAGAAAAAGTAAAAGATACTGGAGTAATTTATATTGGTGGTGGAGTACCAAAGGATTTTATTCAGCTTTTTGCTGTAACTTCTAATCTTTTATATTCAGATAGAAAGATTCCTGGAAGAGAAGCAGAAGCTATATTTAGAACAAAAAATGATAAGCTAATAGAAACTTATTATCCTCATAAATATGCAATCCAAATTACAACAGATCTTCCACAATGGGGTGGTTTATCTGGCTGTACTTTTGAAGAAGCTATAAGTTGGGGTAAGAAATCATCAAAAGGGAAGCATGTTCAGTGCATATGTGATGCGACAATAGCTTTGCCTATTGTAGTTCATGCTTTAGCAGAAAGAATTGATAAAAGAAAGAAATACCCAGATTTTTCATGGATGTTCGAAAATTTAGAATAAAATCGTAAATTTTTTATTATAAGGTTTTTACTAATAATTTTTAAAAAATAAACTTATATTTTGAATAAATATTTTTAAATATCTCCATATAGAATATTTTAAAATGCAATATAATTCATCCTTTATATTCTTCATTTAAAATTCTCCATATTTTAATTGAAGTTTTATAAGGTATTTTAGCCTTTGAGGATAGTTCTTGTGGAGAAGCATTAATAATATTCTTTATTGTTTTAAAATTCTTTAATAATCTTTCTGAATTTTTTCTAATTAGAATTATTAATAAATATAATTTCATTTTCAATAATCTCTAAGTATTATTTGTCCT
>Ga0078972_1016189_pt1 | contig 11124 bp, 15 predicted proteins | sample YelNatPaOPGAMG01_FD_67568 | JGI IMG/M metagenome (GOLD analysis project Ga0078972, IMG submission 67568) | Hot spring thermophilic microbial communities from Obsidian Pool, Yellowstone National Park, USA - OP-RAMG-01 (SPADES assembly) (version 2) | ecosystem: Environmental > Aquatic > Thermal...
AACGTAGGCGGATCCGGCGCCACTTCGGTCGTCCACATTTTTCGGAGGAGGGGTTGAATAAAAGGAAAGGGAGACGCGATGGAACCGTTAGAGGAAAAACCCACTGTAGAAGGGTTTTATCAACACTGCGATAGGGGTGAATTAATGTTCGTGGAGTGCATGAGTTGCGGTTCAAAATTCGCCGTCCCTAAGGGGGTATGCGGTCGATGCGGATCCAAAAATGTAAAGTGGAGGAGGTCAAGGGGGGTCGGTAGATTGATAACCTATACGGTTATCCATGTTCCCCCACCTCAGTTCAAGGATCAAGCTCCATACGTGGTGGGAATCGTTGAGCTAAGGGAGGGATTTAAGCTTCTTTCCTTAATCAGGGAAGTTAACCCCGGTGACATTCATGTGGGAATGGAGTTGAAGGTGAAGTTTGAAAAGCCGAATAGGATAGAATGGCCTCACTGGGGCCGGTACTTTTTCACCCCCCTTAAACCAGAGGCTTCATCGAAAACCATATCTATGCTGTAAACCTAACATTACTTGGTGATGGGTTTGGCTGAAAACCTTGTGGGAAGGGTGGTGAACTATTTCTCCAAGATCGGCGTTGCCGCCATCGACTTAAACGAAGGCGAGCTAAGATTAGGCGATATGATTCATATTAAGGGATCGACCACAGACCTCACACAGCCCGTTGACTCGATGCAAATCAACAAGGTTCCAGTCACTGTTGCCGAGAAGGGTTCATCGGTGGGGATAAAGGTTCAGGGCAGAGTCAGGCCTGGAGATCAAGTCTATAAGATATTGCAGTGAAAAAAGATTCGCTCTTAATTAATTTTAACATCCCCTTTTCTGGGAGCTTTTTGATTCAAATATTCGGGCTTAAGGGCATTCCATTAATTAAACGTGGAGTAGACCTCGGTGAACTCATATTCAAGGCCGCTCAAGCCCAGGGATTGAAGCTACGTCAAGGAGACATACTGGTCGTGGCTCAAAAGGTTGTTTCAAAGGCGGAGGGAAGGGTTGTGAAGTTAGATCAAGTTCAACCCTCGCCTCTCGCCGTTAACCTTTCGAAGAGATGGGGGAAAGATCCCCGGTTGGTGGAGGTTATTCTGGGGGAATGCCGAGAGATCGTGAAAATGAAAGGTTCCCACATTATCACCCGCGTTAAAACTGGACATGTATGCGCGAACGCGGGGGTGGATGCGTCAAACGTGGAAGAGGGCTACGTGACGCTGTTGCCCAAGAACCCCGACGCCTCAGCTGAGAGGCTTAGACTTAGGCTGAGGGAGCTAACAGGCCTCGACCTTCCGGTGATAATTTCGGATACGTGTGGGAGGCCGTTCAGGAAGGGACAGGTAAACCTAGCCCTGGGAGCCGCGGGACTTAAGCCTTTAAGGGACCACAGGGGGAGCAGGGACCTGTTCGGTCGTCGACTCTCCGTAACTGTGATAGCTGTGGCTGACGAATTGGCTGCGGCGGCTGAGCTCGTCATGAAAAAGGCTGAGGGAATACCTGTCGCTGTGATCAGGGGTTTTGATTACGAGCGTGGAGTAGGGGGGGCGAGCGAGTTGATTAGGCCTCCGAGCAGAGACCTCTTCGCCTGAGGATCATTTGAAATCTATAGGCATCATCCATCATTGAAACGTTGTTAAACAATACGTACACTTCTTCCACACCCTCATAACTCCTCAACCTATCTGACAAACATTCCAGCTCCCTTTCAGAATACTGATATTTGTAATCGTACTCTCGGGGGTTTAATCCATGCAGCCTCGTATACAATATTCGATCCACGTAGCTTGGGCTCCTCCTCAAAAGGTCTACGACGTGGATCACATGGTTAGGTTTACACAGCTCTTCAACCAACTCAGCGTTGTTGTTCCAATCTCCCCGAGGCTCCCAAGCCAGCTTTAACCCAGATTTCGAGGCCTCGGCGAAGAAAGCCTTCACATACCCTACGTGGGTTTCATCGCATTTAAAGCTCGGCGGGGTTTGAATAAGGCAGATCTCGGCTCGGAGGACCCGACAGGCCTCTACTACACGGCTCCACGCTTTAAGGTTGTCGGATGAGGGCTTTAAAAGCCCTATGTCCCCTAGGCTTCGAGGATCGATTCGACTCTTTCTCCAAGTTGGGCTTTCAGGCGGATGGGTGATGGCCTGCCAAGCTTTAACCACGAACTCAAACTCCGGGGGAACGGAGATTCTCCACTTAGACAGCGTCTCCCCTCTGGGAAGTTGGTAAAAGGTTTTTTGAACCTCTAGGAGTTTGAAGATTTTCGAGTACTTCGGTAAGGACGCCCTCGAACCGCAGCAACCCACCTTAACCTTCATATAAGACCGCTACGGCGTCTTCTATAGAAGGTTTCTGGTGGTGTGAGCGTTGAATGATATTAAACCTCCGGTGCCCGTTAAAGTTCGGGATCTAGCGAACTTCGCCCGGCTCGCCATCGCCCTAACAGAGGGCCCCCAAGTCCTGTGGAGAATCGTTCATCAAGGGAAGACCTTCTTAGCCTTTTTCACCGCTTACATGTATTGGGATGGGGATATACCCATCTTAGCTTACACGGAGTCTGATAAATCTGAAAGGCCTTTTCTCGCGTATCGAAGCGACTCGATTAAGGGGGAAGAGTTTTTCTTCACCAGCGACATGGAGGACACGAAGTATAAGTACGCTTCGTTCATTGAACTTGAGAAGCCTCCGGAGCCTTTTCTCAAGGGAATCGAAGGCGTTTACCCTAATCCCCCATCTCCCATGCTCGCGCACGTTAAAAACATCAACTCCATCCTCAGAATCCTGTTTCCATTATCCATCCGTGAGGGAACCGTATTCCCCCTATGGCACTTTACTCACAGGAAAAAACACATCGTTGGAACATGCATTCCCTTCGAACATTACTATGAAGCCGACGCCCTCCCAGTTTTCATTTACTGCGAGATGGAGAACCCCCCCGGTGGGCCCTTCGTAAAGTATCGCGCGGTCAAATCGAGGGGTGAGGAGGTTTCATTCTCCGACAACACAGCGGAAGCGAAGTATTTTTACGCCAAGGTTGTTTCCGTGGAGTCGATGCCCCTTTTCCACTGCGATGAGGATTAGTTGAAACGCCGCTAAGGTTATGGGTTTCCCCACAGCTCCCTGCGGAGGAGATCCCTTACCGCTGACCTAATGGCCTCAGATCTATTGGGGTATGAGCCCTTCTCCACGAGCTCGTCCAACCCTTGAATCAAAGCATCCGGCAACTTCACCGTTACAGGCTTCAAGCCTGAAAACCATTACAACGGTAGCCGCGTCCAGGGATTTAAGTTGGTGAATAAAATTCTTTTAAAAGATCGATGAAATGTTCAGGGCGATGTTACGTAAAATGTTTAAATAGCGGAGGCCTCTTCAACTTCAACCGGGGGCTTGCTCAATGGGAGGAGCTAAAAAGAAACCCATATCTCAAATGGATACTGGGTTAATGGAAGGCGATCAAGAAAAGAAGAAGGTGAAGACAAAGGCGGCGCCCGAGAAAAGGGTTAGAGGAGTATCCCTTCCCAAATTTGATGCGGAGCCTTTTCTCAAAGACCTCTCCAAGATGGGAGCCATCACCCCATACGCCCTAGCGGCCAAGTACGATTTACGGCTTAGCGTCGCTAAAAATGTTTTGAGGGAGCTTGAAAGACGAAACATCATCAGGTTTGAAGAGGGAAATAGGAGAATTAAGATTTTCCGGTTCGTGGGAGCGTAAAAGCTAAACGCCCCATGTACGTTTCTACGCTCTTTCTATCGTTTAACCCCCAAGAGCCTACGGCGACTCACCTGGCTTTCACCAGAACAATGGGGGTGCCCTCCTTTACCCCATGGAATAGAGATATGCCCTCCGTTACTTTTCCAATTAAGTTTACCGGGCTGTAGGGTTGAGATTTACCGTAAAACACGCATACCGCGGATCCAAGGGGCCAGTACGCTATGTCGCCGGCTTCCACTTCACTCTTAGGCTTCTCAAGGCCAGCCTTCACCGGTGTTTCAAAGTAAACCTCCTCCTTCCAAACAACAGCCCTACTATGGATGGGGAGGGCTCTGAGAATAGCGTCAACAGTTTTAGGAGATAGGAATCGCTTTAAAACACCCTTCGCCTCGCCTACGCCTTCCATTTTGAAGACAACCTCCACTAGGCCGGGGTGCCTCTCCACTCGCATCCATCTCCGCTAGATTAATTACAGGATTTTAATAAGGGATTGGGTCATGTACTCTATTTCTTCAGGCGTGAGGTTTTGATGCACGGGGAGGGACAGCACCTGTCTAGAGGTTTTCTCAGTTCTCCTTAACATGTTTCTGTCGCTTTTGAACATTTCTCGATAGTATTGGAGGAGGTGTACGGGAGTTTCATAGTACACGGCGGCGGAGATCCTTTTAGACCTAAGCTTCTCTACGAGCTTATTTCTCCTCGCAGCGTTCGCCTTTTTCAACCTTACCGTGTAGAGGTGCCATGCGTGTTGAACGTCTGGGCTTACCTGAGGCAACGCTAGGTCTTCCACTTTGCTTAACGCTTCAGTAATGGTCTCAGCGTTTTTTCTCCGAGCCTCCTGCATTTTGGGTAGCTTCTTGAGTTGAACAACTCCTATGGCGGCCTGGATCTCCGTCATCCTATAGTTGTGACCTAATGTTACCACGCTGTAGGGGCGGTCTTCGCCGTGGCATCGAATCCTCTTTAAAAGCTGGGCGTAGTATTCGTCGTCGGTGGTTACAACACCGCCTTCACCCGTGGTCATGTTCTTTGAGGCGTAAAGGCTGAAACATGTGATCGTGGCTACTGAGCCCACGTTTTTCCCCTTGTAGGAGGCGCCTAGGGATTGCGCCGCGTCCTCGATGACGAAGATGTCCTTACCTTCCACCAGCTCCTTTATCGCGTCTATGTCCGCGGGGTGACCGTACAGGTCAACGGGAATAACGGCCTTCGTTCTCCGGGTTAGATTTTCCTCCACGCTTTCAGGGCTAACGCAGTAAGTGGTTTCATCGATATCCGCGAAGATGGGTTTCGCGCCGGTTAACAGCACCGCCTCGGCCGTCGCCACAAAGGTAAAGGAGGGAACTATTACTTCGTCGCCCGGCCCCACGCCTATGGCCATTAAAGCCGCGTGGAGGGCTGCGGTTCCGCTGGAAACGGCCACCGCGTATTTAGCGCCTACAAACTGGGAAAACATCTTCTCAAATTCGGTGACCTTTGGCCCCATGCCACTTTTATCGGTGAGCACTCCGCTTCTCAAAACCTCCTCGACGGCTTTAACCTCCTCATCTCCTATGGATGGTTCATTTATCCTGATGAATTCTTTGAACAATTGGTTACGCCTCCTCCAAGCTTTGTCGGGCTTCTTGCCTAATCTTGTTTAACACCTCGTTTTCCACCCATTGGATTCCAGCTCCGGAAAGAGAGTATAGGCCATCCTCGGATACCAGTTTGCCGTCCCTACGCAATTCGCTCGCCCTCGCCCTCACGGCCTCAGCTTTCATCGTCTTCCAACCTGAAGTCATAATTTCGCTGAGCTCCTGATCGGAAAGCTTCTTCGGCTTCAAAGCGTACAGGAAGAGGGCTAAAGCCTCTTTGGAGGTGAGGAGCTCCACAGGTATGGAGAGGTATGGTCTGCCTTCAGGCGTTTTCTCCATGACCCCTTTTAGGGTTTCAGGGAACTCTTGAACCCGCTCCCGCACCGGTTCCCCAGGTTTTTTCAGAAGGATTTCAAGCATGGATTCAAGCTTTCCCTTCACGTACTCAGCGGGGCCCTCCACCTCAACTTCCACGTCTCCTCTTTTAACCCTGAACCTCATCTTTTCTCCTTCCATCATATCGCCTTCCCGCAATCAAACATTTCCTTTCCATGAACCGATTATTAAATTGCACTGACCCATCGTTTTATGGGCAAGGCTTTTAACCATTAGGCTGGGAACTTTTGGATAGGTGTGTATGGTTGGGTAAAGAGTATTTGGGCGTTGGTGTTCATGGAGCTGGTTGGGTTTCAGGAGAGCATATCAGGGCCTTTAAGAATAATCCCCACACCAGGGTTGTGGCGATTTCCAGCAGGAGAATTGAAAGCTGTAGGGCGAGGGCGGATGAGGCGGGTTTGAAGGACGTTAAGTTTTACACGAGCTTGGAGGAGTTGTTGGAGAACCCGGACGTGGACATCGTTTCAATCTGTACGCCTCAACATTTACACTCGGAGGAAACGGTGAAAGCGGCTGAGGCTGGGAAGCATATTGTAATCGAGAAACCTGTAGCGATCAGCCTCGAAGGGTTGAGGAAGATGAGGGACGCGGTGAGGCGGGCTAAGGTGAAGACGGTGGTCAGCTTCGTGTTAAGGTGGAACCCATTGGTGGAAACCGTGAAGTCCCTGATCGCAGACGATGTTTTTGGCCGAATATACTATGTGGAATGCGACTATCAGTCTCATCTAGGGGATTGGTGGAGCGGATGGCATTGGGCTAGGAAAAGGGAGATAGGGGTGAACTCATGGCTGGTGTCCGGTGTACACGCCATCGACATGGCCAGGTTTCTCGCCGCTAAAGGCAGATATGAAGCCGCTGAAGTTACCGAGGTCTTTGGGTACGCTGGAGGACTTCGAAAGGGCACAGACGTGGAGTATGAAACATTGGAGGTTTTGCTGGCGAAGTTTAACACAGGCGCCGTCGCGAAGGTTTCAGTCAACTTTGAATGCGTACAACCCTACAACTTCCTATGGTCGATTTTCGGAGATAAAGGAACCTGTAAAAACAATCGAATATGGTCAAAGTCGTTTCCAGGTCAAAACGATTGGATTCAAATCCCAGCCATCGCTCCTGACACGGCTGAGGTGACGCATCACCCTTTTCAAGCCGAAATTGACCACTTCGTAAACTGCGTCCTCAACGATGAGGAGTCGTTTCTAAACTTGGAGGATGCGTATAAAACCCATGAAGTAGCCTTCGCCGCCGCCATATCTGAGAGGGAAAGCCGTCCCGTCAAGCTCCCCTTACCATGAATAAAATGAATACCACAATCGACGAAAAGCTAAAAAACATACGAGCCTCTTTAGAAAACGCTAGGAAACCGCTCCATTCTATAGAGTATTTTTCAACATTTCATTCAAGGAGAAGTTTAAGTTCTTAAACATATCATCTATACGGTGGGTTGTAAACAGTTTATGTTTCCATGACAATTTTTCATACATGACTGCTCGATAAAAGAAAGATCGCAAGGTTGATTAAAACGAAACATTACGTGTAAAAAGGTTGCGAATTCAAGCTTATGCTCATTTATCTATGAATAAAAGAGAATTGGGGTATATAATGTTGGGTTTTCCACCGTGAGTATGGTTTATGTTCCTTTCGGTCTTAGTGTTTCTTTAATTTTTGGCTTCGTCCTTTTCGCCCTTCTTTTTCTAAAGACTACAGACTTCCTTCTTTTAGTGGGCTGACTGATGATGGAGGAGATCAACTCCCGAATTTTTACGCTCATACCGTCCGGTAACGCGTTCACGCCGTTCCTCAACTCCTCAGCTAAAGCTAGAAGCTCAGTCACAGAGCTAGAACCCATTTGCCTTGACACGCATCATCTTTCAACACAACGCCGTCAAATATAGATAAAGCTTTCTCAACAATGTTCACGCGAGGATTATTATGAAAAATTTCCACCCTGACTAAAGCATTATTATAATTAAGGTGTCAGAACTTATTCCTATGATCTCATTAACTACCAATGTGATGGTTTGAAGCGATTCGTATTAGGAATCGCTTTCGTGAGAGTTGAGATTTAGTGATCTAGGCGTTGAGTAAGCTTTGCTCCGAAAATTTTAAACTTGGCACAGGCGAATTCAGAATGGGCCACAGGATGGATTGAAAGATGTTAACTCCGAGGATCACCCCTTAGCACCTACTTTTACAGCAGCTAAAAACACGTCCAATCCCGCATTGAAGCCCAAAGCATAATCATCGCTCACCACATCAAATAGGGCCAATGGATGACCACGCGCAAAAGACTTGATTTCGAAGCGCCCTCCACTTCACATCTTAACATTTCAGCTAGGACATCTATTCCCCTTCCATGAAGTTCTCACAGCAAACTGCAATGCAGTTTGCACCCTCTTTAAATATATACACGCAGAATTTTACGGATGATATTAATGGGAATTAATAATTGAAGGATTTTTAAGAGAGTGATTAGAAAGGGGTATTGATGGAATTATTTGAGGCTATAATATTAGCGGGTGGAGGGGGTACGCGTGTCGGAGGAAACAAGGCTCTTTTACCAGTTGAGGGGATTCCGATTATAAAGAGAGTGGTAAATGTTGCTGGCATCGTAGCGAATCTCGTCACCGTGGTTTTAAAAAGCTGGGATCATGAGGAGATTATAAGGGTTTTAGAGGATGACCGCGTCCAATTTGTGTTTGAAAATTACCGGTTTAGGAATCCTCTAATAGGTTTATACGTTGGTTTGCTTCATTCTCATTCAAACTACTCGCTGGTCTTACCCTGCGATGCACCATACTTGAACGTGGACGTGCTTAAGTATCTGATCAATAACTGTGAAGGGTATGATTTAACGATTCCTAGATGGGATAACGGATATTTAGAGCCACTCTGCGCGGTATATCGAGGTAAAAGCCTCTTGAATTTAGTTGACGATGTGGAGAAAGTTAAAGACGCGCGAATACAGTCGATAATCGGCCGCCTACCGAAAATCAGATACATCCCCGTAAGGGAGTTGAGAAAATTCGACGAGAAGCTGTTGACCTTTTATAATATAAATACGCTCGAAGATTATGAGAAAACGTTAAAGCTAGCAAACGTTACTTAACCTCAAGAACTCTGTGAAATCAACTTTAAGATCCACGCGGCCAATGAGAACCTATAAACCCTTACATCGAGAATATTAAACGGGGTAACGCTGGTAAAGTCTAATTTTTTAAACGCGTTATTCCCATTAAATCTTCATCCTCATCATAAGATTTAAAAAGTAATCAAACCTCTATTTTATGTTTATAAGGGTGTCCGCGATGACTTCGCTGGTAAGTACGCCCATCATCGTCTTCATCTTATCCTTAGCCGCCGGGGCTGTTCTCTACGCGGTGGGGGGGAGGATTTCGCCTCCAAGCAAGGGGAGTAAAGGGAAATCTTCCCCTTACGCGTGTGGGGAGGATCTTCCACCCATCAAGACGTCTTTAAGCGTGAAGCTGTTCAACTACGCGGCGCTGTTCCTTGTGCTCGACGTAATCTCCATTATGTTAGCGTTATCGATGGGGGTTTCAACCTCAGCTGTTCCCATGGTTGGGATGCTAGCGGTTACATATATTATCATCGTCTTGTTGAGTATAAGCTTGCTATTGAGGGGGGTTTGAGACGAGCGAACCCATCCAAGTAGTGGAGAAGGTGAAAAAGGCTTTAGGGAATAAGGCCTTGGAGGTAACGACGCCGAGGGAGAGGAGGATGTTCGTCACGGTGAAGTCCAGAGACTATAAGGCCGCTGTGAAAACGTTAAAGGACATGGGGATAAGCCATGTTTCCACGATTACCGGGCTGGACACCGGTGAAAAGTTGATGGTTTTAACGCACCTGTTCGGCCTCGGTGTGGAGGTAACGGTGAAAACGGCGGTGGATAGGAGGAACCCGGTGGTAAGCTCGATCACCGATTTAATTCCCGGGGCCATGTTCTATGAAAGAGAGGTCTACGACCTACTAGGCGTGAAGTTTAGAGGACACCCCGATCTGAGGAGGCTGGTTCTCTCCGAGGATTGGCCGGAGGACGCTCATCCGTTAAGGAAAGACTTCAAGGTTCAAAGACGGGATTAAAATGGTTGAATGGCTAACCACCTGGCTGAAAATCCTCATATTCCCAGGGTTCATCTTCGCTATACTCGCCTCCCTATTCTACGAGTGGCTGGACAGAAAATTCTACGCCAAGTTTCAGAACAGGGTTGGTCCCCTATACACGGGGCCTTCAGGACTCCTACAACCCCTCGCCGACTTCATTAAACTGTTATCGAAGGAGGATATCACCCCGGAGGCCGCGGATAAGCCCTTCTTCAACCTTATACCCATATTCGCCGTGGCCACGGTCCTCACCGGCATACTCATGCTTCCCATCGCCTCCGAGGCGGGCGTCGTCTCCTTTTACGGGGACGCCATCGTCGCCGTCGCTATTCTCACAATCTTCTGCGTCCTCGTCTTCCTCGCCGGCCTATTCTCAGTTAACCGATTCTCCTTCGTGGGCGCTGAGAGGGCTGTCAGCCAATTAATCGGCTACGAAATCCCCCTAACCATCGCGTTAATAGGCGTCCTCTTGGCCGCTAGGTCCATTAGAATATCCGACGTGGTAGGGGCTCAAGCCTCCTGGTGGTTCATTTTGGGGCCCCAAGCCATCGGCTTCGCCGTCTTCCTCATCGCAGGTCAGGCGGAGCTTGAGAGAATACCCTTCGACATACCCGAGGCGAAGACCGAGATAATCGCCGGGCCCTACACCGAGTACTCGGGAGCCTCGCTGGCGCTGTTCAAGCTGGCTCACGCGACCATGCTGTTCGTCCTCCCCTGCTTCGTGGCGAACATGTTCTTGGGGGGCCTCACGATTAGATTCAACGACCCGGTAACGGCTACGATAGATGCCGTATTGATAATAGTGAAGCTCTTAGTGCTCGTGATAGTGATGGCGCTCATCAGGTTCTTCTATCCGAGGGCGAGGCCCGATCAGGCGTTTGGCATGTTCTGGAAAGCGGCCACCGCTTGGGCCGCCATAGCCTTGACCTTGAGCGTCGTCTCGGTCATAGTGGGGTTACCGTACTTGTAGGAGGTGTTGTGTGGAGATGGCCGGTCTAATTACGTGGGCTCGCGTGAAGAGCCCCTGGCTGTTCCACTTCAACTCGGGCTCGTGCAACAACTGCGACATTGAGCTAGTGGACGCCCTAACCCCTAGGTTCGACGTCGAGAGGTTTGGGGTGCTCCTCGAGGGCAGCCCGAGGCACGCCGACGTGCTGGTCGTGACGGGAATCGTCAACAGGCAGGCGGCGCCGAGGCTTAAGAGGGTCTACGAGCAGATGCCGAACCCCAAGGTGGTCATAGCCCTCGGCACCTGTGCGACGTCGGGGGGCATATTCGCCGAGAGCTACAATGAGGCAGGCCCCGTCGACAAGGTCATA
>Ga0078972_1016190_pt1 | contig 11124 bp, 12 predicted proteins | sample YelNatPaOPGAMG01_FD_67568 | JGI IMG/M metagenome (GOLD analysis project Ga0078972, IMG submission 67568) | Hot spring thermophilic microbial communities from Obsidian Pool, Yellowstone National Park, USA - OP-RAMG-01 (SPADES assembly) (version 2) | ecosystem: Environmental > Aquatic > Thermal...
TTACAGAGTTGAAAGCAGGATGTACCAACAATAGACAAGGATTTACAAACTACAGATTTGAGAGGAGTAGGACTCTGTAGTATGAGTTACATTAGTAAAGTTTAATGAGCTTTAGTGTTCTTTTGAGGCGCCGTAGTGCCCGCTTCATCTACATCATGGGACTGTCAGCAACTTGAGTTACGGTAGAGCATCCATCACACTATTGCAGATTGACAAGGCGCCGTAGGAGACATACAGCAACCCAGCATTTGAAAAGGCATCTGCACACATCTTGTCAAGTTCTATGTATCGGCTGAAAGCGTGCTGGGCCAAAAGCGTGTCACTTGTAGCAACCTCACAAGCCACACCACACCAGGTGGGGGCATAAAGTGGGTTTTATTCTACGGCCTCACGAAATTCATTTGAAGCGCGGTCAAGACAATCAGTCTCTTCTTTGCTCTTTTGAGCCCTTGAATCACTCACTCTTCATGGACTGTGAATTACCGTCTGAATTTGTGCTTTTGCAGAAGAATATTGCAACCTAGGTCACAGACTATTGCTGCTTGAAGTTGGGCAACTTCTCTCCTTTTGCAACAAAATTGAGCTAAGCTAAAAGTGCTTGATCACTAGGTGGGGCTTCCTTTTCATCTTGGAACACGTCTGAGGGTAACGACGCCCTAATGAATGAAGGTCGCCTGCGGTACAAGTTTCCCAGCGCAAACGAACTTTGACGATGATGACAGACAGCCGTCGATTGCGCGCTTTATGTAATCAAATGCTGCACCTGCCTTTCCATCCATTGCATCTCGCTGGGAAATATAGAGAAAAGGCAGACCTTGTCCATATGAGGCAAGAGCATGGGATGACTCTTCCTTCTGCTGAACGACTCTAGTAGTAAATTTCTCTGCAGCTTCTTCAAACAAACCTAATTCCATTTCGACTACTAGTCAAGTGGAAAGTAAGATAAGATGGCGGAAAACGCAAAAAAGAACTAACCATGGTCTTTCTTACCTTGAGCGCAAGAACACAATACAAAAATGAGGCAACGTTCTTGCCTGCGGCCTCAATGGCTGCATGAAAAGCTCTGATAGCGGCACTAAGGCGTCCAAGGCGACGGTAGCACATCGCCAATTTAGACAGTGCATCTGCTCGATCATTCACAAAACGCTGGGCTGGCTTGCGATAAAAATTTCCCAGAGACACATTCTCTGGTAGTTCTACTTCCCGGCTTCGAAGCGCCCGGAGCAAGGCAGCAATAGCCATGTCATCTTGATTCTCTACTTCTGCAATCTACAAATGCAAAATAAACCGTGTTTTAGAGCTCAATGTTGAGGAAATGATCTTGATTTTAGGTTTCTATCCTCTACATCAAACACAGTTTTCCATGAACGTCAAGATAAGAACATGTTTCTGTAGCCTTTGCTGCAGAGCATGTACCGAGACATGTTCATGGCAAAGTCTACTCTTTTATATCGTGCTGCAAATGCCTTACATAGTCAAGTTGAATGCAAGATTGGTCGTTGGGTCGGGGAAAAAAACTCTTGATGGTTCCACTGGACGGCCTTTGTCCCTCAGGTGTAAAAGCATATTGCAAGCTTTGAGAAATTAAACTTCCCAACAAGCTTCTGCAGCATTTTCATATTCTTTGTAAAATATTGATAGTCATGGTATCTTGTTTTCCATATAACTCTTATCTGTTTGACAGGCACGTAAAACTGTTTGGACCACTGGGATACTCTTTGGGAAAAGCTCTCAAAAGAAATAGGTCAAGAGTAGACTATATCTCTCTGCTAGCGATCATTCGAATCATTTCTCAGACTTTTCCAAACACCTGTTCGACTTTTATATCTTGCAAAATCGACAAGGCCAAGTGCTGCATAATAAACAATCCAAGCCCACCACAACCGTCCCAGACTTAGTTTACCCCAGCATAAACTACCAATGCAAGCAATATTGGCTATGCATATGCCCCAGAATGCAACGCTCCAATCCATTCCTCCCAGAATAATACCGTTCAGGGAAATATAAAACCTTTAACATCTAAAACCTTTTTAGAGATGAGAAGTTTTCAAAGTTTCCCGTTTTAATGTATCTTGCATGACGAGGTATGGCATTATGGAAGCCACTGCCTCTTGTTGAATTTCCAAGCTCTTGGCAAACAGAGACAAAATTTTGGACTTGAATATTCCTATGAACATGGTTACCAACATGGCTAAGAACAGTCCTGCCTTGATCCCACATTGAGTAGTATAATATTCCAAACACTTTCCGGTATCACTCGGATCTCCCAGGTGTTGGGGAAGAAGAGATTGAATGGCTATTGATATCGACTCACACATCATTGTCACCAAAAATCCAATTTGTTGCATCACACTGTAGGCACCGGCAGAAACGGAACCCAAGAGTAACTGTAAAAGACGTGCAAAATTTACGTTACTTGTGAGGATCTACATGAAACATTTGAGTTGGGAAAGTACAAATATTTTCATTTTGGATGAGATGAGACTTACCGATTGTCGAGCACAGAATGACGTCGCGACAGTTCAAATGATAGAATGCCCAAGGAGGTAAACACTCGCCCAAAAGAATTTTTGGAACGATTGGAAAGCGTTTGTTACATTTCCTTGGAAACGAACGTTTACCTTCTGGTGTAGGATCCATATCATCGCTACGAGAGCAGCTGTTTGGGACAAAGTAGTTGCATATGCGGCACCGGCAACTCCTAATTTCCACTTGGAAAGGAAGATGAAATCAAGGCACCAATTCATAAGATTGAAAGTAAAAGCACGAACCAATGGAGTTTTCGCATCACCTAGACCTGTATCAAATTTCAACAGATGAGAGTTCAAGAGGAAGCGTGACAGCAGCTAGAAACAAGAATGTTAGTACAACATACCTCGAAAGGCACCTGATGCTACTAGCCATAATAATGCAGTTGGTGCATTTGTTGTCCTTGCTCTCATATTTGAATAGCATTTGTAGATGAAATCTTTGATCATGATAGAATAAGCCCTGTAAATATTGTGAATCCTAGAGTCAACGCAGATGCAACTTCATTCGACAAGTCCTCTATGAGAATGAAAGACGGAGAAAGATGATAAGAAAGGGAATATATCCTGGCGTAAAAGCAGTTTTTTGTTTGGGCACATACGTTTGTCTTGCTTGGTGGCATTAGGCTTGGTGGCAGCCTTTACCTTGGATACAATAAATGATATAAAAGTTTTGGATAATGGTGAAGTATAGAGCTTGCTGAATACCGCCTAGAAGGTGAAATTTACCCTATCGAGAAACAACCGAAAACACTTCATCTTGGTCAATACCATTACTTTTGGAACAATGGACACCCAAATGCCATCAAAGCCTTCCGGGAGCGTTTGTCCACTCTTATTTTTCTTCATGTGATGATAGATTGGATCTATTTTAAATAAAAATTTCTGTCTCTCATTTCACCTCTTTTTTCACGTACTACGTCAGGATTAAGTATCTCCCTTCGTTATGGCGCGGATGCCATGAATGCTCCTATCAGTTCGTATGCTGTCATGGATACGTTCGTAGAATATTTGAGTAATGCTCAAGTCCAATTTCCAAAATTAAAATGGATCGTCGTTACATGTCATTCTGTAGGAGAACAATTGGTATATTGATAGGCCTTGCTTTCGAACAGTTTGGCATGGGGTGATGATCATCCTAGTAGTGTGAAAGTAGCTGCTACGACTTTTAGTAGTAGTAATAACAACACGTCTATGAGTCTTCACGAGTCAAGATTGCATCGGACTTTAGATATCCGTGTCCTTGTGGCGAATCCTCGATCTTATTGTTATTTGGATGAACGTCGACTTTAGCATCCAGACAATATCCAACAATGTCCAGAATACAATAAATGGCAATTCTAACGTTCATAAAAGACTTGAAGGGAACAGATTTTGGAACAACGGAAAAAAGATAATGAACAAGAAGTCTTGCAGACTTGAAACATCTTTCTTACATACTTTACAAATATATATCTTGAGAAGAAGAAAAAAAGATACCAATCATTTTGCAATACATTAGTCCCAAATTGGTAATCTATACGTACTTCGTACTTCGTCTTTTCACCAACATCGTCTTCTTTCTTTCCACAACCCAACGGTACATTTTTTTGTGCTGTGGTGTTATTGGATTGTCATGGTGGTGATGGTTGTTGGTCTTTGGGGCGACGATCAGTCAAGAAGAGGGGGATTCAGATTAACTATCATCTGCTGCTACTGCTGCTACTGCAGCTACTGTTACTACTACTACAGCTACTACTACTTCTACGACAGCTACCATAACGACAAGTAGTTACAAAAAAGGTACTCTAACAATAACGAGAAGATCATCTCCTGCGGTTTTACCATCTACGAGATGTAACAAAGGATGACTCATTGCTCTAGAATACGCGTCAAGACGCTAAGGATCACAGTAGGGTCTCAATCTGTCAACAATCAATCGTGTGAAAAAAAAACGGAAAGTCCACAACGTGGAAAAAAAAATCCAGCGTGGAAGTGAAATCGAAAACGTGGACCGAAGGGGAAAAAAATTGCAGCACCAAAAATCTCACTTTTCCAATTCGGAACAAGTTTGATGAGTCTTTGCCTCTTTCTAAAAATCATATCTTTTACCATGTCTATCAATATCCAGATAGCTTTCCTTGTACTTTTCTTACTTTTGCAACTCTTGGCGATGATGATATTGTTGCATTTGTTTGTGAAACTGACTATTCGTTCTCTGCAAATTCTTTGTGCCGGCTCGCGGCTGTCAATGTCTGTTGCTTACCGTGTTGTTGTTTCTTGTTACTGCAGCTTGGCTTGGTGGTGTCGTTTCCTTCCCATTCATCATGATGACGATGACAACAATGACGACTATGAGTGGGATAAGGGGCATGACATTGACATCGACATTGACACTGATTGGGATGACTATTACTGTCAGGAGGAGAATGAGAGTGTAAATGTGGTGTCTAGGTGGTGTCCTTTCCTTCTAGCTTATGACGACGAGGACATTGACAACGAGAACGAGAATGGAGATATGTGGGATAACTACTATTGTCATGAGGATGATGAGAATGTGAATGTGGTGCCTCAGTGGTGTCCGTTCCTTCTTACCAATGACGACAACGACATTGATGAAATGAATGGGAATGGAGATGCATATGCTGACCATTATTTTCAGGAGGATGATGAGTGGCATGACATTGACGACATGAATACTTGGGATGCTTATTATTTCCTGGAGGAAAAGAACGAGATCAAGGAGAAGGATACGATGGAGGACTTTTCTTTTCACCAGGACAATGAGAATATGAATGTGATGGAGAACTTTGATGAGGGAAATGGGGATGTGATGGATATCAATTGCTCTCAACAGGACAAAACGTCAACCTACAATGGAACTCCGTGTGCTTCCTCTTTACCTAGCTTTGGTAGGCCTCCACGTTATCCTATAATGCTACCAGCCAAGATCAACAAGAACAATGGGCAACAAGAAAAAATCCCAACCGTGATGCTACCAATGAAAGATGAATTAGAGGATGATTCGATTCAACCCAAATGTCCCATCAATGGTTTCACTGAAACGACTACATCTACAACACCTTGCAAATCGAATAGTGCTCTTGGAAATTGTACAACGATTGACTGTTCCATTCCTTTATTCTCTGTAAATGACAAAGAGGAAGGACATTGCGATACCATGGATGATGAGAGTGACGATGACAGTTGTGGCGATTTTTATTTCAAACAACAAATTGACAATCACCTTTTCGTCTTCAGCAATGATGATGGTGAGGACAATGATAAGGAAGAATATCATTTGAATACCACAGATGATGAGAGTGATAATGACAGTTGTGGCGATTTTTATTTTGATCAACAACAACAGAATGCAGATCAAAATGATGATTGCCTTTTCTATCTTAGTGATGATGAAGACGATGAAAATGACAAAGAATTCTATTCAAACACCAATGCTGAGATGAATGACAATGACAATGACGATGATGAAGATGATGAAAGTCTGGCATTTGAGTTTAGCGACTATGATGACATGATTTTTGACAATAATGATAGCAACAGCAACAACTGCGATGATATTGTTCCAGATCTTATTGACGATGACAAGATTTTTTTGTCAGACTCGGATGACAACAGCTACAATTGTTCTGGCAGCAGTGGAGACCACATTGACACTGCTGAAGGTGACAGTGAAGGTTTGGGTACATTGACGGCGCTTAAGGAAGACGAGATGATCCAGCCTTTCCTTCCCTCAAACGCTGAGATTAGTAGTGGAAACGTTGAAGGTGACAATGACAGTTTGGGCATGTTGATGGGGCCTACAAAAGAAGAGACACTTGGGCCTTCCATTCTTTTAAATTCTGAGATCAATAATTCAACAGGCTCAAAATATTGTGTTGTTGATGGGTTTCAACAGCCAGTGCGAAGAAGCTGTCGGAAAATGAGGTCATGTATTCATCAAAAAGATGAATCTACTGCTACTATCCCAGCTTCATGTGTCTGTCCGAAACGGCGATCCCAGCGACTAGCGTCCAAGGTACGCCCATGTTACAAGATATAGTTGTTCTCTCACAGGTGTTGTTGCATTTTTGTCATCTTTCTACACGCACCAGTACAGTGATACAGGAGGAAAGCAATTGTATTTTTCTTTGGTCCACAGAAAGCTTATGACCTTTCAAGACCACAGCAGCATGTTGACTTTTTCTTGCCCAGCAGCATCTAGATGTCAGGTGTCCGTTAGCCAAGCACGCATCGGTTTGTTTTTGAAACAACTCCGTGGCACTTGCAGTCACCATTATGACATCTAGATGTCTTTTGCTATCACCAGTGCAAGTATCTAAAGGCTTCAATGCTGCTGTACTTCCATTTTTCTCTTCCTTTTTACTGCTACTTCCTTTTATTTTTGTTTTTGTAGGTTAAAATCCATTTTGGAGTTTAAAAAATAGTTGTGTGATGCTTTGTATTAATTTGGTAATGAATGTGTAGCAATTTAAGTTTGTCCTCTTACTACTTGTTCCAGCTGTTTTTTCTTAATTTTGGATTTAGTAAGTCCTCCCACCTTTAATAATTTTTCCATTGGAAAATTTAAATTGATATACTTTACATCTGTATAAATATATATATCTGTAGAGTCAGTATAGTTGTACAAATCTTGTTCAGTATTCAGTATGTCCTCCTCTTTATTCCAATTTTTCAGTAGTAAGCTTCCACTGCATAAAAATGTTGTATACTATACTTCATCCATTTTCAGTCATTTGAGCCAAACAAGTATTTCATAAGTCCTTTTATGTATATGCTAGATCCTAACAACCAAAGAAGAATATAATGTAATCCATAGCTTCAAAAGGGTCTTGGTCTCTACTAGAAAGGACTTGCTAGAAGCAAACAGCACCAAAGGACATACAACATGCAGATCTTGATGCACATTCCAAAATACATTGTTTCTATTGTCATGAACTTGAGCATGGGTTCAGCCAATGCATGCTCATGTTGAGTGGCCATGATGAGGCACAAAAACCAGGAACTTGGAATGGCAGATTCTATCCTATCTACAAGAATAATATTCCAGATATGGATATTGATGAAGAATGCATTGTTCACCCAGACAATCCTGCTATTAACCTAATAAACCAGAGGAAATATACGGTTTGAGTGAAGGTCCAACAAGTAACAGCAAGTTTCATGTCTGCTTCTACTACAGAAAAGATAGGTCAAGGTCATATGAATGACCCCAATCAAGAATCTTCAGAATATGGTGAAAACTCCATTATTGCTTGTTGTCTGACCAGTCACTTCAGCAATAAGCTTTGGTATCAATGGTGATGAAAGATAGCAAGAAATTCTATTTGGCAATCATTGACAAAACTTGTAGTCATTGATCTGTCCAATATGAATGAAGCATTTGAAGGAGAAATGCTTAAAGCAACTTACTTCCACCTACCATGCAAGGAAATCCAAGGAGAAAAGTGCTTTTGAAGATGTTGTTTTACCAACTGTGCAAACATTGCATACACTAGGTACTGATATAATGAATAATGGAAAGGTAGTAGACAAGGTTGTAGTACCTACAGCTAACAAGAAACATGAGAGTGTGTACAATGAAGTGTTTATGATACTACCAAGTAGAAAAATAAACAAAGTAACTAATTATGCTTATCGTGCCAAAAAGCTAGAGTCTCTGCACCATACTTGGATGGATATAGGGGGCTTGTTTCAAACAGGGTGGGCATCCCAAGGAATGGACACACAATAGGTGGTGGTTTTAAAGAGTGCCTGTGGTATAGATGCCTTGATGATGACTGAGATATCAATTGAGGCGGGTGGGTTGATCAGTGGATGGGGGTGGTCCTGCTTTGGCATCAGCTTTGACTTGGAGAATAGCTTGCTTAAAGAGTTGTAGCCAGCTTTGTTCTAAGGTTTGAGAGTTCTGGGTAAGCCGCTTGGAGAGTGGGATTTGGTATAAGCGTTGGTCTTGAGGCAAGAGAGTTTCATGGTAGGAATAGAGTTTGTGGACCTGGGGGATGAGGAGGCAGAGGCGGTTAGCTTCATGTTTGTTGGTGGTGTGGCCATGCTCATGTAAGTTCTGATCAAGCCAGCAGGTGTAGACTTGTGCCCAAGCAACTGAATCGATTCTTTCTGCCACCTTTGGACGGTTGGCTTGGGAGGTGAGGATGCCAGGTTCAGGTATTTTGCTTGGAGCTTGGTCCATTTGAGGCTGAACCTTCTGCAGAGGAGGATGTGCCATCCAATTGCATTTTGTTCCGTGATGAGGGAGCGTTTGAGAGGATCCATGTTGACAGAGGTTGGTATGGTAGTATAGTGGCAATGGTGGAGTTGACCATCAACGCTGCGGGAGTGGAGATTACACAGGCTTGGGTTGGTGTTGTTAGAGGTGTGGAATTTATCAAGGTGGATGAAGAAATTGTGGTGCCAAGAGGACCAACTCAAGCATTGGTACAGATGGTGGTCAATTTTGCTGAGGCAATGCAAGCAACTGGGGCATGCTGCACTGCGTTTGTCACTCTGGGAATGATGGCAGTTGTTGGCAAGCCACCCATGGATGTACTTAATAGCAAAGGCATATTCAGTGTTGTAGGTAGATCAGAGCATGGCAGTGTGTGCTTGCCAGTTGATAGATGAGAAAGTGGTGGTCTCCATCCACTTGTATTTTGTGATGAGATGGTGGCAGAGGTGGTGGTCATGATACTACCAAGCAGAGTTGAGGACTTACAGAGTTGAAAGCAGGATGTACCAACAATAGACAAGGATTTACAAACTACAGATTTGAGAGGAGTAGGACTCTGTAGTATGAGTTACATTAGTAAACTTTAATGAGCTTTAGTGTCTCATCATTACTATGTTTACTTACCTTTTTCACTGACCTAAATAAAGTCATAGCTGTTGTTTGAATTATAGCAATTTTGAGCACTATGAGATTTATTGTTTTCATGTTGTATCTAGTCTTAAACTTCTGTTTTGTTTCAAAGACAAGAGGCTTTGCTATCATGGAGGAGGGCAAGAAGGACAATGGTCTTACACAAGTTTTTGGCAAAAGAACTCCATCATGCAAAATTGGGAGAGGAACTATCATCAAAATCTGAGGAATGTTGCAGTAGTGTTGTAAAATGACCCAGGACGATCTGAGTTAGTCCCCACGTTGATAATGACATCGGAAGTTGATTTTTAGTGGAAAACTGGCTGCTGGTAGTAGATCTACTGTACTAAATTGCTCCTTTGACGATGACGACGATGACGGACTTTGCTAACCAAAATTGGGAGGAAATGGATTTTGATGATAGCTACGATGGAAATTGGGCATCATTGCCTACATGAGACTGTTATACTAACAGTGGCCTTCAATTTCCACTACAAAGTCAAGTTGTTGTACACAGTCTCCAATGTCAAACCGGTTTGTATAATATGCCAGGAGTATGGTTAATACACAGTGACTCCTTAGGAGTGCCTGCGGCAACAGAGGTGCTGCAAGAAATTGAAGGTGATCAAATGAAATGGATAGGAAACAACAAGCACAATTTTGGAGTTGTGATGACACCAATTCATGAAGAATTTATTCAAGAACCGTTAGATGGAGATGACAGAGAGAACAGAGTCTAGCAATCTAGAACCATTCGGTGATTTTGAAAGCTCTTCTGCCAAAATCAGCCAAAAATCAGCGTGATTGGGTTCATAAATAATCTGACGCGGTAAAGCCATCACTGACGAAACGGTTGGAGCCGCCTTCTTAGTCGTTGGTGAAACAGGTTTTGGAAGGCCTTGAGACTCCCTGCTTATTATTACTAGTAAAGATATTTTCCTTTGTTGTTTTTGTAATCTTAAATTTTATGATAAAGATTTACTATTTTCTTTTTTCTAGTCCTCCTTGGTCTGTGTAGGAATATCCATGGTTCTGTTCCACGCTCACGGTTTTGTTCACGTTTAGGTTTCTACTCCTCCATGATAGTGCTCCACACATGCAGGTACTCCCAATCATAAATAGTTTCTCCCGCGGGTCTAACTCCATCAACCGTTACTTGACAAGTTTCTCCAACCGTTGTAACCTCCATTTTGTCACTATTTCCATCCTGTTCCATGACAAGATTGTAGTCCATGTGGGACTCACAATTAGACTCTAACACTCTCCCTTTGTGAGCTCCATAATGGACTTCTTCAATCCACTCAGCATCACCACGTTGCTTCATATACTCATCATGGCCAACAAATTTCTGTGCATGCTTATCAAATAGTGGTCCAGCCAAATTCTTGGTAAATAGGTCCCTGGACATCTTAGCTCCATTGCACCACTTGGAAACAATCAGACCCATTTCCTTCAGCTCCCGCAAGAAATACTATTTAACTTCCACATGTTTTGTCCTGCCTCCAATTGCCCAGTTATTAGTTATATCCACAGCTCCTCTGTTATCTATCTCAAGTACCATAGGTAGCTCAACTTTCAATCCAAGACTGTTCAGAATATGCATAACAAATAACATATCCTGTGCACACTGGGTGGCTGCAAATAACTCAGCTTCTGTCACAGACAAAGCAATGATAGGCATCATCTTGCTCCTGAATACCACAGCAGCCAAGCATAACCATACAGCCCAACCATTAACAC
>Ga0078972_1016192_pt1 | contig 11123 bp, 7 predicted proteins | sample YelNatPaOPGAMG01_FD_67568 | JGI IMG/M metagenome (GOLD analysis project Ga0078972, IMG submission 67568) | Hot spring thermophilic microbial communities from Obsidian Pool, Yellowstone National Park, USA - OP-RAMG-01 (SPADES assembly) (version 2) | ecosystem: Environmental > Aquatic > Thermal...
CCTTTTGATATAGACATAAAGTATTTTGCTTTTTATGAGATATGAGTGTGAAATTTAGTACAATATGCTTGTTATAGATTTTGTGTCAAAAGGGCGGGGCTGACGGCAGGCAGGCAATGACTTCGTCAGATTGCTTCGGTAGAACCAGCAAGAGGTTGACTCGCAATGACTGGCTTCTGATTTATTACGAGCGAAGCGAAGTGACTGCTTCATCTGTCATTACGAGTTTGCAAACTTGCGATACTCACGAAGTAATCTTATCTCGTGGTGGCTAAAATTATTAATCTATTTAGTGGAGATTCTTCGGTAGAATGTTTATGAAAAGAATATTTAACATTAATGGATTGAATTTATATTATTTTATATTATGGATGTAATATAGTAGAATTGTGATAACTTAAAAATGGAGGTGGGATTATGGTTAAATTATTACTTTTGTTTTTGATGGAAGTTTGTGTTTTTTCTCAACAAAAAAGTGACGAGGAAATATTAAAAGAAATTTTGGTAAAACATAACTTATCAATTAATGATTTTAGAGTTTATAATAGTACGAGTGAAAGACCAGATTATTATTATTGCTGTGACCCTAATCTGTGGTATATAATCCAAGACAATAAAGTTAAAAAGTTAGTGATTAGTAGTGAAGGACTTACACGCTTAGACTTATCAGGATTAACTAATTTAGAAAAGTTGGAGTTAAATTGGTGTAATCTTACTGACTTGAAACTATCTAATTTACCAAATCTAAAAGAACTTTATCTTTATGGAAATAGTGCCCTTACACAAGTAGATTTATCTGGATTAACTAATTTAGAAAAGTTAAATTTAAGAGCGTGTAACATTACTGACTTGAAACTCTCTAATTTGCCAAATCTAAAAGAACTTGATCTTTATAGAAATAAAGGTCTTATTCGAGTAGATCTATCAGGATTAACTAAGTTGGAAAAGTTAAATTTAAAGTATTGCGAAAACTTGAAGGAAGTTATAATTTCAAAAGATGTTAAAGATAAGATAAATATAGAAGGTGATATTAATAAAATAAACCTAATTTGGAAATGAAAGTTATTGATTAGGAAGAGATTTTATAGGTAAGAAGGGCACAATATGTTTGTATCGGCAAATTTGAATTAGAAGAAAAGAAATAAGGAAATTGACATCACCCCCCTAAAGGAAATATTGAACATTGCATCAATGATGTATCAAGAGCGTAGATCTGCATAGGCAAAGCTAACGCTTCCTGCCCCGACTGAAACGTCGGGGTGCCGCTACAAATGGATTAAGCAAAGTAAACTTTGCAACTACAAGAAAATCAGATTGCTTCGCAAGAACCAGCAAGATGTTTACTCGCCTGCCTGACGGCAGGCAGGCAATGACTATGCAAAGCAAGCTTCCTGCCTGCTGTCGCGTAAGAAAGCAACTCATCGTCAGGCAGGTGCAACTACAAGAAAATCAGATTGCTTCGCAAGAACCAGCAGGATGCAAATTCGCAATGACTTTGAGTTATTAGTCATCTCGAGCGAAGCGTGGCGATCTCATCTCACGGTGGCTAAAAATTTATTTATTCTTCGCTTACTTTGGATGAGATTGCTTCGGAAGTTTCAGCAGGAAGCAAACTCGCAATGACTGTGTCGGATTGCTTCAAAAGTTTTTAATTACAATAATTTGTAAAGAGAAAATTCCAATCTCTGCCCCCCGACGCTCCGACGTCAAGTCGGAGCAGGTAACGTCGGGGGGCACGTTCACGCAACGACTGAACAAAAATAATATAATTTAATTGTGGTTAATTTAATGAAAATATTTGTTTTTATTCTGATTTTAATTTATCCATCAATTTCGTTTTCGCAAGTTATAACCACAGAAGTGGTTCATAACGGAATTAAGAGAAAATTTGCGTATCATATACCTCAAAATAAGAAAATTGATTCTGTGGTTTTTGTTCTTCACGGCGGCGGAGGCGATATAAAAAAAATAAGATTGCTTACAAAGTATAAATTTGAAGCATTAAGCGATTCTTATGGTTATGTTCTTGTTTATCCTCAAGGATACAAAAATCATTTTAATGATGGGAGAACCGGGCTCAATTATGATTCGTTTAAGAAAAATATAGATGATATTGGTTTTTTTAGATATATACTCAATTATTTGAAAAATAATAAAAATTTAAAAATTGAGAAGGTCTATTTTACGGGTATTTCTAATGGTGATTTGATGAGTTACAGAGCCGCCTGCGAGATGGATGAAGTGGATAAAATAGCGCCGGTTGTCGCCACAATGCCTTACGAGCTTTATAATAGTTGTAAGAGAAAAAAAGAACTTTCGGTTATGATAATTGCCTCGACAAAGGATCCTCTTATGCCTTATGAAGGCGGTGAGGTAAGCGGACCTTTTGGGGTAAAAAAATTAGGGAAGGTTGTTTCTGCCCTTGAATCCTATAATTTCTGGGTTTTTCGTAATAATTGTAAAGGCGAGGAAGTGATAAATGAGTATCAGGATGAATACAATAAGGATATTAAATTGATAAAAAAATTGAGATACTGTGAAAAATCTAAGGTTTATTTGTATACCTTAATAAATGCGGGGCATACCTGGCCAGGAGGAACTCAATATCTTCCTGTATGGGTTGTTGGGAAAACCGCTTCTATTTTTGATGCTTCCGAAGAGATTATCAGTTTTTTCTTTGATAAAATTTGATATAATAATCTTATATGGATTTTTCCTTTAATTTGCCTTTACAACTTACTTCTCACTTCTTACTTTTCACTTTTTCACTTCTCACCTTTCACTTCTTACCTCTTACCTTCTCAAATCCCCCTTTCATTTCCCCTGATGTAACGTCTGGGGACAGAGGGGATTTTTCCCCCTTTCTAAAAGGGGGAGTAAGGGGGATTTTACGTCTCACTTATTTTTAAAAGGAGGAGCTAATGAAAACTCAAATTAGAAATAAAAAATCTCAAAAAAAGGAAATAAAACTTCCAAAAAAATTAGTTTATTTTTTCGGTGGTGGAAAAGCTGAGGGAAATGAGGCGATGAAAAATTTGCTTGGCGGAAAGGGAGCGAACCTTGCGGAGATGGCAGGTCATTCTGATTTAAGGTTGCCAGTTCCTCCTGGCTTTACAATAACGACGGATGTCTGCACTTATTATTGGGCAAATAACAGGAAGTATCCTGCTCAGCTGAAATCGGAAGTTGAGAAAAATTTAAAGAGAGTTGAAGAATTGACCGGAAGAAAATTTGGAGATCCGAAGAATCCGCTTCTCGTATCAGTCAGATCAGGTGCGAGAAAATCGATGCCTGGAATGATGGAGACAATTCTTAATGTCGGTCTTACGACAAAAACAATACCTGGTTTTATTGAACTTACTAATAATCCAAGATTCGTATGGGATTCTTACAGAAGATTGATAATGATGTATGCAGATGTCGTTATGGAAAAAGCGGCTGGAATCGAGCCAGAAGACAATATGGGAATAAGAAAACAACTTGATAGAATGATGGAAGAAAAGAAAAAAGAAAAAGGCGTAAAAAATGACACAGATCTTAGCGCCGAGGACCTTAAAGAGTTATCGGAGAAATTTAAAGTTAGAATTAAAGAAGTTCTTGGTAAGGAATTCCCGGATGACCATGAAAAACAACTCTGGGGCGCCATAGGGGCGGTTTTCGCATCCTGGAACGGGAAAAGAGCGGTTGCCTACAGAAAAATAGAAGGAATACCGGATGAGTGGGGAACAGCGGTTAATGTTCAGACGATGGTTTTTGGAAATATGGGCGATGATAGCGCTACTGGCGTCGCTTTCACAAGAAACCCTGCAACCGGAGAGAATAAATTCTATGGAGAATTCCTCCTTAACGCACAGGGAGAAGATGTCGTCGCAGGTATCAGAACTCCAAATCCGATAAATGATGATAGCAAAAACGAACATTCAAAAAATCTAAAGACCCTTAAAGAGTTGATGCCGGATGTCTATAATCAGCTTGATGATATAAGAAATAGATTGGAAAAGCATTACAGGGATATGCTTGATATTGAGTTTACAATTGAGAAAGGAAAACTCTATATGCTTCAGTGCAGGGTTGGAAAGAGAAACGGTTTCGCCGCTGTTAAGATGGCTCTGGATATGCTTAAAGAGAAGATGATTAAGAAAGAGGAAGCGGTTTTGAGAGTTTCCCCCTCCCAGTTAGATGAACTCCTTCATCCGATACTTGACCCAAAAGATGAATCAACGAAGAAACCAGTTGGCAGGGGGCTCCCAGCGGGACCCGGCGGAGCCGTTGGAAGAATTGTTCTTACTGCGAATGACGCTGTTGAGTGGGTTAAGAGAGGCGAAAAGGTTATACTTGTCCGAGAAGAGACAAATCCAGAAGATATTGAAGGAATGAGAGCAGCTGAGGGTATTTTGACTGCGAGAGGCGGAATGACTTCTCATGCCGCTTTAGTTGCCCGTGGATGGGGCAAATGCTGTATAGTTGGCGCTTCACAGGTTCATATTGATTTAAAAAATAAAAAGATTAAGATGGGAGATAAAGAATTTTCCCAAGGCGACTGGATAACTCTTAACGGCACAAAAGGCAATGTTTATGAGGGAAAGATAAAGATGCTCGGGGCGGGAGAGAATATTCTTCTTAAAGAGTTTCTTAAAATTTGTAATAGCACAAGGAAGTTAGGTGTTAGAACAAACGCCGATACTCCTGAAGACGCTCAGAAAGCGAGGGACTTTGGAGCGGAGGGAATAGGGCTTTTCAGAATAGAGCATATGTTCTATGGTAAAAATTCAGATGAGCCGCTTTTTAAACTCAGAAAAATGATTGTCTCTAAAACAAAGGAAGAGAGAGTTAAATCTCTTAACGAGTTATTCCCTTATATGAAAAAGGATATAAAAGATACATTAAGGGTTATGAAAGGGCTTCCAGTGACTATAAGATTGATAGATCCTCCGCTTCATGAGTTCGTTCCACATAATGAAGAAAAACTTAAAGCTCTTGCAAACGATCTTGGAATATCATTTGAGGAACTGAACAAAAGAGCAGAATCGTTAAGAGAATCAAATCCGATGATGGGTCATAGAGGCGTTAGACTGGGAATAACTTATCCTGAAATAACTGAAATTCAGACAAGAGCAATATTCGAAGCAAGCGCCGAACTCATAAAGGAAGGGATTAAGGTCTATCCGGAAATAATGATTCCAGTAGTTTCTCATGAGAAAGAGGTTGAGTTTATTATTCCAATAATTAAAAGTGTTTATGATGATGCTATAAAGAAGACAGGGGTAAAGAAAATAGATTATGCGATTGGGACAATGATAGAGGTTCCAAGGGCATGTTTGATTGCAGATAAGCTGGCTCAAACAATGGAATTCTTTTCATTCGGCACAAACGACCTTACCCAGATGGGTTTTGGTTATTCAAGGGATGATTCTGGTGTGTTTTTAAAAGAATATGTTGAGAAAAAGATACTTCCAGCGGATCCTTTCCAGACAATAGATCAGGAGGGAATAGGAGAGTTTATAGAAATAACGGTTGAAAGAGGAAGAAAAGTAAGAAAGAACTTAAAGATTGGAATCTGCGGAGAGCAGGGTGGAGAGCCAGCGTCTGTTGAGTTCTGTCATAAAGCGGGGCTTAATTATGTTTCCTGCTCGCCTTTCAGAGTTCCAATAGCGATACTCTCATCCGCTCAGGCGCAGGTTAAAGCTCAGTCCAAAAAATAATGATTGATAGGTATGCCTTTCTCGACGCTCCGACGTCACGTCGGAAGGGAAGAGAAGGGGGATTTAAAAAAAGCTAACGGCTAAGAGCTGAATATATTAAATTATTTTTAGGAGACTAAGAAACTCTTGCGGATGTTTTATATATGAACCTTTTTCCACTTGTTTTATCATCTCCAAGCGGCGGCGGGAAGACCGCTATAAAAAATCTTTTATTAAAAAGCGATATTTTCGGATTTAGCATAACAGCGACGACAAGGCCCAAAAGAGAAGACGAGGTAAATGGCAGGGATTATTTCTTTTTAAGCGATATTGACTTTGATAAAATGGTGGAGAATAATGAATTTATTGAATGGGCTAATGTTCATAATTACCGATATGGAACCCCTAAAAAATCCGTAATGGGTTTGATGGAAAAAGGAAAAATTCCTATTATGACCATAGATGTCGTCGGGGCGATGAATATAAAAAAAATTATTCCAGAATCCCTATTAATATTTGTAATTCCTCCTAAACCTTCTATGTTAATTGAAAGGTTGAAAAATAGAGGCGAGGCGGAATCTGAGATTGAGATAAGAATGAAAACAGCGTTAAAAGAAATAAATTTTGCGTATAAGTTTGATTATATAGTTATAAATAATGATTTACAAGATTGCGTTAATGATATCGTCTCAATAGTTAAGTCCGAATTAAAAAAGACATCAAGGAATTTAGGTTTATTAGATGATTTTAAATCTAAAATGGAAAAATCGCCAGATGGAGGGCCAAAATGACGAAAACAAAATCAAAAGAGACAAAGAAAGAAAATCCTGAGATTAATCTTGATGAGTTGATAATGAATTGCGGTTCTAAAAAATATCAGGAACTTGTTTTAGCGATGAAATGGGTTTATCATCTTAAAGAAAGCGATGAGTATAAAAACAAACCGGCTTCTGAATTGATTGAAAGAGCTTTAAAAGATATATTAAGCGGTTCGGTAACTCCTAAGGAGATAGCAAAAGCTATAGAAAAAGATGAAGAAAGAAGATTGGAAAGGATAGCTGAAAAAAGAAGAGAAAGGGCGGCTAAAAAAGCGGCGGATGAGAAATAAAAAATTAATAAACTTTCTTAAAGAGGAAATAGGAGATGGAGAGGATTATATTCCTCCTCATTATTTTTTTAAAACAGATTCTAAAAATTTAACTCAAAATTTAGAAGAAAAAAGAGAGGAGAAAAAAGCGAAGGAAAATGAGATAGAGAGTAAGGAATTGCTTTTAGAAAACCTTAAAAAAGAGGTTTTAAATTGCAAGAAATGTCTTCTGGGTCTTTCAAGAACCAACGCAGTTTTCGGTGTTGGTAACCCGCACTCTAAGGTTATGTTTGTGGGAGAGGGACCGGGTTGGGATGAAGATCATAAGGGAGAGCCGTTTGTTGGAAAAGCCGGACAGTTGCTTGATAAGATTCTTGCTTCAATAGGTCTTGACAGAACAAAAGTTTATATATCAAATATAGTCAAATGCCATCCTATGATTAATCCTCAAACCCCTCAGGCAAGGGGAAATGATAGACCGCCAGCGGACGATGAGATTTCATCCTGCAGATATTATATAGAAGAGCAGATAAAGATAATAAAGCCGCTGTGCATAGTTACGCTTGGTAACACCGCAACCAGGTTTATGCTTAATGAAAAAAATGGGGTTTCTAAATTAAGAGGAAAGTTTTATGATGCCCCTTCTAATTTCTTTTTTAATTTTGATATAAAGATACTTCCCACATATCACCCCGCGGCACTTCTGAGAAATCCTTCTTTAAAGAAAGAGACATGGGAAGATATGAAGATGTTAAGGGACTGGCTTAAAAATCAATGATAGCAGAGGTCTTATTCCCCGTCGCTCTTGATAAAACATTTTATTATAAAATTCCAGATGAATTAAAGGATAAGATTAAACCGGGTATAAGGATATATTCTTCATTTGCAAATAGAAAAAAGGTTCTGGGCTATGTTATAAGCATTAGAGATAAAGCCGATATTGATGAGTCAATCGAGATAAAACGAATAGATAAAATAATAGATTCTGAGAGTGTCTTCGTAATTGAAAAGTTTATAGAAATTTCTAATTATATATCAAAGAGATGGGTTTCTCCGCTCGGAATGGTTTTGAGGGATTTTTTGAGGTTTCTTCCTTTAAAAATTGATTTCAATAAAAATCAAATTGATTTATCTAATCTAAAAATTGAAAAAAGAATAATAATATCTTCTGATACTGGAAGATTAATAGAGAAGATAAAAGATAATAATGATAAATGCACAGTTGTCTTTTTCCCTAATATTTTTTCGCTTGAGTTATTTTCGGAAATTCTTTTTAAAGAAGGAATTGAGTTTAAAAAATATTCTTCTAACGAAAAGACCTCCCAAAGAAAGAATATTTCAAAAGGACTTATTAAAAACAGCGTAAAAGTTCTCCTCACCACAAAAGCGGGTTGTTTTCTCCCATTTCCCTCGAACGCCCATTTTATAATAACCGACCCTATGAATATGATGTACAGACAGTTTGACCAGCATCCCTATTACAGCGCGGTTGATTTGATTGAAAAAATTTCTGATGTCTTTTCGCATTCTATAACATTTTTCTCTTCTTCAATGTCTTTACATCTTCTTAAGAAAAAAGAAGCCGGGTGGAAAGTTGAAGATTTTTCTAAAAAGGAAAAAGATTTTGAGGTGAGGGATTTAAAAAAAGAAAGGTTTGATTCGGATAATTTTTTATATGAGATTAAAAAAAACATAGACAAATCAAAAAAAGTGCTGATTTTGAGTTATTCTAAGTATCTCGCAAGCGTTGTTTACTGCGGCAAATGTATGTGGATAAAAAGATGCGAAAAATGCGGCTCTATTATGAAGGTTGAGATGGTTGAAGGGGTTAAAAAATATATATGTGGATACTGCGGTTTCAAGAGCGAGTATTCTAATTTGTGTCCTCACTGCAAAAGTGTTATGGAAGAAAAGGGAAGCGGGGCTCAAAAACTTTACGAGATACTGATTTCCAGATTTCCGGATAAAAAGATTGTGGAGATTGACGGAAGAACTCTCTATTCTAAGAATCTATTTGATTATAATTTTAAAACGATTATTGAAAACGATTTCAATGTTCTGGTGGCGACGGATATAATTGCCACATCGACCTTAAATATTAAGTTTGATGTCGCATATTTGATTATGTATGAAAGCCATAATGATTTTGATTATTCTTTTGCGGAGAGATTTAGAGATAAATTCTCAATAATATCGTCTAAATTAAATGATGACGGCAAGATTTTTATTTATTCCTATTCAACAGATAGCTATGTTTTTAATGCTTTAAGGTCCAATAATTATTTAGAGGAAGATGCAATGAGAAAGAATTTTTCATATCCCCCCTACTCCTATCTTTATAGAATAGAGATTATGAGTAAAGACAAAAATCTTTTAAAAGAAAAAATTAACGAGTTAATTCTTTTTTTGAAGGATGATTTGAAAAGAAAAGATCTTTTTATAATGGACTATATACCGGGGCTCAAGATAAAAAAGTTAAGAGGTAAACAATATTATCAGCACTCTTCCTGGGTTAAACTTAGGGATTATAATTCTTTTTTTGATTTTCTTAAAGATTACTGTCAGAAAAACAAATTTATCCTTGACGCTGTTGAAAAATAATCTGGGCTCGCTGAAAAAGTATATGGAGCGTTCGCTCACCTATAGAGAGAACGCTCGACCAAAAATCCAAAGTTTTCTGCTAAAAGAAATGTAGTGGCACCCCGACGTTTCAGTCGGAACAGGAAGCTTGCTTTGCCTTTTAATGAACATTATTTTTTCTTTTGTAGCCGCAAAGCGCTATCTTTGCCTCATATTAGGATTTGTAGTTGCAAAGCGTTAGATTTGCTTTTAGCAGAGATACGCTCTGTTGCTACTTTTCCATCGCAGAGTAAACTCCCTGCCTGACGGCAGGCAGGTGAAACTACAGTTTTGTTTGTTGCTTTGTCATTTCAGAGCAAGCTCTGAAACTACAATAATGTATCTACTTCACTTAAATCTATATTGTCTTTTTCCGCATTATATTTTATGTATTCTCTGATTTTATATAATGCCTTTTCCTGCCTTATAATATGTTCATAATAATTTGGGTTCATTCGTAAATAAAGTGGGATTTACCAATGAAAATAGGTGTATAAAGGAAAATAAATAAAAAAGCATCGGTCACCAAACCTGATATAATTTATATTATTAACAACAAATTATACGTAGGAGGTAACCGATGCAACAATTATATAATATCAAAAAACTGATAAATATTCCACAATATAAAGTAACAGAAATTATTTTAAACACTGAGAAAGAAATCCATATAAGATTAGAACCATATAAAAGAAAGCCGTTTATTTGTTCATATTGTGGACAAGTCCACAAAACTGGGTATCACGGGAAAGAAGAAACAGTAGTAAGGGATTTACCTGTCTTTGGCAAAAAAACATATTTATATGTGACCAAAAGAAGATATTTATGTCCAAAAGATAATTGTATACACATAGAACAAGTATCTTGGTTAAAGAAATGGTCAAGGGTTACTTATAGATATGCCAAAGAAGTGAATAGATTAACAGCTATAACCACCAATCAAGAAGCAGGTTGGTTTTTGGGATTAGATGACGAGACAGTGTATCGGATAGACAAAGAAATGCTTGAGGAAGAATATGAGAAGAAACTACAACCTCCACCCCCAGCAATTCACATAAGTATTGATGAAGTAAGTTATCGCAAATACCATCATTACTTGACTAATGTTGTGGATGTAGATAAGAAACTGGTTATCTGGAATGAGAAAGGCAGAAAGGCGGAAGTTCTTGATAGATATTATGTTGGCATTGGTGAGAAAGCTTGTGAGCAAATAAAATCCGTAGCATTGGATGGAGCAAGGACATACATCAGTTCCACAAATAGATATGCGGTCAATGCGACAATAGTTTACGATAAATTCCATCTTTTTCAAAAGCTTAATTGGGCAGTTGATATGACGAGGAAATTGGAACTAAACAAAGCCCGTAAAGGTGGGAATAAAGAGCTGATTAATTTAATTAATTGCAAGCAGAGATTTATTCTGTTGAAAAACAAAAGTAAACTTACTGAGAATCAGGCAAAATATTTAAAGAAACTTTGTGAAATTAACAGGCCGATATACGAAGCTATGCTATTAAAAGAAAGTTTTTTAAAGATATATGACTTCTATAGGCCAGAAGATGCCAAAAGTTATCTTGAAAAATGGATTAAAGAAACACTTTCAAGCGAGGTAGAAATGTTTAAAATTATAGCAGAAAGTTTTCGTGATAAGATGCAATATATAATAAATTGGTTTAAAGTGAAAATCAGTTCAGCGATATCCGAAGGCATTAATAACAAAATTAAACGTCTCAAGC
>Ga0078972_1016193_pt1 | contig 11122 bp, 13 predicted proteins | sample YelNatPaOPGAMG01_FD_67568 | JGI IMG/M metagenome (GOLD analysis project Ga0078972, IMG submission 67568) | Hot spring thermophilic microbial communities from Obsidian Pool, Yellowstone National Park, USA - OP-RAMG-01 (SPADES assembly) (version 2) | ecosystem: Environmental > Aquatic > Thermal...
GAACTACGAGCACAAAGCATTAGAAAATAGCCTTTGGGAATTTTGACAATTAAATTTAAAGGGATTAATGTTGGCTGCCAAGGAGGGACAATCACCTTTTCCCGACTATACAAATCAAAAGCCACCGCTCCTTTGGTTTGATAGGAAGGCAAAGGTAAGGTTTTATCAATTAGTTTTATTTTTAAATTCATAAAAAATATGATATCACAACCTAATCGTTTACTCAACGTATAACATTTATACAACGTTTACACTAATTTTTACTCTTCCAATCTCCATTAATATCTATCTATCTCTATTTATCTCTTTCTCATATTCGCATAATTCGCGTCATTTGCTTTTTTATTCGTATCATTCGTATTATTCCACCTTTTACCAAAAATTTTTAGTATAATTATTTTCAATCTTATTAGCAATTTTAAAATTTAAAAATATGGAACAAACCCTTGTTGTTTTAAAACCCGATGCCGTTGCCCGTGGCATTTGTGGTGAAATTATCTCTCGTTTTGAAAGGGTTGGTCTTAAAATGGTTGGCTGCAAACTAATAAAAGTCTCAAAAGAACTAGCAGAAAAACACTATCCAAAAGAAAGAGAAGAATTCATTCGTGGCATGGGACAAAAAACTTTGGATAACTACAAAGCTCTAGGCGTTGATGTTAAAAAAGAGCTTGGCACCGATGACAGCTATCAAATTGGTTTGATGATTCGTCAGTGGCTGATTGAAATGATTACTTCTGGTCCGGTTTTGGCAATGGTTTGGGAGGGACCACACGCCGTGGAATTGGTTAGAAAAATCGCTGGTCACACCCTTCCCCTTCAGGCAGCCCCAGGCACCATCCGCGGCGACTACTCTTTTGACTCATCATATTTGGCCAATACCGCAAAACGAGCAATTAAAAATCTTCTTCATGCTTCAGGCAATCAAGATGAAGCAAAATACGAAGTTTCTTTATGGTTTTCTAAAGATGAAATTTGTCAATACGAACGAGTTGAAGAAAAGGTAATGCGATAAATTATTAAAGATCAAAAAGCCATTTTTTTGCTACTTTGACGACTTCTTTTTTAAAAAAATTTTTAACCTCCTCCCAAGACGCTTTTTTTAACATTTCTGGCATTTCAGATTTTTCTGCATCATCAAAATACGACAAGGCTTTAAGTAAAGTTAATAAATTACTTGAAAGAAGATGATATTTTTCATCGTAAAATTCAAACATATTTTCTAAAGAAAAACATTCTTTAGCTAAAAAATAAAGATCAATAAAGTCTTTTTTTGTCCCCCGATCAGTAATAGCAACCAATTTCATTGCTGCAATATCTTCAATTGAAGCTAAATTAATTCCTAAAAAATCAGTGGTTTTTCTTATCAAATTATAGGGATAATAAAAGTAACTAAACTTCACTTTATTAAAAACTCCAACCATTGTTTTTGGCGTTTCAAATTCTGTTTCATAAGTGCCAATTTTTTTTAGTTCTTTTCTTATGTATGAAGTTTCAAACTCTTCGCTTGTAAAAAAATCAAAATCAATTGATCGTCGATGACCAAGTTGTAAAGCCAAGGCTGAACCACCAGCTAAGTAAGCTTTTTTTAAAAAATTTTGTTTACCTAATAGGGCCAGAGTTTTTTGCGCGTCTGGTAATAAGGTGTTTGGAAACATTTGATTTTATTTAATGGAACTTGATAAATCAAACCCCAAAAATTAGCGCTTCTTAAAGAAAAATCACGATAATTTTCTAAGGTATTTTTGATTATTTCCTCTGGAAAATTTTTTTTCACCCACCCAATTGATTTTAAATCTCCTTTGTCCAAAAGTCTAGCAATCACAAAATACGGATATTTTTGGGGATTAAGTTTTTTCACATCAACATCCCAAAAAAAACGATGCAAATACTTAGGAATCCTTTTGGGAAGAGTTTTTTTCATAAAAAAATTATACTAAAATTTCCTCTAAATTTAATGCTCCTAGCAAAAAATCTTCTATTTTAATAAATCGCAAATTATCTTTTTTAGCAAATTATCTTTTTTATAAGTAAAATTTTTCGTCACCACTACCAACGGTTTTTTCCAATTCTTCTTAATCCACTCCCACCAAGGATTGTGTTTTTCTAGTAAACTTATTAATTTAAACTTGCCTTATCAACCAACGACCGTCTTATTATAACGCAAGTCTTATAGTAAAAAATAATTTAATCAGAACCATTCACTTTACAATTTTTACACTATATTTACACTAATTTTTAATCTCCATTTATCTCTATTAATCTCAATTTATCTCTAATTTCATATTCGCATAATTCGCATCATTTGCATAAAAATTCGCATCATTCGCATCTTTTTTTATTCGCATCAAATACCCCTTGACAAGAAGAAGAAGAAGAAGAAGAAGTAAAATGAAAAAATAATAAGTTCATTCTTAAAAATATGATTGACCAATTCAGCTCAGAATCAAAACCAACAGAAGTGAATTTAACCGATGAACAAAAAATGCAGTTGGAAAAGTTAAATAATGTATTAAATAAATTACAAGATCTTATAAATCGTAACCCACATAAAATTTCTAACTTAATCGATAATTTTTTTAGCCCAAAAGAAGAAATCTTACCAAATGGACAAAAAGTTTCTGGGCCTTCTCAATATGATCAATTGATGCAATTATTAAGAGAAGCTGATCCTTCTTTTGTACCTATTCCAGGTTGGAGAAATAAAGAACCCTTATCTTCTACCCCATCTTCATGGCCTTTTCCTTTAAATGAAAACCAACAACCATCCTCTACTCTTTCTCCCCCTCAGGAAAACCCAAAAAAATAAGCTAATTCACCTATAAATCTCCCTCCTATGACCTAAAGTAAGGATAATATTTTTTCATCAATCACATCAAAAATCACCCGATAATCACCAATGCGAAAACGATAAGAGCCGATTTCGAAGTTGACAAGATGATCAGCAAAAACTAAAGGATTGTCAAAAGAGACAAAATAATCAAGTTTTTTGATAATTCTTTTTTGGATATCTTTTGGCAGTTTTTTTAAATCGCGGACTGCCTGGGGTTTAAATTCGTAAGAATACATTTTTATAAACCTAATTGCTTTTTAACTTCACTGGCTTTAATTGTTTTTTTCTCTTTTCTTGCTTTGGCAATTTTTTGTCTGAAATTTGGGGAAGAAAGAGCTTCTAAATCTTCAACCAAACTTTGCCAAAGACGATCAGGAAGAAGTACTCCCAAAGATTGATCATTTTTTAAAACCCGATAAAAACTACCTGTTTTTTCTGCCTCCAAAAAAAGTCGGGTTAACCCGGCTTGGGCTTTTTGAATATTGGTAAATTTTTCATCATTGATCAGTTGTTTTATCATATTAAAGAATTATATAATAATTCTGTAATCATTGTCAAGTCAATTTTAATTTTATAAAATTCCTTTATGACTCAAGTTTTATGTTTTGATCCAACTTCGTTAGATAATCAATCAAAAGTCCGTGGAGTTGGCCGATATTTGCAGATTTTAAAAGAAAACTTTCCCAAATGGCAATATTCTTCTAACATCAAACACCAAACTTCTAACACTTTTATTCATCCTTTTTTTAATTTTTTACAAAAACCAAAAACTTTAAAAAGAATTGCCAAAAAACAAATCGCTGTCATCCATGATCTTATTCCTTTAAAATATCCTTCAAAATTTCCCGCAGGTATTCGCGGTAATTTTAATATCTTTTTAAATAAACTAGCTTTAAAAAACTATGATTTAATTGTCACCGACTCGGAAGCAAGCAAAAAAGATATCATCCAAATTTTAAAAATACCAGAGGAAAAAGTAAAAGTCATTTATCCCTGTTTGCCGAAAATTTTCACAAATCCCAAGCAACCAATTTCAACAAGTTTCAACCAATTTCAACAATTTTCAACTAACTTCTGTCTCTACGTTGGCGATGCCACTTGGAATAAAAATTTAGTCAATTTAGCCCGCGCTATCAAAATCGCCAATGTCACCTGTGTTTTTGTTGGGAAGATATTTGAATTATTATCCTCACCAAAAGACAATAAAATTTTCGCAGCGAGTCAGTTGTCTGAGCAAGTGAGCGAGCCGAGTCACCTCGATTCGAGGCGGCGAGGCGAGCGAACGATCCCCCGCCTAAATTACAATTTTTGGCGGGGGATGCGAGTTGATCTCGCAAGAAAATTTTCATTGTCGACATTCTCCCACCCTTGGCAAAAAGAATTAAAAAATTTTTTTCAATTAGTCAAAGATGATAAACGATTTATTTTTTTAGGCTATGTTGCCGATGAAGATTTAATCAAACTTTATCAACAAGCTAGTTTAAATATTTTACCTTCTCGCGATGAAGGTTTTGGTTTTTCTTATCTTGAAGCCTCATCGCAAGGGTGCCCTTCAATTTTAAGTGATATTCCGGTTTTCAAAGAAATTGCTAAAGATACTTCCCTTTTTGCCAACCCAGAAAATCCCAATGATTTAGCCGATAAAATCATTGAACTTTACTTTGACAAAAATCGCCAAAAAACTTTGGGTAAAAAAGCATTAAAAAGAAGCCAGTTTTTCTCTTGTGAAAAATTTAAAAAAAGTTTCTTAGAAATTATTGATTAAAAAATGAACTTTTTTGTCTTTGCTCAAACAATTTTGGTTGCCACCCCTTCAGCAAAAGCAACCACCGACTCTTTTTCTTTTGCCACTTACGTCATTCTTTCTCTTCTTTATATTATGATTATGCACTTTGCGGTTAATATGGGCAGTGAATTTAACCTAATGCAAATGATTTTCTTTTTTGTTTTTAGTGGCGTTTTGGGATACCTTTTTTTAGGGTATGAAGCTGGTTTTATCGTTGGTATCGTTTTGTCTTTAATCTTTATTAGCGGGCCAAGAAAAGATTTATAAAAATTCCTACTTGCTACTTAATACTTGATACTTTATACTATTCTTATGACTATCTTTATCGCGGCTGATCATCGGGGCTTTGAATTAAAAAATAAGCTGATCGAATATCTTCAAGAAAAAAATATCCGAGTTGAAGATATGGGTAATTATCAATATGATCCTTTGGACGACTACCCTGACTTTGCCAAAAAAGTCGCCCAAGCTGTTCTTCAAAATCCCAAAGATTTTTTAGGAATTGTCATCTGTGGCTCTGGGGTTGGCATCTCAATCACCGTCAACCGCTTCAAAGGCATCCGCTGCGCTTTGGGGTTTTCTTGCGATCAAGTAAAACATGCAAAAGAAAATGATCACATCAATGTTTTGGCTTTGGCTGCGGATTATTTAAAAAATGGCAACGACGAAAATGGAAAAGGTTTAGAATTAGCAAAAAAACTGGTTGATACCTTCATTGAAACGAAACCAAAAATGGAAGAAAAGTATTTAAGACGGATTAAAAAAATCGATGAAGAAGAGTAACTTCTTTTATTTAACACTTGCCCTAAACTCCAAAACATCACCATCTTTTACCAAATAATCTCTTCCCTCAAGGATTATCTTCCCTTTTTCTTTGGCTTTTTGCCAACCTCCAATTTCGATCAAATCTTTGGCAGAAATCACCTCCACCTTAACAAAATTTTTGGCAAAATCAGTATGGACTTTGGCGGCTGCCTCCAAAGCCGTTTTTCCTTTTTTTAAAGTCCAAGCTTTGGCCTCAGTTCTTTTGGCAATGGTGTAAAAAGTAATTACCTCCAAAGCTCGATAACTTTCGATGATAATTTTTTCTTTGGCGCTTTTTGAAAGCCCATAAGCTTTTAAAAATCTTTGCTGCTCAACCCATGGTAAAGCGTTTAACTCGGCTTCCAGTTTAGCACATATGGGAATAACCGGCAAACTGTCAACAGTTTTTGGAGGATTTTGAATATCTTTTTCATCGATGTTGGCAACGACTAATTGCTTTCTTAGTGTTAAAAGATTTAAGGGGTAAAGAAACTTTTTTTCTTCTTCTTTTAACAAAAGATCTTTGGCCATTTTTCCTTGATTCATTTCTCTCATTACTTTTTCTAGGACTTGCTTTTCTTCTTTACTAATTTTTTCTTTCTTTAATCGTTTTTCTAATGTTTGAAGATCAGCTAAAATAAGCTCTTCATTGACAATCAAAAAATCCTCTTCTGGATCAATTTTTGGATGAACGTGAGGAACATCTCTGTCTTTAAAATAGCGCAAAACATGAAGAATAAGATCTACCTCTCTTATATGATGTAAAAACTGATTTCCCAACCCCTCACCTAAACTGGCGCCTTTGATCAAACCGGCAATATCAACAAACTCAATTGTTGCTTGCGTCACTTTGCCAATATTTTCTAAGGAAGCCAGTTTAAAAAGAGTCTCATCGGGGACACTGACGGTGCCAACATTTTTATCAATAGTCGTAAAAGGATAGGCACCCACTTGCGCCTTTGGTTTTTCTACCAAAGCATTAAAAAGGGTTGATTTCCCAGCGTTAGGTAAACCAACAATGCCAACCTTTAGCATAATTAAGATTATTTTAATCCATAAAAATAAATTAAGCAACAAAAAAACTTCTTAACCAAAAATTCTATCTTTTCTCGATCGGTACTAAGATAGAATTTAATTTTTTATAACATTCTAAAAATCAAGCTAAAAATTCTATATTGAAGACGACCGTTTAAAAGATAGAATAAAATATTTTTAATCAGTCTTGCGTTATCAACCCACAATCGCCAACCACATAACACCAAACATCAAACACCAAACATCTAACATCTAACATCAAATATCTTTAAAAAAGGGTAACGGGGAACGGATAACGTGAAACGTTAAACATTAAACGTTAAATGTTTAAAATTCTTTTTTTTATGCGATAGCAGTTAAAATAGAAACTATTTTTCCAACAATCTAAATAAAAACAAAAATTCTGTTTTTGATGCGATCGCATTTAAGATAGAATCATTTTGTTGGTCTTTTAAAACTCTTCTTAATCTCAACAAATCTCTATTTATCTCAATAAATTTCCTCTTTTCTGATTAAGCTGATGTTAGCTGAATTCTTCCGATTTATTTGATACTAGCAACCCCTCCAAAATAGAGGACTGATTTCAACTATTTTCAAAAAGTTTCAACTAATTTTATTCCGTTGTTTTTCCATCAAACTCTGCCATTTGCTCCTCTGCTTCTTTTTTGGTCTTTCGCACTATTCCATCTTTATGATGCGGTGGAGAATAAATTGTATAAAAACGCAAAGGCTCACTACCGGTATTGATAACATTATGCTCTGCCCCAGCCGGCACCAAAACCGCATCGCCATCTTTTACTTCATACTCATTACCATCAACAATCACTTTTCCCTCACCTTGATCAAACCGGAAAAACTGATCGTTTTTGGGATGAACCTCCATTCCAATTTCTTCTCCTGGAAGCAAACTCATCAAAACCAACTGACTGTGATGACCAGTGTACAAAACTTTTCGAAAATTGGAGTTTTTTTTAACATCTTCCTCTAAATGTCCAAAATAGCCTTTCATAGGATTTTTAAAAAAACTTATAATTATTTAAAACTTATAATTATTTTAATTATATTATAACTGATTTTAAAAAAAAATGAAAAATTATTTTATTGGCACTTCCGGTTTTTCTTACTCTCATTGGCGAGACTCATTTTACCCAAAAGATCTTCCCTCCTCTAAAATGCTTTCTTTTTATGCTAAAAATTTTAACACAGTGGAAATAAATTCTAGTTTTTATCACCTGCCAAGAAAAAAAACAATTGAAAATTGGAAAAAGCAAGTCCCGCCCGATTTTATTTTTTCTTTTAAAATGCCCCGTTTTATCACCCATTTTGGCAAACTTAATCCCAAAGAAAAATCTTTTTCTTTATTTTTTGAAACACTAAAACCAATTGAATCGGATGGCACTCATCTTATTTTAATCCAATTGCCGGCAAATTTTTCTCTTAATCTTGAAAAACTAAAAATTTTTCTTAAAAATTTACCCAAAAACTTTTTTTATGCCTTTGAGTTTCGTCATCCCTCCTGGTTTAATAAAGACGTTTTTAAGGTTTTAACAGAAAAAAATGCGGCTATTGTTTTATCAGATAGCCCAGTCAAAAAAGATGGTAGTCGTCTTTGGCCTTATTTTAATGTGGAAACGGCTAATTTTTTCTACCTTCGCTTTCATGGCTCAAAACAACTTTTTACCTCTTCATACTCTAACTTCGAACTAAAATCTTATGCCAAGTTAATAAAAGAAAAACTAAAAAAAGGCCTAAAAGTCTTTGCCTACTTTAACAACGATGCCTTAGGTTATGCGGTCGAAAATGCGAAAAAATTAATTGCTTTTGTTAACGCCTAAAAGTTGCGTTATCGACCCACGATCGTGGTATTATAACGCAACTATAAATACTAAACACTAATCATTAATCATTAAACATTAAACATCAACATTAAACATTTAAAAATATTCTATCTTTTCTCGATCGGTGCTAAGATAGAATATATCTTTTATAACAATCTAATATAACAATTTAAACACCAAACTAAAAATTCTATCTTTTAAACGGCCGCATTCAATATAGAATAAAATAATTGGTAAATTTTTGGGTGATTTTTTTTAATGTTTCCGTTATCCGTTACTCGTTATTTGATACTTCCCTTCCTTATTCTTCTCCACCAATCCCTTAATCTCCAAAATCGACAAAAGGTTTAAAATTTTATCAATTGGCATTTTTGTTTCTAAAATCAAATCGTCAATTGTTTTTGGCAAAACACTTAAACTTTCAAAAATTAATCGCTCATCATCGTTTAAATCTTTTGTTAAATCTTTTTTCTTTTTTGGTGAAATTTTTAAATTAAATTCGGCTAAAATATCAGAAACATCAGTCACCAACTTGGCTCCTTGTTTTAACAAAAAATTTGGCGCTTCAGACATTGGTGAAGTTAATGGAGAAGGTGGGGCAAAAACTTCTTTCCCTTGTTCGGCCGCATATCTTGCCGTAATCAAAGCCCCAGAGTCTTTGGCGCCTTCAATCACTAAAACACCAGAAGATAGTCCAGAAATAATCCGATTTCTTGCCACAAAAAGACCCTTTAAAACGGTTCTTCCAGGAGGAAATTCAGAGATAATAAGACCACCTTTTTTTAAAATTTCCTGATAAAGCCGACCATTACTTGGTGGGTAGATAACATCAACTCCACACCCCAAAACAGCAATTGTTTTGGAAGAAGAATTTAAAGCCGCCCAATGAGCTAAAGAATCAATCCCCAACGCCATCCCAGAGACAATAATAATCCCCATCGATGCCAACTGCGAGGCAAATTTTTTGGCCAAAGTCTCTCCATACGAAGTTGGCTTTCGTGTTCCAACAATCGCCAAAAAAAAGTCTTTTTCAAAATCAAAGTTTGAAAGATCACCTTTGACATAAAGACAGATTGGGGGATCGGCAATTTTTTTTAGTGACTGAGGATATTTTTCGTCTTCTTGTGATAAAACCGTTATTTCTTTTTCTTTTAACTTTTCTAGTTCTTTTTTGGGATCAAATTGACTTCTAAATTGAATAAACTTTTCCGTTAACCTCTCTCCCAAAACCTTGACTAACTCATCTTTTTTTGCCAAATAGGCATTTTTGACATCGGAAAAATTTTGCAAAAGAAGTGATAGTCTTTGTGGCCCAATCCCTAAAAAATAAGAAAAACCTAAGTAAAAATAAAGATTATTATTCATTATCTTTTATTTTATTTTAATAATCCAAAAATAAATAATTGTTTAAAAAAATTAAATATCTTCTAATTTTAACTATAAGATATTCAATTTTTTATTTTTACGGAAACAGCAACTTTAATAATTTTGGTTTCTTTATTAATTCTAAAATATCCTTTAAGCTAAATTTGCCATCAAGATCAAAGTCCAAAGGCAACATTGGCTTAAAACTAACTTTATTCTTTCCCTTTTTAAAAACTAAATAACTCTGTCTTGGCAAATAATAAGGCTTTAAAAGAACCAAACGATACCTTTTTCCAAAAACAATATTCTCAATATTAGTGACTTCACCTTCCCCTACTTTAACTAATAAATTCTTTTTTTGAAAGACAAGATTTTCTTTCTCATCAAAAATCTGCAGTTCAAAATCAAAACCCGAATCATTGAGTTTTGGGAAAAGACCAGTTTTTATTTTAAGGCTTGGTAAAGGCAAAATATTAAAATTCCAATCCCGGCTTTCTAAGATATTTTCCCCATTTTTTTGTAAAACAAATTTTATTTTTTCCTGACCTTCATCTTTTGTCTTTAGATAAAAATTAACTTCTTTTTCTTCATTGGGACTAATCTCGCCTAAATTACCAATTAAAAATTCGGTCTTTTTAACATTATTAACTAATAAAAGATAGTTTCTTTCATCCCAGTATCCTTGACCTTGATTTTTTAATTTAATTTTAAATTGATAAGTTGATTTGTTAACTAACTCTTTTGGTAAATCAAAACTAATTTCTCCTTTTTCCTCTTGCTGCGGCTCTCCTTTTGTTTTGGGGATTGATTGAACAAAATAGTATTGTTGATAAAAACCATCGTCTCCTTCCCTCTTCCAGGAAAATCCTAAAAAAGGCTCAATCTTGTAATCAAAAACAAAAGGTGTCACTGCTTTTACTTTTTCATCAGGTAACCAAATTTGTTCAAAAGCGATCTTAAAATTTTGAGCGACTTGTTCTTCGCTTAATTTTTTTCTTTCCCAGCCGGTTTCGGTAATAAAAACTGGTAAATCTTTTTCTATTCCAAGTTGTCGAAGTAAATTTAACTCCCATTGATAAGTTCTTACTGTTCCTCGACCAAAATCATAAGGTGAGCCAGAAAATGCAGGATTGGGATAAGAATGAGAAGCCCAACCGTCAATATAATCAAAAAGACTACCTTTTTTCTCTTGTGCTAAAATATTTTTGATGAAAAAACTTTCTAAAAAATCAAAAAAAGCGCTTTTTCGGGTTTTGTCTGAACTTTCAATTAATCTCTCTGCTGCTTGGTTGGCGGCGGTTTTTATTGTTCCAAATTTTTCTAATCTCAAAGAAGTAAACAATCTTATTATATTGACAGCGGATCTTCTTTTTGGTATATTTTTTTTGATCTTTGCATACAAATTAGAATTAAAAAATTTATGAACAATCCGGATTTTTGGCAAATTAATACCAATGTGATTAT
>Ga0078972_1016195_pt1 | contig 11118 bp, 12 predicted proteins | sample YelNatPaOPGAMG01_FD_67568 | JGI IMG/M metagenome (GOLD analysis project Ga0078972, IMG submission 67568) | Hot spring thermophilic microbial communities from Obsidian Pool, Yellowstone National Park, USA - OP-RAMG-01 (SPADES assembly) (version 2) | ecosystem: Environmental > Aquatic > Thermal...
AAGTACAAGTTACCCCAAAGCAAGTATAATCTCTATATTCTTGTTCCTTCATTTTTGTACCATACCCACACTCAAATCCATTCATTTCGCACTTTTCGTTGCCCGTATCATACCATCCATCCTTATTCAAAACACAATAACCATTATCACAAACATAACCAGAAGGACAATTTTCTACTATAGTTTCCCATCCAGAGCCATTACTTTTACACTTTTCATAAGCAACTTGAGTTGAACAAGCGCATCTTCTATTAACAATTTCTCCAGGATTGCAAACTTGAACTTTAGTTTTATCTAGGCAGATATTCACTTCTGTTGTTTGACTACATTCTACTGTTGCGCTTGTTGTTTTTGAATTGTAACCTTCTTTGCTTACTTGAATTAAATAGCTTCCTACAGGCAAATAGAAAGTCACTTCACCGTTACTATTAGTAAATGAACAAGGGTCTGAAGGTGCATTTTGAACGCACACTTCTGCTCCGCTTATTGGATTACCGCAACTACAATCTATAACTCTAACTTTTAACCATCCATATTGAGCAGGTGGTTGAGCTTGATAAGTTATTGGTTCAACGTTGACATTCCAACAAAAGCATGGATCTTTTGAAGAAACTTCGTAACAATCGCTGCTTACCCTAACTTCAACAATTCCCGTGTATGGTTGGTTATTGTTGAATTTTAATAAGTCATATTCAGCATATCCTCCGTAAACAGAAGCAACTCTGTATCCACTATTAAAACAGTTTGGTGCTTCATTTCTCCAAGCTTCTTGCCAGTTAGAAGGAGAATAAGGTAAACCATCTAAGTTTACATAATTTCCATTCACTTTTATCCATGCTGTGAAGCATCTTGGATATGAATCACCCATTGCATTGGTTACAGTAACTTTTATTTTTGCAGCATTGGTAACATAGAAAATTGCGGATTTATAGCGATACGTTTGATAATTAGCATCACAAATAGCAAAAGCAAAGTTAAGACTTAGAAGAATAACTACAAAAGTTAGTAATATTTGAAGCAAATTTTTTTTCATTACCATTTAATGATAATGTGAAGAAAAGCTTAAATATCTTTTGGTTATTTTTCGGTGATAGATATTTAGTTTTGGGCGAGGTGGGATTTGAACCCACGACCTCCCGGTTATCAGCTTCGCCTTAACTCGGGCGCTCCAACCAGACTAAGCTACCCGCCCATAGTTTCAACAAACTAATACTAATTATTCAAACGAATCATAAAAATTTGTTGCTCCATAGACTTTTAATCTCTTTTTAAAACAACCCTCATCAAATCATATGCAACTTCAACGTTATCAAAAACTTCTCTAGCTTCACTCAAAAGTCTCTCAACATCCTCTTTTTGATACCTTCTGCTTATGTGCGTTAATATCAGTTTTTTAACGTTTGCTTTCTTTGCAATCTTAGCAGCATCTTTTACGCTTGAATGATATTTTTGCATATCTTCATCTTCTTCCAAGAAAGTAGCATCATGAATTAATAAATCAGCATCTTTTGCTAATTCAATAAGGTTTTCACAAGGTTTCGTATCTCCACTATAAACAACTTTTAATCCTTTTTGCAAAGTTGCAACATCCTCTATTCTAATTTTTTTCCCATTGTAAACAGCTTCTCTTTTTTCTTTTAACTCTTTTAGCCACTTACCTCTTTTCAATCCGAGCTCTTTCAATTTATTCTCATCTATTCTCCAAACATCTTTTTCCTTAAAAGCAAAAGCTACAGAAGGAACTGTATGTAAGACAGGAATAGAAAGAACTTCATAAACCTTCGTTTCATAAACCTTTATTATTTCCTTCCCTTCAAAAGGAACATCAACAGCTTTAACAGGAAATCTAACACCAAAATACCCCAAATTCAAAATCCCTTGAACAAACCTGCTAGCTTCCGGCCCAAATATAGTCAATTCAGTTTTCCTTTTTTCTAAATTCATTGTTTGAAGCAAAGGAATTAATCCCGCAAAATGATCCGCATGCCAATGAGTGATGAATATCTTGTTTATGTCCATAAAACTTATTCCAGTTTTCATCAACTGTTTTTGAGTTCCCTCTCCACAATCAAAAAGTAAAACATCCCTTTTGTAATAGAAGTATTCTAGAGCTATAGCTGGATGATTTCTTTCTCTACTTGGAATTCCAGATACCGTTCCTAAAAATGTTACGATTATCATAAAAATCTTTGATTTTTAATTAAATCAACTTCTTTCTGTTGAAATAATTGTAGAAGAAAATTCCAACATCTTTTCTTTCTCTTAAGAGTTTTTCAATTTCTAATCCATCGATAACTTCAAAACCTTTTGTTAAAGCTTCAGCAATGTAATTTGGAATTCCTTTAGCTTTTAAAATATCTATTGGTTTGCTTAAGCTATCTAAAATTTTCTCCTTTGCTGTTTTAAATCTTCTTTCAACTTCAACAACCCATCTGTCATCTTCAACATAAGGACCAATCAAAGAAGTTTTATGCGCTTCTAAAAATGCTTTAGAGTTTTTCTCATCGAAAACATAAGGTCCCACTATTTTTTGAATATATGGTAAAGAATAAACTTCAAGCTCAATCAAAACTAGAGCTAGATCTTTTTCATCAGTATAAACAGATTTTCCATAAACTTTAAACTCATATTTCTTCTCCTCTAAAATACTTTCAATTCTTTCTGCAAATTTTCTTAGCTGTGGCCAAAGTATGTCTGAAGACACTTTTGGAGGCTTAAATTTTATTAGTAAAACTTCTGTTCCTCTTTTTAATTTCATCCTTGAAAACTCAAAATCAGTCATATAATTTACCTTTTCAAAGAATGTTTCTTCGCATGGATTTTTCAGAAATTCTTCACAAGCTTTCTTAAACTTGAAAAAGTTTTCAGAGCTTAAGGCTGCAGCTACATTTCTAGTTTTATCAGTAGGATCAATAACAATCAATGCTTGATTTTTGAAAATTTTTTTTACAAGATTATATTCTTCTTTCTTGTAAAATTTTTCTAAGTCTATTATCTCTTGAATTTTCCATTTTGTTGCGGCTTTTAACAGATTTACAAATGTTTTATAGTTTATTATTAAAAGCTCGCATAGATAACCAGAAAAACCTTGGGTTTTTGCATCAGCTCCATAAAGATTATGATTTTTTAGGAATTTTTTTAATAATCTAACTTCATTTGCTTGCTTTTTCTTTAATTTCTTTTGCAAATATTCAACATGAAAAGGAGTTCTATCAACAGCACTTTTTATTTCAGATGTGTCTTTTATTTTATAGCAAGGTACTATATCTATTTCCACATCATTAATTTTAGCAGAAAGATAAGGGTGTTGAGCGTATTTTAAGGTAAACGTTCCTTTCATTTCTTTTACAATTTCTTTAGCTACTTGCAAACCATATTTTTCAAGCTCAGAAGGCTTTAAATCTTTTGGAAAAAGGATAAAAATGTCAAACTCTTTTTTATCGGGCAACCAAGTATCCCTAGTTATACTACCAACTATCATTGCTTTTGCTTTGTACTTTTTTGCTTTTTTGTTTGCAACTCTCAAAACTTTTCTCGCTAAAGATTTTAACTTTCTTTCAGTTTTTTTATCCGGTAAAATTTGTTTTTGTATACTTTTCAAAAAAAGATTGATATCTCCCATTTTTTTATTTCTCTTATGGAAATTTAAGCTGAATTGAGTAATCACTTATTGATAGTAAAGCTTAAATACTTTAACTACTAACTAATAGTATGAGAGGGAAAATTGGTGCTAATGAAGACCATTTGATAGAAGAGTTGGAAATGGCAAAAGAAGCTCTTTTTCAGTCTAGAACAATAAAAGAAGCAAAGTTTTGGCAAGAAAAAATAGCTTATCTGAACTCTTTAATAGGCAATAGAAAGCTTAAATACAAAAAAAGCAAATAATGGAATGATAGGTGGCTCACAAACAAACCTTTAGATCTCCTCGTTTTCTTTTATCTTTAATTCTACTCAATTTTAATTTTAAAAGGAGGTTGATTGAATGAAAATTCTACAGCTTCACGTAGATTATGTTGAGTATGAACCAGTTCAGAAGGAAATGAGTGCTGCAGAAGAAATGGAGAAGAAAAAAGTTAGGATAGAAAATTGCCTTCTTTTGTTAGCTAGCGTTGAAGATAAGGATGACGAATCGACAGCAAGCAAAGCTATAGAAGAGATAGAAAACTCTTTGAAGAACTTAAAGGTTAATAAAATTGTTATTTATCCTTATGCTCACCTTTCGAATAATCTTGCGGATCCTGTGAGTTCGATGTCAATATTAAAAGAAATGGAAAGAGTTGCAAAAGAAAAGGGTATAGAAGTTTATAGGGCTCCTTTTGGTTGGACTAAAAAACTTAGCTTTTCTGTTAAAGGCCATCCTTTGGCTGAGCAATTAAAAGAAATAGGTAAAGGGAAAATTATCGAGAAAAAAATAGAGAAAAAGTATTTTGTACTAACAAAAGATGGAAATTTGATAGAAGCGAACAAGTATAAGTTTAAGAAAGGGGAAGAAGATTTTAAGATTCTAGTTGAACAAGAAGCTTTAGGAGCTAAAGGAAAAGAAAACCCTGAACCAAAATATTTGAAGTTTTTGAAAAAATTTGGGATAGAATGGGAAGAAATGTCAGATTTAGGTCACATGAGATATGGTCCTTTAGGTTCCTTCATTCTCGACATGCTTGCAGAATATGTTTCTCAAGTAGTTTTTTCCTTACCATTTCCGGTTTACTTTGTAAAAGGAACTAATATGTTTAATTTGAAAGAAAAAGCTATTGCTGAACATGCTTCTCTCTTTGGGCAAAGGATGTACATTGTTAATTCGGAAGATAGACAATTGGTTCTAAGGTATGCTGCTTGCTTTCAACAGTTTGCAATGATAAAAAATTGGCAACTTAGCTATAAGAATTTCCCATTTGGAGCTTTTGAAATTGCTGATAGCTATAGATTAGAACAATCCGGAGAATTACTATTGGGTTTTAGGGTTAGAAAACTTTTAATGCCAGATTTGCATGTTTTTTGCAGAGATTTGGAAGAAGCCAAAAAACAGTTTTTGTTATTACATGAAATAATTCATTCAGAGATTGAGAAAATTGGAAGAAAATACGTTTCTCTATACAATTTAACTTCTTTAGATTTTTTTGAAAAAAACAAAGATTTTTTCATGAAATTAATTGAAAGAGAAAACTATCCGGTTTTAATTTGTGTTTATCCTCCAGGAATAAACTATTACTGGCTCTTGAATATAGAATATCATATAATTGACGATTTGGGAAGAGCAAGAGAAATTGGAACAGTTCAAATGGATTTTGGAAATGCAGAAAGATTTGGAATAAGTTATGTTGATGAAAGCGGAAGAAAGAAACATCCAATAATTTTACACTCAGCAATTCTTGGAAGCTTAGAAAGGTTTATGTATGTAATTTTTGATAATCTAGTAAAAGAAGAAAATCCAGTATTACCATTATGGCTTTCCCCAATTCAAGTAAGAGTGATTCCAGTTTCTAACAAATATTTAGAAGAAGCAAGAAAAGTTGCGATTAGATTAAGAGAAAAAATGATTAGGGCAGATCTGGATGATAGAGAGGAGACTGTAGAAAAGAAAATAAGAGATGCAGAAGTTTCCTGGATAAACTATATAGTTGTGATTGGAGAAAAAGAAATTAAAAAGAAAATACTAACCGTTAGAGAAAGAAAAACTCAAAAAATAAAGGAAATGAGCGAAGAAGAATTAATTAACGAAATAGAAAATGAAACTAAAGGATTCCCACAGAAGATGATTAACTTACCTTTAGAGGTTTCTAATAGGCCAACTTTCTAGATTGGTTTAGATTTTTCCCAGATTAAGTTAAACATGGGTGCTAAAACATTGCTAGCTGCATGTTGACTCTTCGTCCAAAATGCAATTTCTTCAGTTTTTTCTTCTTTTGGATTTACCAACCCCATAACAACTTCTTTATTATCAACTATAGTGAAATTTCCTCTTATTGGAATTTCCTTTTCATTTATGCATCTTATTTCTGCTAATCCGCTAAGAGTCTTTACTTCATCTTTTATTTCATCGCTAAATGGAACAACAATTCTAATTTCTACTCCTTTTTCTTTAGCTTTTTTCAAAGCTTCCAGATGGTTAGCTGTCAAGTCTTTTAATCCTTCTGGCGTCATTAGAATGCTTATATTCTTAGAAGCAACTTTAAACATATACTCTAATCTTTGGAAGACCAATTCTTTTCCTTTTAATGCTCCAATAATCTCTTCTGGAGAAATGGATTTCATTCCCTTTTGATAAATTTCTTTCAATTCCTTCATGAGAGGACTAGTTTTTAAATCATCGATTCTTGAAATAGTTTCTTTGAATTTTTCTTCAAGTCTTTTCTTTACTCTTTCTAATGCTTCTTCTGGTGGAAGGGCAACGGCTTTTAAAGGTTTTGAAGGTTGTAAAACTACAAAACCTTTGTTTGCAAGACTCTCTAAAATATCATAAGCTCTGCTTCTTGGTACGTTAGCAATGTCTGCAAGCTCTCCTACTGTAGCAGAACCTCTAGATAAAAGAGCAACCCATATGTTTCTCTCATAGAGGTTTAATCCTATTGACTTCAATGCATCCATTATTTTTTGAGTAGCAATCGGCATAATATCAATTGAAAGAAAAGCTTATAAAGTTTACTTTTGATGAGTAAATAAAAAAATCAAGTTTGAAAAATGTCTTATCTTATCATGATGAAAAATGTTGAAGAAATTACTAGAACAAATCCAGCAATGATTAAAAGAACTATTATAACATTCATGCCAAAACCAGTAAAACTTTTGCAAACAGCCACATCTAATCTTCCTTTCTGACACTCTTCCGCTATTTTGTTTAGATGATCAAAAATAAAGAACAATCCAAATACTGAAAAAAACATTACTAGAAACGCCAATATTGTTACCATTCTCATATTATCACTTATACGACTTTCTATAAAAATAATTACATTTTAAACATTTAATAACTTTTGTTTTGGTTTTTGGATCAAGCCAAATTTTCATTGTAAAGCCAGGAATTAAAGGTGTATTACATTTTTTACAAAAAGAATCTTTTTGTTCTCTTGTTAGCCTAACATTGTATCTTTTTCCGATAGTTCTTGCTAACTCCACATATCTTCTCGCTCTTTCCAAATTCTTTTTTGCTTCATTCTTTGCTAAACTCAAAAGAATTTCTATTCTTTCTTTTGCTATTTTTCTCTGCCATTCTGGTTTTTTTCCTCTTCTCATTGAAAACTTTCGAGAGAAAGATTAAAAATAACTTTTTTGCTGTTCTAAAAGTCGATTCAATCATTATTAATTTTTATATTCAATTTCTCTTTATTTTATTGTCTTGAATATATATGTTTTGACAACGAAAACTATTTATATTTCAAATATGTAATTCCCTATTGGTGATAAAATGAGAAAAGTCCAACTTACAATTGGATGGCCAAATCCATCGTATAGAGGTACAGAATACGGAGAGAAGCTAGTAGAGCTCGAGGATGGTCTTTATATAGTAGGAAGAAATCCTCAGAATAATCATACAATAGTCGTTAAACTGGAGGGAGAGCGAGAGGAGGGAGAGCGAGAAAAGATAATAGCAGATACAGCGAATTTTGTCCCATCATTAAGTAGATATGATCCATCTATAGGAAAAGAAGGTAGTCTAGTTATAAGAGTAAGAACTGAGGAAAATAAGTACTTTCCCCACACTAAGGATCGTAAAGTAGAAATGTATACTCCTCCAACCAGTACCTTTCCAGTACTCCTTGTACGTAGAGATAAAAATGGTAAGTTGAATTACGAGGAGCTCTATGGCGTTAGTCTTAATAGTGGTAGACCATTAGATCTCACAGCTCTAAGAATTGAGAGCGCAGAGATATACGTTGGTTCCTTACATTCTCGATCCTACGTAGGTACGATAGAAATAATAGAAGAGTAAAGAAAGACACCCAAAACTTTTCTCTTTTTATTTTTTGATAATTTTTCGACTGTTAGTAAGGAATTGAAAGATTGAAAGGAAATAGGAATATGTAGTTAACCCAAATGAAACAGAAAATCTTATGTAATTTTTATATAATCAAAGTTATCAAAAATGATAACTTTAAATATACAAAAAATAACATGAAATCTTCAGAATTTATAGAGACAATTAAGAATTCAGAAATTCTGTTTTTACTTTTTCCCAACTAACTAGAATTTTAGGAAAAAGTTGAGAAATACCAACCTTAACTTAGAAAAGCTTTTTAAATATGCAAAAAGAATGAATTTTCAAGCTGTAATAAAGAGGCTTGGATATTTGCTTGAAGTTGTTGGCATAAATGCATCAGAAATTAAAACTTCATTCAAAAACTATACTCTTTTAAATCCAAGTTTACCGAAAAAAGGAAGTGTGAACGAAAAATGGGAACTCATCATAAATGAGGTGGTAGAATAATGTTGTCGAAAGAAGAACTAAAATCTTATGAAAAAATTGTTGGTTTCAGTTTGCGGCAAGTTGAAAAAGATTATTTGCAGCATTTGGTTTTGCTTTTTCTATATTCTAGAATTAAAAGTGAGCTTGTATTGAAAGGAGGTGCTGCTTTACAAAAAGTTTTTGGTTTGAACAGATTTAGCATAGATTTAGATTTTTCATCTACAGACAACAATGCCGAGAAAAAATTTGAAAAGGTTGTTGAAGATATTACTACTTTTGGTTTTCCTTCTCAAATAAGTAAGATAGAGAAAACGAAAATTTCCAAAACTATAATACTAAAAATTCAAGGACCTTTATACGACGGAAATGAAAGAACGATAACAACTTTGAGAATGGAAATCAGCTTGAGAAAAGATTTGATATTAAAACCAATGGTAAAAGAAGTTGTGCCGCCTTATGCGGACATTAGAGCGTATTTCGTTAGTGTAATGGATTTGAAAGAAATTTTGGCAGAAAAGGTTAGAACATTAATATGGAGAGAAAAAGCTCGAGATTTGTACGATTTATGGTTTTTGTTGAGGAAAAATGTAATGCCAGATATTAATTTAATAAACAAAAAGTTAGAGTATCATGGCTTGAAGTTTAATAAAAAAGAATTTTTCCAGAAAACTAAAGCTATTGAAAAATTTTGGGAAAAAGAATTAAAACCATTAGTAAATGTATTACCTTCTTTTAAAATTGTTGAAGAAGATGTGATTAAGGGCTTCGAAGGAATAGAATGAAAAAGTTAGTTATTAGATGGGGCCGCTGGGATTTGAACCCAGGACTTCGAGCGCCCGAGGCTCGCGTGCTAACCAAGCTACACCACGGCCCCTCTCAATTTTTAATTCCTTTTCAAATCTATTAATGAAAGTTTTAGTAGGTTCAAAAAATCCGGTAAAAATCGAAGCTACTAAAGAAGCATTTAAGAAATATTTTGATGATATTGAAGTACTTGGAATTGAAGTTGATTCAAAAGTTTCAAAACAACCAATTGGTATGGAAACGTTTGTTGGTGCTAAGAATAGAGTAGAAGAATTGAAAAAGTTTGAAGCAGATTTTTATGTAGGAATCGAAGGAGGAATAATTAACATGTTTGATAATTGGTTTGGTTTTGCTGTAGTTTGTATTTCTGATAAACATGGTAGATATGGTTATGGTGTTACTTCATTCTTTCAACTTCCACAAATCGTTATCAATGAAATAAAAAATGGAAAAGAATTGGGAGAAGTCATGGATGAATTAACAAAAAGAGAAAACATAAAACAAAAAGAAGGAGCGATCGGAATTCTTACAAATGGAGTAATTGATAGAAAAAGTTTGTATGTTCCAGCAATAGTTTGTGCTTTAATTCCATTCTTGAACAAAGGTTTATTTGAGTAATTTTTTAAATCTTTCTTGCTATTGTTATAAAGCCAGTATGCATTATTCCTTTTGTTTTTGGTCTAAGAGTTTTCTCGAATTGCCACTCTCTAACGATATTCTCAACTATTTTCATCTCTGTAAAATCAAACCTTTTAATCTCTTTGCAAACTTTCATCAAATGATCTATAGTTGGTGAATAAACAACAAGATACCCACCAACTTTAAGAGACTTATAAGCAATTTTTATCGCTTTATTTGCTTCTTCTAAATCAAGAAGTATCAAATCAAAATCCTTTTCTTTAATTCCTTTCAGAAAATCCTTTTTTACAATATTGATGTTTTTTAGCCTTGAAAATTCAACGTTTTCTTTTGCAATTTTATAGAATCTTTCATCTTTTTCATAAGTAATAACTTTTCCTTTATCCAAATAATTTGCAAGAAATATTGAAGAGAACGCGCTTCCTGTTCCAACATCTAAAACTTTCCAGTCTGGCATCAAGCCAGTGTAAGCAATTATCAAAGCAATATCTTTTGGCAATATAACTTGAGCTCCTCTTTTCATTTTTTCAATTAAATCAAGAATGTTTGCCTTAACAACAAAAAACTCTTTTCCTAAATGTGATTTTATTTTTTTGCCTTCTTTCAAATTTTTCAAATCAATAATCCCTAGATGAGTTGATATTTTTCCTTTTCCTTTTTCTACCAAAATTTTGAAGTCTTTTGAGAGTAATAAGTATCTCATAAAATGTCTCATAAAATTATTTACTCTTTGACTTTAATTCTTCTTCTAATTCCTTTAGAGCTTGAATTCTTTTAAATGTTAGAGGATGAGTTGAGAATATTTCTGATATTCTAGCGAAAACATTTTTTCTTTCCCACTCCATTGCTTTTTTCAGTTCCTTTTCATCGATTTCTAAGTCCTCATATTCATTTTTGAATGTTGAAATCTCTTTTGCTGCTGTTATGGGGTCTGCAATAAAGAAAGATCTTACTGCAGAATTTTCAATTTTATCTTCACTCGTTGAAAGCCCATAAGTTATTTTTGCTAAAGCTCTTGCTAACGCTCTCGGGTTTGTATGTACTCCAGAAAATCTATCAGCATAAAATTCTCTTAATCTGGAGAGATAAAGAACAAGCAAGTTTGATATGAAATAAATTATGTACGCTATTATACCAACGAGAATAGCTGCTCCAGCATTTCTTTTTTCCTCATCTTTTGGAGCAAATATTAAAAATCTAGCAGCATAATAAGCTAAAACAGGAATTGCTGCAACAACAGTCATTACTACCATGTCTTTGTGATTTATGTGTCC
>Ga0078972_1016197_pt1 | contig 11116 bp, 8 predicted proteins | sample YelNatPaOPGAMG01_FD_67568 | JGI IMG/M metagenome (GOLD analysis project Ga0078972, IMG submission 67568) | Hot spring thermophilic microbial communities from Obsidian Pool, Yellowstone National Park, USA - OP-RAMG-01 (SPADES assembly) (version 2) | ecosystem: Environmental > Aquatic > Thermal...
CCTCAGGTCCGGGATAAGAAAGATGATCACCGCGCCTAGATCCATCTGAACTTTCTGTAATATAGCACAATGAGTTGTTTCGGGACATATTTATAGAAACGGGAATTTCTGATCTTAAGAATTAATAACTTCTTATGACTAATCCAGCAATATGTTAAATGGGAAGACGGTCCCCCCTATTGAAGATTCTGGCAAAATTATACAAGTAACAGATGCATGCGGTTACGGTTCAGTAGGTAGTTTTTGTAAAATTATTAATGATGTAACAGCAAGCATCACAAAGCTTGTATGCTTGAACCTTGGAAAAAAAACTAAATTTGGATGTCAATGCGACGAAAGATACTTACAGCGAAGAGGAATACTTTATCCTTCATGGTTTATTGGAGCGCATTTCCCGAATTACGCATTCAAACTTTTTAGGACAGCATTGGAAAACAATGCACATGAGCACGTGATTCATTATTTAACAAGTTCATGTCCTCCTATTGAACACATAGGAAAAACTATAGTAACTTTTCATGAGTTTGTGTATGAAGACTATCCGGAAAACAACGTGCCACGGGCCTATATAAAAATGAGGCAGCGGAACGACAAAGAATACATGAAAGCGGATTATGGGTTGGTATTTACCAATTATATGAAATCAGTTCTCTTTGAGAAAGGGTTCTTAGGTGAAGTAAAGGTTGTGCCTCATCCTTTTTTTTATGATTTTAAACCATCACCGAGCAAAGAAGAGATTAGAAAGAGGCTAGGACTTCCCATAAATAAAAAAGTAATTATATCGGTTTCAACGGATGAAAAAAGAAAGAATCTGGCTATGGTAAAAAAAGTTGCGGAGGCGCTTCAGGACGATTTTATACTTGTCCGTGTCGGGCCATCTGTTGGAATTGGTTACTCTTTCAATAACGTGCCCTCTAATGTTCTCAATGATTTATATGCTGCTTCGGATGTGTTACTGTTTCCCAGCCTTTACGAAGGCTTCGGGATACCAATAATAGAGGCAATGGCATCTGGCATCCCAGTGGTATTGAGTGATACAGCGTTATTTAGAGAAGTTTCCTCGGGTATGGCTTTCTTCGCTGACCCAAATAACTTTAACGAGTTAGTGCATGCCGTAAAAGAAGCTATAATGGCGGATAATGAGTTCATAACAAATAGCCAAAAAGCTGTTGAGAGGCATCGTTTACCAAATTTCTCTTCAATTGTTAACGAGTTCTATTTAAGTGTTTTAAGCACCTAAACTTACAGGCCTTTCAGAGAATAATGCGACATGAATAAAAATTCATATTCATACACCTGTTAGTATGATAATGCCATTCCAAAGATCACCAGGAACTGCAGAGAATAAATAAAGGGCGCGTTCATGGAACTTTTAGAACTAGAGACTATATAGATCCTGTTAACGAATCAATTCGAACATATTAAAATCATAAAAGTGGGGAGTGTAGAACATGAAGACATAGAACTGTCGATTTATATTGTTCCATAATTTGAAAAACTTCTTTTCTTTCCAGGATAAAATTACAAAGAGTTGGAAAGACATAAAGACTCCCCTAACCGTTTTACCTAGAGAAGAAGAGGTTTTCCGCCATGTTCATCCCATTCAATGGACCCCTTCTGAACCCATTTTTACGTCTAAGTCTATATCCTAAATCTCCAAGAAATTTCTTTACTTCTGCTTTTAGCGCATACGAATGAACTTCAACGATGATTTTTGGCATATTCGCTTTAATATTTTCAATTGCGCCATTTAAGACTTCCATTTCAAAACCTTCAACATCTATCTTTAAAAATTCCTCCTGGATGGAAGTGAAGTTGTCAAGTTTTTCTATCTTAATGGTAGATTTCATTTCACTTTCTGAACTGGTGATCATATTATCAAAAATCCCCCTTTCCACCTCACTTGTTTTATCTCCAAGGGCAATATTGTAAGGTTGTATGTTTGTTATATTATTTAACTCTATATTATCTTTGAAAATATCATAATTCTCAGCCAAAGGTTCAAAAGAATACACTTTCTTCACACCGATATATTTGGCAAGAAAAATGGAATAATCTCCGTACTGTGCCCCGACATCAACAACAGTCTCGTTTTTACTTGGAATGAAATCTGGATAAGAACTGTAAACGTTTTCTACGAATATTTCGTGTAATGCATTCACTGGAGTTCTGTCAGAAAACTTTAGCCCGTACCTCCTGTTAGCTATTTCTGCTCCCATTGAATTATATTTCAGAAAGTTCTGCATTCTAAACGAGGGGTCCGTTAGTTCTTTATACAAGAATCTTAAGTCTAAATTGAATTCCTCTGATTTTTGCATCCTCTTTAAACTTGACAGCACCCATCTTAAACCTTTTAAGAAACTTTCCTTTTCTTTATAATAACCTCTGATTTCAAGATTCATCTTGACCACATACCAATTATTTTTTTAAACAGACTATTAATAGCAACCCACATTTTCTCTTAAGTCTTTTATGTGTATTCTCGCGCATCCCTTTCTATGTAGGTTATTATATATTTCACCTATCGGCGTTGAGAAACCTACCATCTAGATAGTGCTCTGAGACCATTTTACTTTACTACGTTTGCTATGGAAGAAATACGTATTTTACATGATAAGCGAACAATGTTCTAGATCGAAGAGTTGCAGATCTTGATAATGAGCTGAATAACCTCTCGCGTGACTGAAAATATTTTGTTTCCTGAGAGTTTTCGCTATTTAGGGGGCAGACCACGACCTTTTTCTAAAAAATCAAATGCCAATAGAACTTCAGAAAAAAGCATTCCCAGAAACCTTTGGCCTTTTGCCTTAACACAGCGCGTGGATAGAGACCGCCACCATCTACTATTACGTGTAACAAAGCAGTCAAGTTAATCCAATACTTTCCTTGAAAGAAGTGTACATATTAGTGTAGTTGTACAACTTGCTTGTCTTAATAGCATTTTCTGCCATTCGCAACCTGAGCCCTATATTTTGGAGCAATTCTAAAACTGCCTGTGAAATTGCCTCAGCATCTCCTTTCGGAACTATAATACCATTTACTCCACTTTCGACATAGTCCGTTACTCCTCCACAATCTGTGACGACAGGTACAGCACCACAAGCCATTGACTCAAGGGTGCTCAGAGAAAACCCCTCTATTAAAGATGGAAGAATGAAGATCATGGCAGAATTGGTCATCTTAGCTAGCTCAAGATTACTAGGAGAGGATGCAAAATTAACAAAATCCGGCATACCCGTACCTCTCTCTTTCCCATAAGCTATAACACATAAATCAGGGATCATCTGTTTTAAAGTTCGTAGAGATTCAAATAGATATGTCATTCCTTTGTGTTTATCCTCCCTATATTGGAAAATAATGTGGTTACTTCTATTTTCGATTGGAACAGTTACCTTGAATATATGATGCTCAATTCCCAACGGGAATTTCTTCACATTTTCCTCATGAAACCGCATTAAGATATCGTTCGTATTACAGAGTTTTCTTAACTTTAATGAATAAGAATTCAAAGCAATGTCGCTAAGGTCCCCGGAAAAAGTGCTGTCATCTTCTGAGTGAAAAATCATGTAATACTTCTTAGTACGTTTATCATCAATTTGCATATAATCGAGGAGGTACGATAAACCCCACCAGCTAGCAATTAAAACACTACCAGAAAATTCTGGTATGGATTCTGAAAGCACAAAAATTTTCTTTATACCTAATAACAACTGAAAATCATCAATTCCACTCATCTTTTTAATTATCATTTCTAACCAGAAGATCAGAATAGCTCCGAAGGATGTAAGAGATATTTTAATTTGCAGACGCTCAACAAATTTCTTATTAGATTCCCTCTCAACGTAGCTTTTTAACCTGGCATCCTCACAAATTGTCATCAGTGCATGATAATAATTTCTTACGTACATTATAGAAACTTTATACCCATCTTTTTTAAGCAAATTTGCGAGTTTTAAAAAAACATATTCACCCCCAGTCGACCGTGATTTCCTTTTAAGGTAAAAATCTGTCATCAGGAAACAGACATCGACATCTGAACCGCGGTTCTCTCTTTTTTTCGGGCACACTAACCATAATAGAGAATTTTGTTGTTAAAAGTTACTATGGGTTTGAATCATCACAGAAACCTACAAATTTAAAAAAATTCAGGGGGTCTCCCCTGATAGAGATAGGAAGCTCTTCTCAACTTCCAAATCGTTCGAAATATTCATTTATATTCTATCAAAGCAAGATTCCAAAGGAAATCTTTGCAGCATTTGGTGTTGTTTGATAAAATAGACCTTAGCGGCGGGCAGATTTAAGAACAAAAGAAATGCATATAGCATAAGAACCGTCTAAAGAAGGCATATTCAGGCAGGTATATACCGAATAGATAATATTTTCTAAATGTGAGGAAAGTTATAATGAATAGCTAATTACGACCCTCGTCCAGTTCAAATATGTAAAAATATTAGTAAACTGGTTCATCGAAATTTTGCACGCGACGGATGAAAGAGGCGTAAAAAATGGCAAGTTATCATTGATGCAATGAAGTAGATGAAAGACTAAAACAATACACTCCCATTAGATCAACTTTTTCCATTGTCTGGCAGCTGTTTACCCATCCCGTTACCAATAAAAGTATAATATCTGCAGGTTATAACCATAAGTGCAAGCCTCACAACCAAGCATTTCCTTAATAAATGGTGCACGAACCTTCAGCGGAATAGGCCGATATGCAAAAGATACCTTTGATGCCCTAGAAAACAGGGCTTTATTGATTTCTCTTGCTTTCAGTCGGGAAGATTTTGAGTCTGGCCTGCCGGGATTGGTAATGAAGGGGATATATCCCCCTATTACCTCAGGATGGTTTATAAACACCAAGCTACAGGCACTGATATTCAGGAATATAGTTGACTTTTACAAGAATCATGTCGTAGGCAAGAAAATTGTCCACTACGTTGATCCATATGTTTTTCCATTTTTAAATTCAGATAAAAAAATCGTATCGATTTTAGATGTTATTCCCCTTTCAGATAATTCTTGGGCACCGCCTGCCTGGATTAAGTACGCAAGAAAATGCCTTAATGCACATCTGAGAACTGAATTCATAATAACGTGCTCCAACAAGGTAAAAAAAGAAATTGAAGAGACTGGGTTTGCGGGAAAAATAGATGTAGTTTACCCTTATGTAAATGATAAACTTAAACTGGCTATCCCGAAAAACACCGCCAAGAAATCACTCGGGTTGCCCGAAGATAAATTTATCGTTCTGTCAATATCAAGCGCCAGCCAAAGAAAGAACTTAACTATAATAAAAGAGGTTGTTGAAAAACTTGGTGAAAGATTTATGCTTGTAAGAGTTGGGAGTAACATAGGGAAGGGGATAAATTTTGAACATGTGGATGACGGAACTCTTAACAAAATTTATCGAGCCGCTGATGTTTTGCTCTTTCCTACTCTGGATGAAGGATTTGGATACCCAATAGTAGAAGCTATGGCAAATGGATTACCAGTCGTAACCACGGACCTTGAGATTACTAGAGAAGTTAGCAGAGGTGCTGTTATATTATCCGAGCCTACTGTTGAAAGTTATGTAACTTCAATAAGAGATGCTTTGGATAATGCACAATTGTTGTCGAGCACGTCTTTAGAGGCGTCTAAGTGGTACACGAGAGAAAAATACATCAAGGCATTATTGAAAGTTTATGATGAAGTATAAGATCAACTTAAACTCTTGGTAGAGCAGATAACACCACTGAAAGATGTTATTAAAGAGCTTGACACACTTAAAGGAGATGAAAAAACGCGCTCAAACGGAATATGTGCAGTGATAATCTCTAACAATGGAGAAAAGTCGGAATACCTATGTTCGGTTCTAGCAAAATGTGTTGATTCCATTGTAATAGTAACTGATAATAAGGATAAGTTTGGTTGGGCTGTGAATCTGATGCCGAAAATAAGGACGGTTCAAAGTAAATCTAGCAATTTTGCTTACCTTAGGAACTTAGGGATATGGGTTTGCGATGATAGTTATATATTCAGAATAGACGATGATGAAGTTATGAGTCAAACCTTCATTAAAAACTTTAGAGTGTTAACACCTGGAATTCAAGCTTTTAGCGTACTTGTTCGTTCCACTTTTATGGGAAAAATTGTGAACATGTGGGATAGGGTAACTCCTAGGATTATAGAACGCAGCTCAGCTCATTATGTTGGTCAAGTTCACGAACATTTGTCCTCACGTTTTTTAGTTACAAAAACTATTCCTGGATCAATAACCAATAAGTCTTATGACGATTGGGGAGAATACTGGAAAAAAGCGTTTCGATATGCATCCTTAGAAAATAAGGTACTGCGTATAATGTTATTTAGGACTCTGTTTCCCTTATACAATTTTTTTTCTAAATCTGGATACAAGGATGGACTGACTGGTATAAAAATAGTTATGGCATCTGTGTTTTATGGGTTTTTAATGAGTTGCAGGGGAAGGAGTATTTTAACGCATTTTCCCTCCATTGAAGAGGCAGAAGCAATAATTATGAAGCAGATAGAAAATGTAGACGACAAGGTAGAAAGAGAATACATAAAGTCTACCCTTAGCTCTATTAAAAGAGGAGATATACCTCAAGGCAGTTCAATAAATGAGGAATTATCACAAATTTTATCTGCACTAGTAAATGCCTGACTCGAAAAAAATTTCCCCACCTTTCTAAAGAGCTTTTTTTATTCTTGTCCAACCTCTAATAAACACAGTCAACAGAGATTTACTGCCTTTACCACAATTGGTAATCGGTAATCACAAGAAAGATGAAAGGAGTTCACAACTAGACTTATTTGGAATTCCAACCAACATTGGTCTGGAACTTGTCTAGTCCGTGAGAGTTATCGTGGCTCCTACTCTTCAAGTGCAGATAATAGCTGTTGCAATTCCTCATCCAATGTAGAACCTTCTGGGATCTCACCTGCTGTTAGATTCCTAAGGACATTGGTCGCATATTCTCGTTCGTGTTCAGATGTAACTTTCTCCAAATAAGGACGCATATTACTAAGTGAGTACTTTTGTCTCGACACTAACTGTTTAAAAGGTACCGAACCACGTACACAAATAAAATATGCATACATAATTGAACCGAACAGGACCTTGAGATCCTGAAATCCCCCCCTTACACCTCCTCTAAATATATAGTCCATTATGGGAAAATACACCCTGTTGATTATATTTTTCAAGGTTTTTTCTTCTAGTTTTGTGATTCGCAGATTTTTTCTGCGATAATGCGACCAGCTATCGTAAGACTTATTTACGATCCTGCCGTCTAATTTTCTCTTCTTTTTGGGAATCATGGAATACCTTTCGTGAACTCTTCCTATGAAGTGGTAGAAGTTTCTATTAATGACCCTCACATTTTCCCTTGTCCACATCTTTACGATTTTTTGGCCAAACAGTACCTCGACTATTACGGAATATGCGTCAAAATCTTCCTTTCCAAGTACCTCCATTGATTTCTTCAGTTCATCCGAGAATTTTTCATCGTCGCCGGCGTACATTATGTATTTACCACTAGAGAAGTATCCACCAATATTCCTAAGAAAAGAGAAGTTACGAGAATTTGTCTGAATTACTCTTATTCTTGCGTTGGATTTCTCCAAATCCTCATACTCTTTGGAGTCCCTTACAACAAATACGTATTCCGTATCCAGATCTTTACAATTTTCAATGAATCGGCTGCAATTGCTTGGACTTAGGGATGGAATAACGATGGATAGAGTAATATCAGCAGCAGGCCCATTATAAGAATGGATCATATAAGTCGAAATAACTATTTGTAGAAGAGCTTTTCCCAAAGCCATCAATTTCTGATAAGATTATAAAAATTCTTGTATGATTCCTGTAAAAGATTCAAAACACAGGGTAGCATGGTAATTTTCTCTTAATTTTAGACTTGTTTTTTGGATCTCTTTAATATTCTGGGGGTAATTTCAATCCACCTGCAAGCAGGTGGATGATTGTATCACTGTATTGTTGGGCATTGAATTCTTAAGCCCATTTGAATGCAGTACGTATCATGTTATTCAATCACTCAACAACAGCAGAATTTATCCCTGTCCTAATGGCTTCCATGATGCCATCAAGATCCCCCATGTCCCCTCCTCTATGCCATGGACACCACATGATGATCAACAAATTGAACAGAAAAATCTTGACCCCCTCGGGAAATCTATGAAGATATCGACCCTCTTTTCCTGGTGATCGAACCTCATCTCCCTAATGACCCATGGTTTCTCCGGATCTAGCGTCTCCTGAACAGTTCCTCTGAATTCATATAATGGAAATTACATGGGATTTATTTGTTACCCCGAATAGGTAAAGAGAACCTCTGTTTCTATCAAACGAGAACAAATCGGGTTCTTCCGAACGCATAATGAAAAGAAATAAATCAAAACTTACACTTTACTTTTGATCAATGTCTGAGATAGTTATTCTGGGTACTGGAACGCCAAACAGCAGTCTTAATTCCTACGCAAGTGAATTCAGCGAAGCTTCAAATAGAACGCATATTACAATTATAAACTCCAAGAATCAGTTAAAATATTTAGATTTGTATAAAACCAGGGTCGAAAAAGGGTCATTTACTGCTGTTCCAGGTAGCGGTTGGGGATTTAACAATATTTTTGGAAGAGTCTTATTTAGAAAACTCGCATATGAACTGAGAGATGTACCAATACATTACACGACCTTTGGTTTGCCAGTCCTTAGGAAAAGAGTGAATGATCTTGTTACAATACATGATCTTTTTTTTCTGGACTCCAGAGATGAGGCTTCTGGTCACGGAGTTAACTTATCCAAGATTCTCTTGGATCGTTTTGTTTCCTTTGAAAATGTTTTAGCCCCATCAAAATTTGTGAAGAACCAACTTGTGGAATACGGATTTACCGGTAGAGTGGATGTTATTTACATTCCAGTACCAGCGGAGTTTTATCCAATAGGAGATAAAATGGAAGCAAGGAAGCAACTTGGCCTTCCAAAGGACAAAATCCTAGTCCTTTCAGTTTCTAGCGCACTAAAAAGAAAAAATCTTCCCGCTATCAAAGAAACCATGCAGAGCATTGGTGAGAAATTCAAGCTCGTAAGAATAGGTCAAGCGGTAGATGATAGTATAACATTTGTGGATGTAAGTATGGAAAAGATGAATCTAATTTATAATTCATGTGATGTTCTCCTTTTTCCGACTTTGGCTGAGGGTTTTGGGAAACCCGTTATTGAAGCATTCGCCACGGGTCTTCCAACTGTTGTGTCTGATATTGAAGTCATGCATGAGGTATCCGGAGATGCGTCCGTTTTTGTGGAACCTACAGCAAATGGATGTGTCAAGGGGATACAAGATGCGATGGAAATGTCTGAACACCTAAGGGAAAGGGGTTTCCAACGAGTTCAAAGGTTTTCAAGGGAAATATTTAAAAAACAAGTTAACGAGGTTTATTCGAGAGTAGAAAATCAAAGTTAGGAAGCAAAACAACGGAATTGGTTCTTTTAAATAGAATAAAAGTTTTCTTGCAGATTAACTCACTCACAGAAAGCTTATTTGCATAGGATTCTATCAACAAATGGTTTCCTTGATTCATCTTACCGTTCTTATATATACCTATAACAGGAGAGACTACATAATTAAGGCTGTAAACACAGTTCTGAAACAGAATATGAATAGAGATTTGTTTGAAATAATAGTTGTAAAAGGTTTCGTGGATGAGGAAATAGACAAATGGTTAGAAGAAAATGGAGTACGTTTGATATTTTTGAGTGAAAAAAGCCTGGGGAAAAAAATTGCTAGTGGAATAGAAGAAAGCCGCGGAGAGATCATAATATTTCTCGATGATGATGATGAGTTTGAACCCACGAAGCTAGAGAAAATTTCTGAAATATTTGATAAATACCGCGAAATTGATTACGTCCATAATTCGCTCATCAAAATCAATGAAAATGGGGAAACAATTGATCCGGATTCATTAGAAAATCCCACGGACAGCATTGTCTTTTCTCCTAGAAATGGTAACAAAGCTTTACTTTCTCAGGTACTGAGATATCGTGGCGATTGGTACTTAAGCAGCATGTCTGTTCGCAAATCTATTCTTCTTGATGACCTGAATTCACTGCGAGGTGTTGACCAAAGCATTGACAAGTTTATCTTTTTTGTGTCTATAAATCGTGGCAGGAATATTATGCTAATACCAGATAAGTTGACTAGATATAGACTGCACCATAGCACGACCACTTATACGGGAACTAAAGAAGAGTTTATCAATAAGAGAGAGATGTTTTTCAGAAACACTATTAGAACATTTGATAGGATAGTATCTCTTTCAGCAAATTACCCGGGAAAGGAACTATCTGCCTGCCAGCTGATTCAGCATAAGATCAACCTTTATTTTATTAGCGGCAGAGAAGACTCAAAGGTTACTACATCAGAATTTATTGAATTTCTAAGATGCTTAAGATTGGCACATACAAGATATCAACTAATATGGATTGTTGGATTTATTTTGAGGAGGATTTCCCTTGAACTTTCACGAAACCTGTATTACAGTTTTTTTAAAGCATCCTTCAAAGGAATAGTAGTGAATTGAGCTATAGCTGGAAACTTACATTTTATATTTTATCTAACGATCCTGTTTCTTTTTAACAGGTGCACCGCATTCCGGACAGAATTTGGATCCTGGTGGTATAACTGCACCGCAATTTTCGCAGAGTTCCGGAAGTGAATTGGTTTCCTTTTCCCCTATTTCACCTTCTACGATGTTGCCAATTTGGCTCTTCATGGTTTGTCTGTCTGAGTTTTTTTTCTGGTTATCTTTTCCGTAGTATACGTAACCTATGTTAGCTGTTGGTGCCTTTGCCCTGGCCATTTCCAGTTCACGCTTCTTTTCATCCTCAACCGTCCTACGGTTGTCCTCATTTACGCGCCTCTTATACTCAAGGGCCCACTGTCGAACACTTTTCTCCCACAATTCTGGATTTGTTACAGTGAAATCCTTCGTTTGAAGTGATGCGCCTTCATAGTACTTAATCGAAACAATTCTCTTCTTGGCCATTTTCAATCTCGGTATCGCCTTGCCCACATCATCCAGGCTGTCGAGTTTC
>Ga0078972_1016199_pt1 | contig 11114 bp, 8 predicted proteins | sample YelNatPaOPGAMG01_FD_67568 | JGI IMG/M metagenome (GOLD analysis project Ga0078972, IMG submission 67568) | Hot spring thermophilic microbial communities from Obsidian Pool, Yellowstone National Park, USA - OP-RAMG-01 (SPADES assembly) (version 2) | ecosystem: Environmental > Aquatic > Thermal...
CGGCGGTGGTGGCTGCTCGATGGGGTGGACATTCCAAACGCCCGGTGCCGCCGCCGGGAACGTAGCCGCTGACGGCGGCAGCTGCGGCGGCGACGGAGACGCTGGCTGGGACGATACTGCGGTGGCACCCGCCGTGGCGGTCGCATGCGCGGGCATGGCGCTCAGACCTGGGCTGGCCAAGCTCGGCGATACGTTCGTCGCCGAAATGCCCGCCGGTGGTGGTGTCGACGGCAACGAGGACACCGGCGCCGACGGCGCAGTAGGGAGGGCTGAAGAGACGGCCGCCGGACTGCCCCCGGTCGATGCCTGGGAGGGTAACGGGGCGTTTCCGGTGCCGGTTGTTGTTGCGGCGGGCGCTGTTGGTGGGGGTGCGGCGGGTGCTGCTGGGTTGGGTCCTGGTGATAGGGCGTTTCCGGTGCCGGTTGTTGTTGCGGCGGGTGCTGCTGGGTGCGGTACTGACGGGCCTGAGTTGCCGGAGGTGCCTGTTGTCGTCGGTGTTGATTGTGGTGCAGATGGTACTGGAGGGCTTGCTCCTGGTGATTGGGCAATGCCAGCGCCCACTGGTGGGGTGGGCGCCGATGCCGGTGTCGGGGGTGCTGCCGATATCCCGCCTGCCTCGCCGTCGGCTAATGTTGCTGCTGTCGATCCGCCTGCCCCGCCGTCGCCTTGACCGGCAGTGCTGGTTCCGCCAGGTAATTGCCCTGCCCCGCCGTCGGTTCGGGCCTGGAGCAGGCTCCGGACGCGATTCCCGATGGCGTCGGGGTCGGGCTGCGGGATGTTGGTGGGCACGCCGTGGGCTTGGGCGAATGCGAAGGCCGATTGGCCGTCGCCCTGCTCGTCGAGGATCGGCTGGAGGGCGTCCTGGAAGATGTTTCCTGCGCACGCCGACGCGTATCCATTGGCTTCCCGCTGATAGTTGGCGACTTTTTCGGTGATCTCGGCGACCTTGGCCGGCAGCGGCAGCTTCGAGTTGTTCGCGCTGTCGTCGAGGTCTTTGTTGGCTCGTTCGCAGAGGTCGGTTAATTGGTTGCGCAGTTGTTCAACATTGTTGATGGTGGTTTCGTAGGACTTCGCGTCGACACCGTTAGCGTCGGCGATCTTGCGCGCCTGTTCTGCGCCCTGGCGAAATTTCTCCTGGGTAGCGTCAGCGGTCCAACCCTTTTGCTCGGCGAGCGGACCCTGCCGCGCGACTTCTAGCCCCTTGCCGTAGTTGTAGAAATGCGTTCGGATGGCGGTCCGGTTGATTTGGCTGGTTTGCAGCCCGTTGATCGCTTGCCCGCTGGGCCACACAAGCCCGACCAGCGACGGTGACCATTTTCCGGGTGGATAATCGGTCATTTGCATGTCCTCTGGATCGTCAACGCCGCCTCGTCTGAGGTGTGCAATATCGGCTGTTGCTCGGGAGAGGAGTTACCAAAACCGTCCAAGTAACCGATCGTTAGCTCTTGATACGTATTCGCGAGCGTCCGAATAGCTGTTGCGAGGTCGGATGGGGTTGCCGGGTGGTCGGCAAGCTTGGTGAGTAGATACCGGCTACCAAAGGCGAGTACCTGCCGGGTGCCGATAGAAACGACGAGTTGGGCCGTCGGGTCGTCGCTGCTATTTCGAGCTCCGGCAATATCTAGTGCATTCTGTACTTTCCAATAAGCAGTGCACATGGCGGCCTTGGTGTCGGCGACCTGCTGGGCGGTGTAGACAGGCCGGGCCGGTGCACCATGTTTATTCTCGAAAAGCGGCCGAACTGCGGCGCCGATCGCGACACCGACAACGATCAGCACAATCGCAAGCAAAGTCAGAATCGGCCACCGCAATCGCCGCCCGGGTGGAGGTGGCGCTGACTGTTGCCATGTAGGCGGCGCAGAACCTGCGGGTTCTGGCGGCTGGCTAGTCACGGGCCGATCGTATCGCCCATCAGGCCACGCGGTAGTCACCTTGAGTGCGGCTCAAAATCGGCGGGCTACCCGGCGGGGCAGCAAATGCTGAATACCGGAATCGGTGATCAGCGGTAGCATCACCCGCATGGCGGACCCGCCCCGGACTGGGCTGTCACCGAACGATCCGTGGCCTGCGTCCGCCGCACCGCCGAGTTCGTTTCGCGCCAGCCAAATGTGCGCCCTGGTGATCACGTTCGACCAGAGGACCTACGCCGCAGCCCAAGCGGGAGCCTCAAACACGCTGGAATGCGAAGATTTGCCAGCGGCAAGGAGGCAGCGATGAGCGGCGACTCTTCGGAGCTACTCTTCGAAGCCTGGCAGTACTTGCAAGCACACGGTTACAACGTGCCGCCACCGCCGATCGTGTCCGATGACACTGTTGCGCCAAGCTCGATGACCGACTGGCTGATGAATGTGGTGACCATGGCGGCCAACGGTGGCGACCCTGTCGCCAGCGCCGCCGCCCAGACGGGCCAGGCCGCGCGCGAGGGCCTCGTTGACGAGGCGCTGGCGAAATTCCCCGCGAATGAAGAACAGTCCGCCGCACAGCTGGCTGGTATGGGCGGGCAAGACCCGACATCTCAGCTCAGCGGGTTGACCCAATCGGCAACTGGGATCGGGCAAGGAATCGCCGGCGCCCTCAGCGGCCTGCTGCAACCGTTGAGCCAGCTGGCCCAACAGCTTCCGCAGCTGGCTGAGCAAGCCCTGCAGACCGGCGTGGGCGCTTTGCAGGGCGTCGGCGGTGCTGCGTCGACAACCGGGGAGGTACCAGGCGAGCTGTTAGGTGAAGGACTCGATGGTGCCGGCGAATTCGCCGGTGCCGCCGGTGGTGCCGGCGCCGGCTTAGCAGGCACCATGCCCGCTTCGATGCTCGGGCCACCGCCGACTCCGTCCGCCGGTACCGTTCCCGCGTCATCCCCGACGACGCCGCCACTGCCGACGGCGATTCCGGAATCCGCGGGCGCACCGAGGGGCGGCCTGGCCGGCATGCCGATTATGCCCCCCGGAGCGATGGCGGGCAGCGCCACGAGCGGCGAGGCTAAGCCCGACACCAAGCGCGTGGTCCCTCCACCGGTCAAGAACGGCGCCCCGGTGCAGGGACGCATCATTGTCCCGCCGAACGCGCCGGAGGTGATAAAGCAGTTACAGGGCAAGCCGATAGCGACCCGACGCATACTTGGTCCCGACCAAACGCCCGGTCCAGCTGATTGAGCGCGTGGTTAACTCCGTCAACGTGTTGCGCTAGGGACGGCTGAACCGGAGCAAGATCTTCTGGTTGTAATAGTAGTCAAGCACGTCGAGTAACCGAGCTTCGTCGAGGTGCTCAGCGGCGATGGGAACAAAGCGTATCCAGAGTCGACCGGCGGCAACCTGAAATCCGGCGTCGGAGAACCAAGCGGCCACTTGATCGAGCTCGTAAAGCGCTGGAAGGCCCATCGCTTCGGCATTTTTGGCATGCCAGGTCGCCATCAGGGGGCTGGCGGCATGCACGCCCATGACCGCGTAATACACCCCGCCGGGCTTCAGAGCCCGGAAGATGGCTGTCGCGTGCGCCGGCAGGTCATCAAGCAGATAAAGCACTTCGTGGTTGAACGCCACATCGAAGCCGTTCCACCCCGAGGGTGGCGCTGCGGCTACCTCGAATCGCAGCGGGCGTGTGCCGGCAAGGCGACGTGCGTCCTCGATCGCGCTCGTCGCTGGATCGTAGCCGAAGCCTTCCTTGATACCGCAGTCGTCAGCGAGCAGACGGAGAAAGCCACCTCGGTTGCAGCCGACGTCGAGCACTCGTGTCCCGGCAAGGTCGGTATCGATGGTGTCCAGCATCGCCTTCCAGACGAAGCGATGCTCCTCCTGCATCGCCGCGTCCTGGGCCGCGCTCCGCCAGTAGGTCGCACTCATAGTGATTGCCAACGGTAGACCCGGATCGCCGGGTCTGCACTCGGCCAGCAAGGTCCGGGAATTACCGCATTTCCTCCCGCGGTGGCAAATTTAGCGATTCACGGTCGAATACCAGCCAGTCATCCGTATCGTTCATAACCTGCACACCATCGATCCCGGGAGCCTTCTGGAGCATTTCTTTGAGTGCTTCCCAGGTCATTCCGCCATACTTAATACCGGGCCGTGCTCGGCTAGTATAAACACGTATCACCTGGGGAAAAGCGCCGGCCTGGAAAACATGCATCAAGGGCTGGCCATCGTCAGCTTGGCCCGGGGCTAGCTCTAGGAATACTTCTCGGCCGGCAAGCGCGGAATCGATTGACGGCCTTAAGTCTTCGGGTGCCGTAGCAGCAACGGCGCGTGTGATCAGCTCATTGAGCGCTTCCAGCGTCTTGTCGTCTACGCCAGTCATCGCTGACCCATCCTTGTCATTTCTATCCGATTTCATATCGCCAAGGACAACAGGAATCTGGCTTTTATGGATTGACACCCACTGGGCGTCGCGATTCGATATTATGACCCAGTCCAGCTGCGGCATCTTCAGCGCGGCCGCAAGAGCATTTTCGAAGGTACTTCCACCGAAGCGGTCGGGCAGGTCGGGATGTGATCTCGACGTGTAGAGCATCATCGCGTGTGTGCCGTCTATCAGCCGGAGCAACGGAGTCGCCTTGAACTCTTTTTCATCGCGGTATTCGGATGTCAGGCCGAAAAATACCTCGACGGAGCGGAGTGTCCGAAAAAGGCGTCGTGCTAAGCCGGGATCGTTCCCCTGCGCGGCCATCCTTAGCAGCGCCTCGACATCGCTAGGCCCGGTACGATTATCCTCGGTCAAAATCCCGGCCCTTCGTACTCGGTGATGAACCCGGTGTCCCTGTCAAATATTCCGCTCACATCGTAGACCTTGCCTGTCGGGCAGCTAGCATCGAAAGTACACGTTGCCAAGTGGACGTCGCCCATCCCAGCTTTTATCAGCTCGCTCAGAAGCGTTGGCTCCGTTACTGTATAGGGGTCGCCTATGATGTTAAGCCCATCCGGTGGATAAATCGTATAATCGGGTATTGATTCACCCGGTAAGAAAGTTTTCGAATAGAGGCCCGAGGTGTCGCCGCCGGTCTCAATCAAATTCCCGAGAGCATCGGTGATGGTCGATCCGTGTTCCGCGTATGTCGTAATCGTCGAACCTGGCGGCACCTTCATCATGCCGTGACCGCCGTAGGCGCCGTGACCGCTTATGCTCGTCCTGTGGTCCGCTGAAGCTCCGAGATCATCAACAGCCGCGTCTGGCGGGAGCGCGGTTTGGTGGCCATCCGGTGAGTGACCGGCAGGTGGGGGGGGTTGCTCCAGCCGGTGCCGGCGGATCCAGCGATGGTTTGGTGCCGGTGGGGCTGTTCGGTAGCGCACTTTCGGGGGGCGTCGATGTGGGTTTGGCCGCCGCTGGCAGCGGCGCTGCGTCGGGCGATGGTTCACTGCGCGGCGGACGAGGGAGTTCGGCCAGCCGCGCGTCCTTGAGGCCATCGGCTACCTCGCGGGCGCCGCGGCCCAGCTCGCCCAATTTGGCAGCGGATCCGCCCGGAAGCGCCAGGGTGGCCAGGTCGACGGCACTTCTGCCAGCGGCCTCGGCGGGGTTTGTGCTCCACTCGTCCCAGTGCACGGTCTGCTTGCCCAGCTCCGTCCATGCCTCGCCGATGCCAGGCGCGCCGTCGCCACCCAGCCCGACCAACGGCGCGATTCCTTGGGCCGTCTCCTGTAGATCGTGGAAGTAGCCTTTCGGGTCTAGCACCATTCGCAGCTGCGAGTAGTCCCAGGCCGTTTCGACCATTCCGCCAACTTCGGCGCCGGCCCCTGTCGCGGCCTGCCCGAGCTGGTTGAGGACCCGGCCGACCTGGGTGCCGTGCAAAAACTGGTCCCACTCTTTGTCGGCGTAGCTGGCCATCGTGGTGACCACGGTGGTCGCCTGCTGCAGCGCCTCGGCGATGTGGGCGCGCAGCGCGTCGGCCTCGGTGGTGAAGTTGGCGATGACGGTGCGGATATCGTCGGCGATCTTTTTGATCTCGTCTTGGTCATGATCGGTCAAAAACTCCCAGACCTCTTTGAGCCCGGTCAGCGGATTACAAACGCGGGTCAACAAATCCAGGACCGCGCCGTGGACCTGATCGATTTTGGCGGCATAGGCGCTCAGCTGCTGGGCGAGGGTCTGGCACTGCTGGGCAATGCTCGTGGTGGCCCTAAACGCGTCGTCGAAAGCGGCGTCGATCGCGGCGCCCTCGGGCAGGCGTTGGGCGCGAATGGCGGCCATCGGCGCCGCCGACTCCAAAACCGCACTGACCCCGAACTGGGTCCCGGCTGCATTCCAGGCTGCCGCAGCGGCGCGCAACCGCCCCGAATCCCCGGTCGGCCAGATCATCCCCAGATACGGGGCCACCCACCCCCAGCCCGCCGGGGCGCTGCTGCCGTTGCCGACTGCCGAGGGTGCCGAACCCGCCGCAATCGACCCCGTCGACGGCGGCACCGCCAGGGTTGCGCTGCGCCCCGAGATATCCGAGAACGCCTCGGCCACCGAATAGTTGTGCGCCGAGGCCCGCACCCCGTCACCGAGCCGGCACAACCCATTGCGGGTGGTCGCCATCGCCTCCAGCAACCTACTCGCCGACCGGTCATAACTGCGGCCCAACGCAGCGCCGGCCGGATCGTCACCGGCCATCCCCGTGGTGCCCGACAACGCGGTGCTCAACGTCGAGATCACCGACCCCAAGCCCGCGCCCACCGACACCACCGCCGACCCGGCGCCATCCAACGCCACCGGATCGACCACCAGCGCCTCGCCAGCCACAGCAGGAAACTAACCACCAGCCACCACCGGCACAATTCACCCCGGTGACGAAGTCGCCAACCATGGATAGGGCAGGATCGGAGGACATGGATCCTCGATGGGCCAATCGGGCGGCCAGCGCGGAAGCCGCGATCATGGCGCGGCATCTCAAACGACTGTGGGCGCTGCCGGGAACCCAGCTCGGCGTGGTGGCTTGGCCGCCGCCCCGACGCGACCGGCTGTTCGGTCGCTGGCATTACTGGTGGCAGGCGCACCTGCTGGACTGTCTGATCGACGCCGAGCTGCGTGACCCGAAACCCGAGCGGCACAGCAAGATCCAATGTCAGATCCGTGGGCACTGGTTGCGCAACGCCGGCCGTTGGACCAACGACTACTACGACGACATGGCCTGGCTGGCGGTGGCGCTGGAGCGTGCCGCACGGCTGGTCGGCATCACGCGGGACCGCGCGCTGCGCAAGCTGACCGACCAGTTCGTCAAGGCGTGGGTACCTGAGGACGGCGGCGGCATTCCGTGGCGCAAGCAGGACCAATTCTTCAATACCCCCGCCAACGGCCCGGCCGGGATCTTTTTGGCCCGCTACGGCGACCGGTTGCGGCGCGCTCAGCAGATGGCGGACTGGATCGACGCGACGCTCATCGACCCACAGACCCACTTGGTGTTCGACGGCATCAAGGCCGGTTCGCTGGTACGTGCCCAGTACACGTACTGCCAGGGCGTGGTGCTCGGGCTGGAAACCGAGCTGGCCGCCCGGACCGGGGACTCGCGGCACGCGCCGCGGGTGCATCGGTTGGTTGCCGCGGTCAACGAGCACATGGCGCCGGCAGGGGTGCTCAAGGGGACCGGCGGCGGTGACGGCGGCCTGTTCGGCGGCATCACCGCCCGCTATCTGGCGCTGGTCGCCACCGCCTTGCCGGGGGACTCCGCCCAGGACGCCGCTGCCCGCGACACCGCCCGCGCGATGGTGCTGTCCTCGGCCCAGTCGGCCTGGGACTACCGACAGACGGTCGATGGCCTGCCGTTGTTCGGTCCGTTCTGGGATCGCTACCCCGACCTTCCCACCGCGACGGGCCAGCGAGCCAAGTTCGTCGAAGGCGCGGTCACCGGCTCGGAGTTGCCCGCCCGCGACCTCTCGGTGCAGCTGTCCGGCTGGATGCTGATGGAGGCCGCACATGCCGTCACGGCGGCCGGCGCTGAGAGGAGCAGTTTGTGAGAAAAGTCCATCCCGACGCGGAATCCGCCCTGCAGGGCTTGCTGACGGACGGCCTCACCATTGCCGCCGGCGGGTTCGGTCTGTGCGGCATTCCGGAGAACCTGATCCAGGCTCTGGCAGACAGCGGTGTCAAGGATCTTACGATCGTCGGAAACAACGCCGGCGTAGACGATTTCGGAATGGGTCTGCTGCTCAAGGCGGGCCAGGTCAAGAAGGTGATCGCCTCCTACGTCGGCGAGAACAAGGAGTTCGAACGCCGGGTTCTGGCTGGCGATCTGGACTTGACTCTTACCCCTCAGGGCACGCTGGCGGAGAAGTTACGCGCCGGCGGCGCAGGCATTCCGGGCTTCTACACCCGCACGGGCTATGGCACCGTGCTGACCGAGGGCAAGGACACCCGGGTTTTCGACGGCACCGAATACGTTCTGGAAGAAGGCATTCGCGTCGATGTCGCGTTGGTCAAGGCGTGGAAGGGAGACCCGGCGGGCAACCTTGTCTATCGTAAGACGGCGCGCAACTTCAACCCGATGGTTGCCACCTGCGGCGCGGTGACGGTCGCCGAGGTAGAAGAGCTCGTCGAGATCGGCGAGCTGGATCCCGACCTGATCCACACCCCGGGTATTTACGTGGACCGGATCATCCAAGGCCGCAACTACGAGAAGCGCATCGAATTCCGTACCGTCAGCACCGGCGCCGAGCGCAAGGGCGACAACCCGATTCGCGAGCGGATGGCCCGGCGCGCCGCGGCCGAACTGCGCGACGGCTACTACGTGAACTTGGGCATCGGCATGCCCACGCTGGTGGCCAACTTCATCCCCGACGACATCAACGTGACATTGCAGTCGGAGAACGGGCTGCTCGGCATTGGTGCCTACCCGGCCGAGGAGGCGGTCGATCCCGATCTGATCAACGCCGGCAAGCAGACGGTCACCAGCATTGCCGGCGCAAGTTTTTTCAGCAGCGCCGATTCCTTCGCGATGATCCGCGGTGGCCACATCGATCTTTCGATATTGGGTGCCCTCGAGGTGGCGGAGAACGGTGATCTGGCCAACTGGATGGTGCCGGGCAAGATGGTCAAGGGGCCGGGCGGTGCGATGGATCTGGTGTCGGGCGTCAAGCGCGTGATCGTCCTGATGGATCACACCGCGAAGGACGGCAGCCCGAAAATCCTTCGGCGATGCACGCTGCCGCTGACCGGCAAGGGCGTGGTGGACATGATCATCACCAACCTGTGCGTATTCGACGTCGAGCCGGGACACGGACTCGTTCTCATCGAAATGCATCCCGGGGTGACGCTCGAGGAGGTCCGCGCCAAGACCGGCTGCGATTTCAGAGTCGCGTTGAGCTAACCGACCCAGACCGCACGGTGCGCACCGGCGTCGTCGAGCAGACCGACCAGATCGACCGTCAGCGCGGTGATGTGGTAGGCCTCGATCGCCGCCGGGCGTGACGAACCCCCGTAGCCGCGCTGATTTGGGGCGAGCACGTGATAGCCGGCGTCGGCGAGCGCCGGGATGATGCGGCGCCACGAGTAACCGAGATTCGGGAAACCGTGCGCCAGTATCACGGCCGAAGCGCCACGCTCACGGTTACCCGCCTGCGGCGGGGCTCACGGTGACGTCGACGGTGGTGGCACCGGGGTCGGAGGCGACGATCAGTTCGGGGGCGTCGGGGGCCGAGACAACCTGCCCGCCGGTGACGCTCACCTGGTAGCCGTTCGGGAACTCGACGGCCGGCACCGAGATGGTGGTCGGCGAGCCGGCGGCGAAGCTGCCCGCCCCGTCAACCTTGTCGGTGGAGTAACTGAACGCGAAGGTGCCATCATCGAACGACCAGCTATGCGGAGTTCCCGAAATCACCTGCGGGTAGGGCTGGGCGAGCGTCTCCAGCTTGGCGGTGTCGACGTTAGCGCCGACCGGCGGATCCTGGGGGTTGTATACCAGCGCCTGGCCGGCTGCCGTCGATTTGGTCAAGAGGCCCTGGCCGGTAAAGGTCCATTCCGTCCAGTCGATGAGATGGCGGTTGGCGGGTTGCATCGCGTCGACGATCTTTGACAGGTTGTCGGTCGCTCCGAACTCGGTCATGAATGCCGGGATATCGTGCGCTCCGGTGTATGCCTCGGCATTGTTCACGGGTAGGGCCTCGAGCGGCCCGCACAGGCTGCCGCTCAACAGGCAGTAGTCGTGAAACGAGAACACGGTGTTGGTGGCGTCCACCGTGCCCAGGTGGGTGGGCACACCCGTGTCGAACAGGACGTTGGGTTCGTAGAAGATCGGGGTGCTCGGGTCGACGGCCCGAATCGCCGAGGCCACCTGGTCGTAGAACGGAGTCAGGTCCGCAGCGTCAAAGGCCGGGCTACCCAACACGGTCGGCCACAGTGCGCCTGGGTACGGTTCGTTCATGAGCTCGAAGCCGACCACGCCGGGATTGCCGTCGAAGTAGGCCGCAACAGCCTCCCACATCTGTGCGTAATCATTCTCCAGCCCAACCCCGTTGGGAGCCGGCGCGTTGGACCAGAACGCATCCCAGGCGTTGATCTCGGCGGGGTTTTCCAAGAAATTGAAGATGCTGTCGCCCGCCTCGTCATGGTTGGGCAGCCCGCCGGTCTGGGTCGCCCAGGCCGGCGCACCGTCGCCCTCGAACACGCTGCTGTAGTTATCCTGGTGCATGTCGAGCACGACGTAGATGCCGTGATTTTCCAGAGTTTGCACGGTCTGCGCGATCGAGGCGAGGTAGGCGTAGTCGATGACGCCGGGCTCGGGTTCCACACCGGCCCAGATGACCCCTACCCGCACTGCATTAAAGCCGTTGGCCGCCAAGAACGCTGCGTCTTGGGCGCCGAACCCATCGGCGGAGGGTTCATACGGCGCCACCTTGTCGACCTCGTTGAGCCCGTGCAAGATGACGACTTGTCCGTCGCTGTTGGTCAGCCACGTACCGGTGGTCTGGATGGGCAGCAGCGTGTCACCGCCCGCGGCCGGCGTCGAAGCGGCGCCACCGGCGTCGACCACCCCGGGCTGCCCCACCATGCCGTGGCTGCCGAGCAGGCCCAGCAGACTGCCGGTGCCGCCGGCCCCACCCAAAGCGGGTAAACCCTCGGGGTTGCTGCCGGCCCCGCCGGCCCCGCCAGCCCCGCCGTCGGCGAACAGCCCGGTGCCGGCACCGCCGTCCCCGCCGGCCCCGCCGACACCACCAGCACCG
>Ga0078972_1016200_pt1 | contig 11114 bp, 12 predicted proteins | sample YelNatPaOPGAMG01_FD_67568 | JGI IMG/M metagenome (GOLD analysis project Ga0078972, IMG submission 67568) | Hot spring thermophilic microbial communities from Obsidian Pool, Yellowstone National Park, USA - OP-RAMG-01 (SPADES assembly) (version 2) | ecosystem: Environmental > Aquatic > Thermal...
TATCATGTTCAAAAAATAATGAATTATCAATAATTAATGATACTTCATCAACTATAGAAATAGTAATTGAAACAAAAATTTGTTCTCAACAACCAATTAAAGAGACAATAATAATTAATCACAAATTAAAAAAATGTGTAATGGATTTGGTAGATTCACAAGTTTTTTTTAATAATAAAAAAATTTATTCTTATTGTAAAAATGATGAAAATACAGGCACTTTAATAAATTTTAGTAATTGGGATTTTAATGATTATTTTGATACTCATTTGCATGAATGGTATTGTCTAAAACAAGAAAATTGGACGCCGGAAGAGTTACAAATAAAAATTAATAATAAATTGATTAAGACAAATAAATATATATATAAATTTTCTTATAAAACATGGGCTAAGAATGAGTTGATTGGACATCTTTTTTGCAATAGTTATATAAGTTTTGGAAATTCAATTAGTAAATTTAAAGAGATGGTATTAAATTTTGAAAATATTCGTAATAAGAATGGGATAAAAGAAGGAATAAACAAGGAAGAAATTTATGCATATAAAGGGATACCTTTAAGAATAGATTATTTTTGTAATAATAATTTAATTATATCACAGGCAATAGTGGAAATAAAAAAGGTTAAATATAGTGAAGAAAAGTTTACTGTTCCTGAAGGAATAAAATTTTATGAAATAGGGGAAGAATATACAAAAATGTTAGAAAAGGATGAAAAATTTTTACATGAATTTTATAAAAAGACAAGGTTGAAAAGATAGTGTAATGCGCCCCATTAGTCAAGGCAAATTTAGGTTAGAGATAAGGTTTTTGCCAGCGTGGGAATCAAAAAACTGTTTTAGAATTTTGTTGCCGAGAGCCTGGTGAGGGAAATCCGAGTTGTAATCGTTAATCCATTTGTGTAAAGCGACCTGAAAATCAAACGGATTATTCCATTCAGCCTTAAAATAAGGCTTGATTTGAAGGTATGAGAGAAATCAGGAATTTACGTGGGAATATGATGAGGCAGGAAATAGGTTATCATCAGTAGAGGCGTTAGCCCCAACGCCATCTCGTTCATATGTGCCAAATAATTTAAATCAGTATGCGAGTGTAAATGGAGTGAGATATAGTTATGATGCAGATGGGAATCTTCTTACAGATGGGGGGAGGAGTTTGGGATGGGATGTTCGCAATCGGCTAATACAAGTAACCAAGGAAGGGAAGACAATTGCATATAACTACGACCACAATGATTTGAGGGTGGAAAAAGAGGTTGACGGAAATAAAATTAGATATTATTATGATAATAGTTTACTTCTTGCAGAAAAAGATGGGAATGGAAATATATTAAAAATATATATAAATGACGGAGAAGGGATAGTAGGAATGATACGGTATATATATAAAAACACAGGGGAATTTAGTCATTATCAGCGATTGTATTACCTCTACGACTCATTAGGAAGCGTCTCTGTCGTTACAGGCGAGAATGGGTTGCCCTTACAGAATTATACTTATTCACCTTATGGTAGCACGATGAATGTTGAAAACGACCCTGTAAATAATTTGCGTTTTGTTGGTAGATACGGCGGTTATAAAGACGACGACACTAATTTAACTTACTTTTGGCATAGGTGGTATGATGAGAAGGATGGGAGATGGGTGAGTAGGGATATGATAGGTGTGTGTGGAGGAATAAATATTTATAAATACGCTAATAACACGCCAAATGTCATAATTGATTATGTTGGTTTAATAGGCACATATGGGAACTGGTGTGGGGGTGGTTGGTCTGGGGGAACAATTTATGGAGAGCCAGATTTTAATGGACCTTACATGGATGATTTAGATTTATGTTGCAGGGAACACGACAGTGGTTGGTATGATTGCGAAAAGAAAGAAGAAAAGAGGAAATGCCTGAATATTCCTGAAAATTTAAACAGTGAAACATTAGAGCAATGTAAAGATAGAGAAAATAAGAAATTTTGTAAATGTTTAAAAACGGTACAGTTTACAGCAGATATATATAAAGATATTTATTTATTTTTTGCAATAGCAATTTTTTGCAAATGAAAAAGAAAAAATTATTAGTCATATTTGTAATAATTACATCAATGATCCCTATGATTATAACAGCTTTTGGAATGACAAAATTAATGATTATTGCCTGTTCATTATTTGAAGGAAATAAAGTTTTGATTGTAATTAAAGTTATTTTGTTTATTTTAAATTGGCTTTTTTCTCTATTGTGGTTGTGGTTTGCAATAGTAACTGTAAAATTATTCAAACAAGATAAAAGAATATACTTTTTATATCTTTTAATCCCAATTGCTTTTTGGCATAACATATTTATAACATTTTTTTTAATATATTACTCAATCGTTCCCTTTGCACCATAGTATCATAATGACTAAAAAATTTTGAATTAATTTTTTATTTTAAAGATGGATTCCATGTAGTATAATTAGGGTTTATAGGAGTTTACTATGAGTAAGAGTATTTCGCAAATCATGGCAGAAAATGGATTTCTTTTGCAGCAATACACATACTCACCGAATGGCAGTTGTTTAAATACAGATTACGACCCTGTAAATAATTTGCGTTTCGTTGGCAGATATGGTGGCTACAAAGACGATGACACTAATTTAACTTACTTTTGGCATAGGTGGTATGATGAGGAAGATGGGAGGTGGGTAAGTAGGGATCCATTGAATATAAAAGGTGGACTAAATTTATTTACGTATACTGCAAATAATCCGGTATTTTGGATTGATGCTAATGGATTAGTATTATGTGGGGGAGAAGAAGCAGGTTATCCGTATCATCCGAGTTATGGGAGTTGGGGTGGAGCAGAATATAGTAATGGTTGTAAATGTCCATATGATTGGACAAAAGATAAACCAGGTAATTATCAAGATGATATGGATGGATGTTTTAAAGCACATGATTTTTGTAGTTATGAACATGGGCTTGAAGGAAATCCAGAAAGGTGGTGTGATTTACAGAAAATGAAAGATAAAGAAAAATGCGACAAGCAACTTTGTCAATGTTTGAAAGGATTAGGTAATAATCCATTAGTTTGGAATAAGAGGCCTAAAAATTTTATTTGGGCTATTATTTATAGAGAAGTTGCAATAAGGTATTTCTGCAAATGAAAAAAAATAGAACAATATTTTTAATAATTATTTTACCGTTAATAATGATATTTATTTCGGTAATTTCTATATATATACTTTTGCCAATTATTATTCATATATTAACCGCTCCAATATTGTTAATATATTATATTTACATATTACATAAATTAAATTGGGATAAAAATATATTGATTTTAATCTTAATTATATTATTTTTTTACGTTCCATTTTATTTATTTCCTATATTTTTAGGATTAATGATAAAACTTGGATTCGCAGCTTGATAAAATTATTTTTTAATAGGTAAAAAATGATAAAAAATATTTTTTTATGGATTTTAAAAATAATATTAGTTTTATTAATCTTTACTATTCCTTATTGTAGTTATGTGAAATCGGGTATAATAGGATTCAATATATGCAATCAGATATTATTGATAATATTAAGTTTTTCTATTTGGATATTTTTGTTTTTTTTGATTTTAAAAATCAAAAGAGATTATTGGTTGCTTTTATTATTGCCATTTGCATTTTGGTGTCATTTTGGGATAATAATTTTATATATATTAGCAATTATGCAATCAAGGTAGGAATAAATATTAAATTATCGCTATATTTATAGTATATCAGGCGATTTAAAAAAACGGGAAGTGTATGATGCGAGAGGGACACTACAAAAGACACAGAATTTTATATATGACAATGGGCATCGGTTAATAAATGATGGTATATATTCATACACCTATGGAGCGCCATCGTGCTCCTGCGCGAATAGGATAGAGACAGTAACAGATTTAAGAGGGATAACAAGGTATGAATATGATTTTAAGGGCAGGGTGAAAAAGACAACATATCCAGATGGGACGATAGTGGAGAGTATATATAACGACGCAGAAAGGACAAAGACAGTAAAGTTAGATGGAGAGGTTTTATTTGTATTAAATTTGGATGGAGAAGGAAGGGCAAGCGGAAGTAATGCAATAATAGAGCAAGTAGGAGGAGGGAATAATGTGTATGGAATAACACGGGATAATGCAGGAAGGATATTGCAGGTAGATTATCCTAACGAAGATAAAAGCATAACAGAATATGATGTGGAAGGAAGAATTGTAAAGCATAAAAACTACTACAAGACACATATAATAAATAAATTTGAATATATACTGGATGATGAGGGGAATAAGATGGCAGAAAAGACAAATACAGGGATAAGGACATACGGGTATGATGATATATATCAGTTGACGAGCGCGAAGTATGAGCGTGGGCAGGCGTTTACGTGGGAATATGATGAGGCAGGAAATAGGTTATCATCAGTAGAAGCGTTAGCCCCAACGCCATCTCGTTCATATGTGCCGAATAATTTAAATCAGTATGCGAGTGTTAATGGAGTGAGTTATAGTTATGATGCGGATGGGAATTTAGTTTCAGATGGGGTGAGGAGTTTGGGATGGGATGTTCGCAATCGGCTAATACAAGTAACCAAGGAAGGGAAGACAATTGCATATAACTACGACCACAATGATTTGAGGGTGGAAAAAGAGGTTGACGGTAGAAAAATCAAGTATTATTATGATGGTAGTTTATTATTATGTGAAAAGGATGGGGCAGGAAAGATGCAAAAGGTATATGTAAATGATGGAGAAGGGATAGTAGGAATGATACGGTATATATATAAAAACACAGGGGAATTCAGTCATTATCAACGTCTTTACTATCTCTATGACTCACTTGGTTCAGTATCGGTTATCACAGGCGAGAACGGGTTGCCACTTCAGAATTACACTTACTCACCGTATGGTAGCAAAATGAATATTGATTATGACCCTGTAAATAATTTACGATTTGTAGGAAGATATGGCGGTTATAAGGATGATGATACGGGATTAACTTACTTCTGGCATAGGTGGTATGATGAGAAGGATGGGAGATGGGTGAGCAGGGATATGGAAGATAGTTGTGATTTTGAATATGATGCATATTCATATACTAAAAATTCTCCTTTAAATTATCTTGATACTAATGGATTGTGGAGATACAAGAAAGATAAGAGCGTTGAACCAACAAGTGCTGAAACAGAAAAAATGATTGATTGTTTACAGGCCAAACTTGAATGTGGGTTAATAGTCACTGGCGGTGGAGAAAAAGGTAAACCACATAAAGGTTTGGGTCATAGGGAAGGGCGAGCAGTTGATTTTGGCACTAATTCTAATCCTTGTTTGAAATATAAAGATGTAAATAAGGTCTGTCAGGCAGCTATTGACTGTGGCTTTAATTTTACTGATTTTGAGAATCAAGGGACACCTAACGAGCATTACCATTTTGAAAAACGGCCTGGTTCAGTAAATAATAAATGCAAAGACAAGCGTAAAAAAGATTCATGCGATATTAAACCTAACCTTCCAACCCCAGGTGATTTATAATGAGATTACAATATTTGATTATATTTATCTTTATAATGGGATGTGCATCAAGCATTATTTATAAAAATACGGCAATTAATATTTATAATAATACGGATATAAATACTGTGAAAAAAATAGTTTTGGAAAAATTAAAAAAACAGTATAAAGAGGCGATTCCAATTACAGCAAAAGGAATTCATTGGACTTGTGGAAAAAATCCCAAAGGGGAGATAAGAGCGGATTTTAATGGTGATAGGATTGAGGATTTAGCTATAATTATAAGAATAGGTTGGGTTGGCAAACACGAATATGGGGATTTATATAATTATCGATTTCTAGCATTATTGAGCAATGGAAAAAAAGGGTACAAGGAATATATTTTATGTGAAGATTATGATGCTCACTTTCCTGTTGGAATAACTTTATTTATACAAGAGCCTGGTAAAATTGAAGAAACAGAAGCAGTTGATAATCCCCAAACTGTTATTGTTAAAAATCCTTCCATAGGAATAGCTTATTGTGAGATGGCGACTCAAGTTTATTACTGGGACGAAAAAGAACAGAATTTTAAAGTGCTGGCAACTTCAGATTGAATATAAGAAATTGATAATTAGAAAATATTTATTTTTAAATTTCGGATACTTGGACTTGCACTTGCGTTTCTTTGGAATTTGTTTTAGCATTTTGGAATGGATTAATAATAGAATTGGTGGAGGCAGGCGTTTACGTGGGAATATGATGAGGCAGGGAATAGGTTATTTTCAGATGCGGCAGGGGATAGCAAAACCTATGTGCCGAATAATTTAAATCAGTATGCGAGTGTTAATGGAGTGAGTTATAGTTATGATGCGGATGGGAATTTGGTTTCAGATGGGGTGAGGAATTTGGGATGGGATATTCGCAATCGGCTAATACAAGTAACCAAGGAAGGGAAGACAATTGCATACAACTACGACCACAATGATTTGAGGGTGGAAAAAGAAGTTGACGGAAATAAAGTTAGATATTATTATGATAATAGTTTACTTCTTGCAGAAAAAGATGGGAATGGAAATATATTAAAAATATATATAAATGATGGAGAAGGGATAGTTAGCATGGTAAGACCGATTTATAATGAAAGCAATACTCTAACTCATCATCAGCGGTTGTATTACCTCTACGACTCATTAGGAAGCGTCTCTGTTGTTGCGGGCGAGAATGGGTTGCTTTTACAGAATTATACTTACTCACCTTACGGCAGCACGATGAATGTTGAATACGACCCTGTAAATAATTTGCGATTTGTAGGTAGATACGGTGGTTATTGTGATGACGACACAGGACTTATTAATTTTTGGAGTCGTTGGTATGATACGATTTCAGGTAGATGGCTATCATACGAGCCAAGTGGATGTTTTGTTGGTAATTTATATACTTATGTTTATAATAACCCATCAAATAAGATTGATAGAACAGGATTTTATCAAGAAGATCCTTTTACACCAGGAACTCCGCCCACAAAAATAGACGCATATGGTAATTGGTGTGGAAAGAATAGAAGTGGAGGATGGCAAAATATATCTAATAAGGGAGGATATAATTATAGCAGTCTATATGCTCCGACAGTAGATGAACTTGATGAATGTTGTAAAAAGCATGATATATGCTTATATTTAGTAGATGTAAAAAAAGTGTTGGGGAAATATGATAAATGTGGGAGTGACTATAATGCTGATAAAAGGAAATGTAATAGAGATTTAATTGATTGTGCTTCTCAAGCTAAAACGAAAAATGAACTTTTTAAAGAATTATTAGTAAAAGTATTTAAATTTCAACTTACTGCAATAATATTTACACCAGGTGGGGGATGGTGGTGAAAAATGGAAAATAAAAGAATTTTAAAAATATTATTTTATTCAATAACTATTATTCTTGTTTTATTTGGAACAATTCAAATTTTTTATTATGACTTTATTAGTATTTTCCCACATGTGTTAAATAATCTATATAATTTACAAAAAACAACTCAAAAAACTGCGCTAATTTTGCAAGTTTTTTGGTGTTTATTATATATTATTAATTTTATAATAGAAGAAAATTATAGTGAATTTTTTTGGCCTTTATTGCTATTTCCAATAATATTTTTTACAATTATATCATAACATTAACAGGAGAATAAATGAAAGAAGAAAAAAATTTTTTTACTTTATTATTGATTTTTTCATTTTCCCAAATGATATATTTAAATTTAATAAGTTTATTTCATTTTGAGCCTTTTAAAGAAACGTTTCTTATGGGTTTAATAGAGACTAATGTTTTTATGATCTTGCCACCTATTTTTTTTATAATAACTTTTTTAAAAATGCGAAAAAAATTTCAATTAAATAATTATAAAATTTTTATTATTTTTTTATTGTTTATAATTTGTAATTATTTAATATTTGTAATTTTTTTATATTATGGAATTGAAAATATTTTAGATACTAATATTTTTTTTTATGAGTTTACTATATCGTCTAATTTAATTGCTGATGCAATATTACTATTAATTTGGTTAATATTTGTTATTTTGTTTTTTGTATTAAAGAACAAATACTTAAAAAAAGAACATAATGTTAAGGGAGATATAACTAAAAATGGTAATATATAAACATAATATATATGTTTATAATAATTATCAAAAGTTTTACTATTTTTACGACTCGCTTGGTTCAGTATCGGTTATCACAGGCGAGAATGGGTTGCCTTTGCAAAACTACACTTACTCACCTTATGGCAGCACGATGAACGTGGAATATGACCCTGTAAATAATTTACGATTTGTAGGAAGATATGGTGGCTACAAAGACGACGATACAGGACAGACATATTTCTGGCATAGGTGGTATGATGAGAGGGATGGGAGGTGGGCGAGCAGAGATATGATAAAGAATATTCAAAGAAGTTTAAGTAAATGTCAGAATAAAAGAATTCAATTTTTTGACCAAAATACAATCAATCTCTACCACTATATATATAATCGTCCAACAAAGTTTATAGATTATAGTGGCTTAGATTGCGAGTCTGATTATTATGAGTGTTTAGAAGGAGTTATAGAGAGATTTATCGAACACGAAACATATTTATTTAAATTAGTCACTAAATGTATTGCAACTTGTCTTTTGGGTAGTGTCGTGGCTGGACCTGTGTATCCTGAACTCGCAACAGGATGCAGTGCGGCTTGTATGAGCATTTACACGGTGGCTTCGGCAATTTCTTCTGCGACAACAATTGGACAAACATTAGGTTGCGTCTCGATATATTTTGATTGCAACAAGAAGAAAGAGTGTAAGCGATGAATTATTTATGGTCGACAATATTTTTAGGTATAAATGCGTTATTCGTTGGTTATTTAATATTAACGAAACAAGACATTAAAAAATTCAATAAAGTAATTATTGGTAATTTGATTACACTTGCAGTGTTGGTAGTGTTGAGTGTTTTTAATTTCTTTAATCTCAATGCCGTGCCCAAAAGTATTATATTAGCGTGTTTTTTTGTGATACCATTTTTCTATATGGATTATAAGAACACCACTATGGAAAGAGTTTTGTATATTACGCAGAAGGTTGCTGTGGTAGTTTTTATTGCCTATGCGTTTATGCTTCCCAAAATTTACAATTACAACAAAATACTTTGTTATGTGTTGTTGGGACTAATTCTATGGCTCTTTTTAGTATCAACTGTTGCATATATTTTTACAGCGGTAAAGAGTATGGGTGAAAGAATAAAGGATATTTTAAATAAATCATAGCCATTTACATCTTCACACGTCTCTTCTTTTTTATAAACGTCTTATACTATTTTTCCGCTTTCTTTCCTATAACTATATCCTTCGGCATTCTTCCGCCCTTACGATAAACCCCACTCGCCAAGAATTTAAGTCTTGTTAATTTTTTTCTTGTCCGAACGGGTAAATGATACCGATAATCCTCGTCATTGGTCAACATATGCCAAACTATTCTCGTCAGTTTAGAAGCCACGGCTATAATGGCTTTGTTCCGACCCTTGCGACATACAACCTTTGAAAAAAATGCTTTCAAAACAGGAAAATAGGTGGCAGACCCTGAAAATAGAAAATAGGGATGGCAATAACAATGATATAACGTATGAATGTGACCAGTATTCAAGGATGACAAAAGAAACATTTGATGACGACAGTTATGTCAATTACACATACAGTATAGAAGGAGATTTAAAAAAGAGAGAAACTTTTAAGAGTGGAAGTCAGAAGGTTCAGAATTTCACCTGCGATAACGGGCATAGGCTTTTATCCGATGACCTTTATACTTACACCTACGGCGTAGCAGGGTGCTCCTGCGCAAACAGGATAGAGACAGTAACAGATTTAAGAGGAGTAACAAGGTATGAATATGATTTTAAAGGCAGGGTGAAAAAGACAACATATCCAGATGGGACAACAGTGGAAAGTATATATGATGATTTAAATCATAAAAAAACAATAAAACTGGATGGAAATGTTATATTTGTTTTAAATTTAGACGGAGAAGGCAGAGCGAGTGGGAATAATGCAATAATAGAGCAAGTAGGAGGAGGGAATAATGTGTTTAGTATAACACGGGATAATGCAGGAAGGATAAAAGAGGTAAAATATCCAAATGAAGACAGAAGTTTTACAGAATATGATGTGGAGGGAAGGATAACAAAATATAAAAACTACTACAAAATGCATATAATAAACAAATTTGAATATACACTTGATAATGAGGGAAATAAGATGACAGAAAAGACAAATACAGGGATACGTTCATACGGGTATGATGATATATATCAGTTGACGAGCGCGAAGTATGAGCGTGGGCAGGCGTTTACGTGGGGATATGATGAGGCAGGGAATAGATTATTTTCAGATGAAGTTGGGGATAGCAAAACTTATGTGCCGAATAATTTAAATCAGTATGCAAGTGTAAATGGAGTGAGATATAGTTATGATGCAGATGGGAATCTTCTTATAGATGGGACGAGGATTTTGGGATGGGATGTTCGCAATCGGCTAATACAAGTAACCAAGGAAGGGAAAACAATTACATACAACTACGACCACAATGATTTGCGAATTGAAAAAGAGGTTGACGGAAATAAGGTGAGATATTATTATGATGGTAGTTTACTTCTTGCAGAAAAAGATGGGAATGGAAATATATTAAAAATATATATAAATGATGGAGAAGGGATAGTAGGAATGATACGGTATATATATAAAAATACAGAGGAATTCAGTCATCATCAGCGGTTGTATTACCTCTACGACTCATTAGGAAGCGTCTCTGTCGTTACAGGCGAGAATGGGTTGCCCTTACAGAATTATAATTATTCTCCTTACGGCTCTTGCATGAGCGTTGAATGCGACCCTGTAAATAATTTGCGTTTTGTAGGTCGCTATGGTGGATATCGTGACGACGACACGGGACTAACCTATTTCTGGCACAGGTGGTATGATGAGAGGGATGGGAGGTGGGTGAGCAGAGATATGATAGGGGTGCTTGGGGATATAAATTTGTTTAGATATGTTAAGAATAGCCCATTATTATTAATAGATGTTACAGGCT
>Ga0078972_1016205_pt1 | contig 11112 bp, 6 predicted proteins | sample YelNatPaOPGAMG01_FD_67568 | JGI IMG/M metagenome (GOLD analysis project Ga0078972, IMG submission 67568) | Hot spring thermophilic microbial communities from Obsidian Pool, Yellowstone National Park, USA - OP-RAMG-01 (SPADES assembly) (version 2) | ecosystem: Environmental > Aquatic > Thermal...
CGAAGTTGAAGTTCGTGCTATGCCTTTTCATCATGACAACCTTAAAATCGAACTTCAACAAGTTGGACGATTTGAGCCTTACGAACGACGATTTTTCGAGCGAAACGGGCGCAGTCTTGACCTTTTTTGCCTCCTTTTTTGTGTCAAGACAAAAAAGGAGGTAGGGTTTGGGGCAACGCCCCAAAGGAAAAAAAAACGAGCAGTAGGCAATCTAAAAAGGCAATAGGGAACTGCAGAGGCAATAGGCAATAGGAACTGCCAGGCTGAAGGAGTTAAGGCTGAAGGCGTTAAGGCAATCTGAAACCGCAATAGGCAATAGGCAATAGAAACTGCCAGGCTGAAGGTGTTAAGAATGAAGGAGTTAAGGAACAACAATCTGCTCATCTGTCGTTTCATTGTCAACTGTCAACTGTCCATTGTCAATTGTTGAAGGCAATAGGGAACTCCCAGGCTAAAGGTATTAAGGCTGAAGGTTTTAAGGAATCAGGAATCTGCTCATCTGCCGTTTCATTGTCAATTGTCCATTGTCAACTGTCAACTATTGAAGGCAATAGAAACGGCTAAGCTGAAGACGTTAAAAAAAAATCGATTCATGGATCATTACCTATTACTTCTCGACCCTCGACCTCGGCCGGTGAGCCGAAAAATAAGTGAGGAAGGCGGTTAAAAATCGTCCCTGTTTGAAGTTGAAGTTCGTGCCATGCCTTTTCAACATAGCAGTCGGTTCATCGAACTTCAACAAGTTGGACGATTTGAGCCTTCCGAACGACCATTTTTCGAGCGAAACGGGCGCAGTCTTGACCTTTTTTGCCTCCTTTTTTGTCTTGACACAAAAAAGGAGGTAGGGTTTGGGGCAAAGCCCCAATGACATTAGGGAACTGCTAGGATGAAGGGGTTAAGACTGAGGGAATTAAGGAATCTGCTCATCTGCCGTTTCACTGTCAATTGTCCATTGTCAACTGTCAACTATTGAAGGCAATAGTAATCGGTTAATCTGAAAGCATGAAGAAATCGATTCATTGCATATTCCTTATGAGTTATTCTATGATCGACCTCGGCCGGTGAGCCGAAAAATAAGTGAGGAAGGCGATTAAAAATCGTCCCTGTCCGAAGTTGAAGTTCGTGCTATGCCTTTTCATCATGACAACCTTAAAATCGAACTTCAACAAGTTGGACGATTTGAGCCTTCCGAACGACCATTTTTCGAGCGAAACGGCCGCAGTCTTGACCTTTTTTGCCTCCTTTTTTGTGTTAAGACAAAAAAGGAGGTAGGGTTTGGGGCAACGCCCCAATGACAATAGAGAACTGCACAGGCTGAAGGGGTTAAGGCTGAAGGTTTTAAGGAATAAGGAATCTGCTCATCTGCCGTTTCACTGTCAATTGTCCATTGTCAACTGTCAACTATTGAAGGCAATAGTAATCGGTTAATCTGAAAGCATGAAGAAATCGATACATTGCATATTCCTTATGAGTTATTCTATGATCGACCTTGGCCGGTGAGCCGAAAAATAAGCGAGGAAGGCGATTAAAAATCGTCCCTGTCCGAAGTTGAAGTTCGTGCCATGCCTTTTAATCTTAATAAAAAGTTCATCGAACTTCAACAAGTTGGACGATTTGAGCCTTCCGAACGACCATTTTTCGAGCGAAACGGGCGCCGTCTTGACCTTTTTTGCCTCCTTTTTTGTGTCAAGACAAAAAAGGAGGTAGGGTTTGGGGCAACGCCCCAATGACAATAGAGAACTGCACAGGCTGAAGGAGTTAAGGCAATCTAAAAAGGCAATAGGGAACTGCAAAGGCAATAGGCAATAGAAACTGCCAGGCGAAGGTGTTAAGACTGAAGGCGTTAAGGAAATCTAAAAAGGCAATAGGGAACTGCAGAGGCAATAGTCAATAGTAACTGCCAGGCTGAAGGAATTAAGGCTGAAGGAGTTAAGGCAATCTGGAAATGCCAAGCTGAAGGTATAAAGGCTGAAGGCATTAAGGAATAACAATCTGCTAATCTGCCGTTTCAGTGTCAACTGTCAATTGTCAATTGTCCATTGTTGAAGGCAATAGAAACTGCCAGGCTGAAGGTGTTAAGAATAAAGGAGTTAAGAGAATCCGTTTCACGAGTGGCAGTCGAGAGGATAACCTATCAGATATAAGGTCGTTACTGCGTATGATCTTTTTTACGTATTTCGACGCGGCGTATTTTGCCGCTGATGGTTTTGGGAAGTTCATCCACAAACTCGATGATACGGGGATATTTATATGGTGCCGTAACTGTTTTCACATGTTCTTGAATTTCCTTTATGAGTGCTTCGCCGGCTTTATCTTTGTAATCGTTAGCAAGAATAATCGTGGCTTTCACCACTTGACCGCGAATTTCGTCGGGCACACCCGTGATGGCACATTCCACTACCGCAGGATGGGTCATGAGTGCGCTTTCTACTTCGAATGGTCCGATGCGGTAGCCCGAACTTTTAATGACATCGTCGGCACGTCCTACAAACCAAAAATAACCGTCCTCATCGCGCCAAGCCATGTCGCCGGTATAATAAACCTGATCATGCCAAGCTTCGTGAGTCAGTGCTTCATTGCGATAATACCCTTTGAACAACCCGACGGGATATTTTTTATCGGTGCGAATGACAATTTGTCCTTGTTCGCCCACTTCGGCTGATCGGCCCTCGGGTGTCAGCAAATCGACATCATAATGAGGATTGATCAATCCCATCGAGCCGGGTTTGGGTTTAGTCCACGGCGAGGTGAACAGCGACAGCGTGGTTTCGCTTTGTCCATATCCTTCTTTTAACTCAATGCCGGTGAGCTTCAAAAATTGTTCATATACGGACGGATTGAGTGCTTCGCCGGCAATGGTGCAATATTCGAGCGAAGATAGATCATATTTTGTCACATCTTCTCGAATCAAAAAACGAAAAATGGTTGGTGGGGCACAAAGCGAGGTGATGCGATATTGCTGAATCATTGCCAACATGTCGGCAGGCGTAAATTTTTCATGATCGTACACAAACACACATGCTCCAACGATCCATTGTCCATAGAGTTTTCCCCACACCGCTTTGAGCCATCCGGTGTCGGCAATGGTAAGGTGAAGACTCTTTTCGTGCAAGTTTTGCCAATATTTTGCGGTGATGATATGGGCCAATGGATACACACCATCGAGCATCACCATTTTGGGGTTGCCTGTGGTGCCTGAAGTGAAACTGATAATCAGCGGATCGTCGTTCGCATTGACATTTTCTATTTTGACAAATGGGGCGGCAGCATCGATCCCTTTATGAAAATCGTGCCATCCTTTTGGAACAATGGGTCCGACCGAAATCACCATTTTGACCGATGGTGATTCGGGCATCGCATCGTTGATATGGGTAATAATCGGCTCTTCGCCCACAGCCACAATGGCTTTGATGTCAGCGGCATTGTTGCGGTAAACAAGATCTTTTTTGGTCAACAGATGTGTTGCCGGAATAATCACGGCGCCTAATTTATGGAGAGCGATGATGGTAAACCAAAATTCATAACGCCGCTTGAGAATCGCCATGACGATATCGCCTTTGCCAATGCCGAGACTTTGAAAGTAAGAAGCCGTCTGATCGCTGAATGCTTTCATGTCACTAAAACTGAATTCGCGGCATTCGCCTTTGTCGTTGGTCCATAGCAGCGCTTTTTTGTCGGGCTCTTTTGCTGCCCAAACGTCAACCACATCGTAGCCAAAATTAAAATGTTCGGGCACAAGCAACCGATAATGGGTTTTAAAATCGTCAAAGTCGGCGAATTCGGTTTGTTGTAGAAATTGTTCAATCATGATCGTTCGTATATGGGTCTGTTTTTACTGGTTTTCTTTGGGTAGTTTACTGTTTTTATTTCAAGGGTTGCCGAAGCGCTTAAACGACGTTTGGGTCTTTGTCGATCCGTTCGGATGGTTCATCTGCTTTTCAAATTCATTGAAAAAATGGATCAAACGCGCTGTTTCAAGGTTCTCTTTTCAAGGTGCAGGACAACACAGAGGAGGAAGTGCTTTTATACGATAACGGCCAGAAATCGTACATTTTTACCGCCTATTGCTTTCATGCCGTGAGGTTTGGTGGCATCGAAATAGATGCTGTCGCCTTCGTTAAGTACCACATTGTTGCCGGCAATACTTATCTGCATGGTTCCTTCGAGCACAAAGTTGAACTCTTGTCCCGGATGGGTGTTCAAGGTCATGTTTTGTTCGCCGGCTTCTACTGTCACTTCAAACGGCTCAGCCTTAGCATGGCGGAAACCATACGCCAGTGACTGATATTTGTAACTTTTGGAGCGTTCCACACCGGCACCGGTTCCTTTTCGGGTCACAAAAAAGGCAACGGCATGAGGTTCGTCTCCCGAAAGCAGGGCAGTGGGTTCTACGCCAAAGGTTTGTGCAACCTGAATAATAAAACTGATGGGAATATCGCTGTTGCCTGACTCGTAACGAGCAAAATCAGTTTCGGCAATGCCGCACTTAGCAGCGGCCTCTGTTGTTGTCATCTCCAGGGCGTCGCGCAATCCGCGCAAACGTTCGGCTATTTGTTTGATTTGTCGGTTCATGGAATGAATGGTTATTCGTAGCGTATGGACTTTGAATGTATGGTGGTTTCTCCGTTGCAAAAATAACGTTTATTTTTTTACTATTCGATTTTTTTTGAATTTCAATCAATCATTTCGTGTTGATATGACATGCAACTGCTTTATAATCATGACGTCCTTTTGTCCATGTTTCCTCCATATCAAGTCCATACCAAGTCCGAATGGTTTTAATGTGGCAACATCGCACGGGCCATATGGATTTCAATTAACAAATCAATTATTCTCATTGGCATGTCACAACCATCCTCACATAGAAGCGTCAACCTCGATCCAAAGCATGGACAGTATGCGATGGCTCTTTGGATATTGAATTTATCACTATCTTTGTATCTCTTTTCGCAAGGTTATAAATGATTGATTCATTGCATCATGTTATTCCTTGCAACCAGTTTGATTCCTTTTCTCTGTGAATTTTTCTGTTCCGATGGCGAATGGGTTGTGATGGCTACTTGAAATGAAACGTTTCATGATGAAGTTTATCTGTAGTTCTTTGGCAGAAAAGCATCGGACGGGAAGATTTCAGTTGTGAATCATTCAACTTTCAGATAGACATAATGATATGATTTAGCATTGGTATAAAATGAATGAGCTTTGATGGAAAAGTTTATTCAACATTCATAAGAAATTCATTGCCTGAAATCGCTATAATTAAAATGAATATATTTTAAGAATCAAAAGGATATACAAAATTCGGTGTTTTCAAATTGAGATGATCCAACCTCACCTCTAATCTTCTCTCGAGGAGAAGGGAAAACATAGAAGTTTGTATAGATTTGAAAATCTATTATTTACACATGCCAAAGTTGAATAAACTTAACTTATAACCGATAGATAATCAATTATAGTTGTGCTGACACTCTCAGATAATCATTAAAAATCATCAATATGACGCATCATCCTTTTTACTTCAAACGAGCTCTTCTGGCTTTCGTCAGTTTATTTGAAACAGCCCTTTTACTGGCTGTTTCTCCGCACAATGACATTCGCGACACCATTCAATTGCACGAAGTGGTCGTGACGGGCACTCCCGTTCAGGTCAATATCAACAATGTGCCGTTGTCCATTTCGGTCATCAATCAATCTCAACTGCAATCGGGAACCGGTTCTGCGCTATTGCCGACGCTGAATGGATTGGTGCCCGGTTTGTTTGTTACCGAACGAGGTGTCACCGGATTTGGTGTGTCAACCGGTTCGGCAGGTCAGATCACCATTCGAGGCGTGGGCGGCAATCCGACCACCGGCGTATTAATGTTAATTGACGGACATCCACAGTTTATGGGAATTTTCGGACATCCTTTAGCCGACTCTTATGTGGCTTCCGATGCGCAGCGGGTAGAAGTCATTCGTGGCCCTGCTTCTGTGTTGTATGGATCCAATGCGCTGGGAGGAGTGATTAACATCATCACGAAAGAACAAAAGCAGAATGGATTTCAGACGGATGCCAATGTCATGCTGGGCTCATATCATACTCAAAAGTACATGTTATCAAGCGGATACAAACATAATAAATGGACGGTTTTCGGCTCTTTTAATCACGATCAGACGGATGGCGCTCGTCCTAACGCCGCATTCAGTATTTACAACGGGTATTTGAAAACAGCCTATGAGATGGATACACACTGGAAAGCCTCGTTTGATGTGAGTCTGGCGCATTTTGTGGCTTCTGACCCGGGCCCCGACACCGTGCATGCGGTTCCCGGAGCACAAATTAATATTTTGAGAGGCTATTGGGCGTTTACGTTGGCTAATTTGTATCCTCATTTTTCAGGGAACCTCTATGTGTTCAACAATTTTGGTCGTCATACCATTTCAGATGGATTTCATTCTACGGATGCAACCGGTGGCGTGATGCTCAACGAAACCGCTCATTGGTGGAAAGGGAATCGAATCTCGTTAGGATTGGAGTGGTTGCACTACGGAGGAAAGGCACAAACGATTTTACCCGCATTTACGAAACTGTTTATTGATACCACGGCAAATGAAGCTGCCGCTTATGCCTTTATTCAACAATCGTTTACCGAGCAGTTTACCTTGTCGGCCGGTTTACGGTTGGACAAATCAACGTTTGAGCCTTTGCAATGGATTCCTTATGCCGGTGTTGCTTGGAAAATGGCACCGCACACTACATGGAAAACGGATGTATCAAAAGGGTTTCGCAATCCAACACTACAGGAACTGTTCATGTGGAATCACAATCCTCATTTAGTCCCTGCTACCATGATGAGTTACGAAACCGGCTTCACACAATCTTTTTTTGACGACAGACTGATAGTTACATTCACATGCTTTCTCCTGTGTATGCAACCCCGCGTCATCATCTGTTCGCTTCGTTGGAATATCATCACCATCGTTGGGATGTTTCGGCCAATTATCAATATGTGAATCATTTGAATGTGGAACCGGTAGCCAAGCCTTCTTTTCAAAATTATTCGTTGGTCAATGCTTATGCCACTTACCATGTGATCAAACCGGTTGAGCTGTTTCTCAGCGCAGAGAATCTGCTGAATGCTTCCTATCAGATGAATCACTATTATCCCATGCCGGGGATCACCTTGATGGGTGGTGTGAAGATTCACCTTTGATCACCAATGGATGAGATTGAACGCAATCAGGATAATGACTAACAAGATGCCCAGAAGCGCCGATAGAAATAGATAGTCGGCAATGGTTTCCAATTGTTTTTCACGTTTGGCATTTTTGGTGCGGATCGACATGAAGGAAACCACGCTGGTAATGGTCAAAACAACGGCAATCAATGAAGTTACTTTATCGACTTCATGCGTTTCGTGCAAATTGGCAATGTGAAGCGAAGTAATGACAAACAAACAAAATCCTAACAGGTTCGCTGACGTGTTGAGGATGTGTTGCGATGTGTAATTAGCCATGAATAGTCAAATTTGAATCAACAACAAGACAAAATTGAAGACAAAAATAGCCTAAAGGAGCGGAAAATGATTCATGGAAAGAATAAAAAACGGGATCTTCCGTTCTTTTGGTTTTTGAATAAGAAATATTGATTGTAATTTTGCAAGGATCGTATCATCCATCAAATTTTTCTTCATGCGCTTTCATCCGACATTCCTTTTTCGATTCTTTTGGCTGGTTGTTCTGTTGGCCGCAATGGATTCATGTGCCAATCGCGGACTGGGACCTACCGGTGGTCCCAAAGATCTGACACCGCCCAAAGTCTTAAAAGTAACTCCTCCCAACAAAACAACGCAGTTTAGCGGAAAAAGAGTGGAAATTCTCTTCAATAAAATTGTTCAGTTGGATCATCCGTTGGATAAAATCGTTGTGTCGCCTCCGCAAACTAAGATTCCTGCCGCTGTTTCAACAGGACGACGGGTGACGTTGACCTTTAACGATTCATTGAAAGCAAACACCACTTACACCATCGATTTTGACAGTTCCATCAAAGACTACAATGAAGGCAATGTATTGAAGAACTTTTGGACTTCCTTTTCAACCGGCTCTCACATTGATTCCATGCAAGTGGCTGGTTATGTGCTGAATGCGCGTGATTTGAATCCTGAACCGGGAATTTTAACGGGCATTTACTCCAATTTGGCCGACTCTGCCTTCACTCATTTCCCCATGCAACGCATCGGAAAAAGCTCCGACGATGGTCATTTCACCATTTACGGCATCAAAAACGGTCGTTATCGGGTCTATGCCCTGAAGGACATGGACGGCGACTATAAATTCAGTCAGCCCGGCGAAGGCATTGCTTTTGATCCGACGGTGATTCATACTTCGTTCAAAATGGATGTGCGTAACGATACCATTCGAAAAGATTCCATCACCATTGATACGATCAAACAAGTCCCATTTGTCCATTACATGCCTGACAGCATCACATTGCTCTATTTCAAAGAAAATTTTTATCGGCAGCGTTTGATGCAATCTGAACGTCCGGCTAAGGATAAATTGGTGCTTCTTTTTGGCGCTCCTAACGACACGTTGCCTCATCTCGATCCGTTGGGGTTTCGTTGGCGAACTGCTCCGCTCATTCAACGCAGTCTGCATAGTGATACGTTGACCTATTGGCTGACGGATACCATTGCCGATAAATCGGATTCCTTGCGTTTTGTGTTGCATTATGCCAAATCCGATTCGATCGGTCAATTAGTGCCTGCCATTGACACATTGGTGTTCTATTGGCATGAAAAGATTGCTAACAAAAAGTCCAAGTTGGCTCTCTCTAAAAAAGAGAAAAACAAACCGCCCCGAAACGAAACCATTCCTCTGAACAGCAATATAATGTCAGTGATGGAAATGGATGAACCCATCCGATTCAATGTCGATGTTCCTATTTTGTCTTTCGATACGGCGAAAGTGCATTTTTATCAAAAAGTGGATACATTGTGGAAACCGGTGCCTTTTCATTTCGTCAAAGAGGATGATGTGGGACTGCAATTTATGTTGACTTATCATTATGTGCCCGATGAATCCTTCAAAATAGCCATTGATTCAGCAGCGTTTGTTAATTTGCACGGACTGACCAACGATAAGTATGTGAAGACATTCAAAGTGCGATCATTAGACGAATATTCTTCTTTGATTATTCGGCTGTTGAAACCGTTGAACCATGTGGTGTATGAGTTATTGGATGCCAATGATCAGGTTTTACGTACCCAAAAAGCGTCGAATGGAGAGACAACGACGATTCCTTATGTCATGCCCGGAACATATTATTTGAGGCTTTTCATCGATGCCAATGACAACGGGAAATGGGATACCGGTAATTTTGCCAAAAACAGAGAGCCCGAAACGGTCTATTATTTCCCTGAAAAGATTGTGCTGCGTGTTAATTGGGACATTGAAGAGGATTGGGATCCGACGGCTATTCCGTTGTTTCAACAAAAACCGAAAGCATTGATCAAAAAGGTCACTCCCCAGCAGCCATCTGAAAGTTATTGACCTTCTCTTGAAAGGGGACTTCGCGTCGTTAACGGGTTAGGATCGGCGACTGCCCTTGCCACTAACCTCTTTGAACGAGTGCTTCAGTCAGACTCGAACGAACCATCCACAATTGCCGGATTTATTGATTGCCTGAGGCACTTTCCATCGATGTCATGATGAGACCGCCTGAAGCCGGTATTTTTATTAAAACCCCGTCATTGAATGATTGGATGGTCACATTTTCTTTGGGTAAGCTCAACGAAGTGCCGTCACCCGAAGAAGATGCCGACAAGATGAATTGAGTAAAATCGCCCCCTTTGACATTGGGGATTGAAAAGATGGTTTGAACCTCGGCAGTTCCCCAATTTACAAAAGCAAAAGACCAATATGATTTGTCTGCAACGGTTTGTTTCAGTGCAACACCTCTTACAGATGAGGAGGCAAAGTGGATAGGATAAATAACACCTCCGGCAGGAAAATAACGACACAGCAATGACCATGCATAATACCAGGGTCTCAATTGAATGCCGCCATTATTTCCGGCAATATTCCACATGCCGGGGTCTTTGCCGTAATCATACCCGTCAAGCGACCAGGCTAAGGCTCCGGACTCTCCCGAACAGGCTACCTGAATGCCGTAATCAAGGGCGAGCAGCCCATAGGTGGTGGTAGTCGGGTTGATGGTGGGTATTGGATTTTGGGCAAACCAATAATCAATGCTCGAGGAAGCCATAAACCCCGCTTCGCTCAAAAAGACAGGTTTATTGGTCGGGTCAATTTGATGGATGGTTGCCACTTCATTTTCGAATTGAAGCTCCAAACTGCCACTGATCAGTTGGTCAATCCCTGAATTGAGATAATAATGATGGTCGTATCCGCTCAATTCATGTTGATTCAATTGGGCAGCCAATGCGGTCCAATCATCCCATGAATCTGCTCCGCAAAAAAGAGATAACGGCAAATTGGCAGCCGAAAAGCCATTGTACGTATTGATCATCATGACAGACCATGTTTGAAAGTCCATCCCCATTCCTTTAGGTTCATTGGTGGGAGTGTACCATCGAATATTATGATATCCCTTTACATTGTACAGATGTTGGAACAGATCGACTTGCAATTGTTGAAAACTGCTGTCTCCTTGAGTGGTGTAAAAGGGAACATGATCGTTGTGATCTAACGTGGATTGCCAAAGTCCCGTCATGACGGGGATATTCTTTGCTTTGTAATAATCGAGCACCTGATAAACGGAAAGCATGTAGGGAGAATCCCAGTCGTAATTGCCAACCACTCCCGATGGATTAAACCAATAACGATATAAAACAATGCGGACTAAGGATGGTTTGAGATAGTTCATCCGCTCCATCGTGACGTTCCAATGCGCATTGTTCCATACGCCCGTATCTTGGCCATCTTTAGTGCGATCGAGTGGGTCTTGATTATAGCCAAATCCGATCCAAGGTGTCGTTAAAGGATTCGATACCGTCGAATGGAGCGTTTCACCCACACCGCTTACATTTGCTTTTTGGCATGAAACCAAAACCAAAAGCAGGCTTATTGTTATGTAAAATGAATGGATCTTTTTGTACATAAGGCATAGTT
>Ga0078972_1016206_pt1 | contig 11111 bp, 10 predicted proteins | sample YelNatPaOPGAMG01_FD_67568 | JGI IMG/M metagenome (GOLD analysis project Ga0078972, IMG submission 67568) | Hot spring thermophilic microbial communities from Obsidian Pool, Yellowstone National Park, USA - OP-RAMG-01 (SPADES assembly) (version 2) | ecosystem: Environmental > Aquatic > Thermal...
CCGGCTTGGCTTTGATGTCTAAAATCTTAGTGACTCGTGGATACCAAATACCGTCAATAATATGGCCGGCAGTTTCTTTAAAATTTTCTTCATTTTCGTAAGACATTGATTTTATTATTACCCATCTTGAACCAAAGGGCAAATTTATTTTTTGAGATTTATCGGAAATTATAGATTTTAATAGTAATAATAGTTATAATGAGGAAATATGAAAAAAGTTATAAAAAAGATAAAAAATGGTTGGAATATTTTGAGGCACAAAGGAGTAAGGGCTTTTATCGAGATACTTTTAGGACAAACCAAAGTAGTATTTAGATCAATTTATTTTTCGACTAATAACAATAAAAAATCTTGCGCGCGACGACTTTCACAATTCTCTTCTGAAAATTCAGAAGAAGTTTTTGATTTCATTTTTAATTCCTATGGCGACTTAATAAAACTCTCTAAAATATTGGGGAAAATGGCTGTTGGAGATGATGAATTTGGAAAGGTTGGGTTTCTTTTTAGGCCAGTTTTATGTTTAATTATCCGCCATTAAAGTGTCCAGTTTGTTTGCAAGATTCGGCTGATAAAAAATTTATTCTAGATTTTGAATCTAACGAAGGCCGATTTTCTTTATTCGAGTGTCCGGTATGTAAAGTTCAGTTTTGGTATCCATTTAAGCATTTTAGGATAGAATGGTACAACAAAAAATACGATAAGAATGTTTATAATATAGTAAAACCAGCTAGTGCATCTAGAAATGTTTTTAAAATTTTCTTATCGCGTCATAAATCAAGTTATCAAAACAAAATGAATGTTTTAGATTTTGGATGCGGACAGGGTGTATTCTTGCGAAAGTTAATAAATAGTAAGTTTGACGCTTGTGGCATTGATATTAATAAGTATGCTCTTGATTATGCAAAAAAAACAGGCCTAGAAAATATTTTTCTTTTAAAAGAAAAACAATCGATAACATCAATATTACAAAATACTACTTTTAATTTTATTACCATTTTTGAGGTATTTGAACATTTAGATAACCATTTACAATTATTGAACCAGCTAAAACTGGTTTTAAAAAATGACGGCTTGTTGGTTTTGAGCGTACCTTATAGAAAAAGGATATTAGTTGGTATTGATTTGTTTGATTACCCACCCAATCATTTAACGCGTTGGGATAAAAATGCTATTAGAAATATTTTATGGCTGGCAGGGTTCTCGATAAAATACATAAGACGAGCTGATGATATTGATTTAACAACTGATTCATTATATAGGTATCTTAAAAAATATTTATTTTTATTAACTGATTCTTCTACTATTTCCGCCGATAGTAAGGTTAAAAATTATGCTAATAAGAAATATATAAAGAGTGCGTATATATTTTTCGTAATAATGATTTCTAAATTGAAGAATTTATTAAGGATTGGTAATACTCTTTATGTTGAGGCAGAATTAAAAAAATAATTTTAGATAATATGAATAAACCATTGGTTTCAATAATAATTCCCACCTATAATCGCGCCGATTTACTATCGCGCGCTATTCAAAGCGTTATCAATCAAACCTATAAAGATTGGGAGCTTTTAATTATTGACGACGGGTCAACTGATAACACAAAAGAAATAGTTGAGGAATTTGTTAAAAAAGATCCAAGAATTAAGTATTTTTATCAAGAGAATAAAGGGCAAGGAGCTGCGAGAAATCTAGGTATTCGGGAATCAAAAGGCGAATATATTGCTTTTTTAGATTCTGATGACGAATTTTTAGAAAATAAAATAGAAAAATCAGTAAAGATTTTTAATGAAGATAAAAATATTGGAATGATTTATTCCAATGCAATTATAATTGGAAATTATTTAGATAATAAAAAGAGTTTAGAAATTTCTAAACTTTATTATGGAAATATATATAAAAAATTATTGTTAAATAATTTTATTACAACCTCAACTGTTGTGGTAAAAAAAGAAGTTTTTTTAAATTGCGGTTTTTTTAATAAATCATCTTTATTAAGGAATTTTGAAGATTACGATATGTGGCTGAGAATTGCTAAAAAATATAAAATTGGATATATTTCAGAAGTATTGGTAAAATATAATTTTTCTCCAAAAATAAATTCTTGGGAGAAAAGAAAAAACGCATATAAAGCTATGATTTATATTTATTTTAAAAATTTAAAGACAGCAAATTTATTTGAAAAATTTATTATAATTTGGAAATTGTGGGAGCATGTCGCTAAATATCTATTGGGGTTTGTCTTTCAAAAATAAGTAAAATTTTAAATAATATGAACCTTATTAAAAAATCAACATTTATTTTAAAAAATTATGGAATAAAAACTTTTATTAAAAAGCTTATTCAATTTCCTATAAACAAAATAAATTTTTTAAAGCAAAGAAAAACAGAAAAGAAAGCCAAAGAAAATACAGAAGAAGTTATTAAAATACTAAAACCATTTTCATCCGATAATGTAGAAGAAGTTTTTAATTTTTCATGGAATTTTTATAACGGAATTATAAGGCCAATCCAAATAAAAGAAGAATTTGTTGAATTATTAAAAATTTTTAAAGATTTAAATCCAAAATATATTTTAGAAATTGGAACCGCAAATGGAGGAACGTTATTTTGCTATTCTAAATTAGCAAATCCAGACGCAACAATAATAAGCATTGATTTACCAGAAGGAGAATTCGGTGGAGGTTATCCAGAATGGAAAGTTCCAGTTTATCAAGCTTTTGCAAAACAAAATCAAAAACTTTATTTATTAAAAAAGGACTCTCATCAACAAGAAACATTAGAAGAAGTTAAAAAAATTTTAAATGGTAATCAATTAGATTTTCTTTTTATTGATGGCGATCATTCATATGATGGGGTTAAAAAAGATTTTGAAAGGTATTCATCGCTGGTTAGAGAAGGAGGAATTATTGTTTTTCATGATATAATAAACAATGATCCGACTAGAGTGGATATAGGAGTTCCTAAATTTTGGATGGAAATAAAGAAAAAATATTATTATAAAGAGATAACCAGAGATATCTTAAATTATGGAATAGGAATTATAAATATGATTAGCAATAATAATTTTTCAAGAAAAAAAGAATGTAGAGTTTTAGGGATACATTATGGTCATAATGCTACAGTGGGAGTTTTAGAAGATGGTAAAATGGTTTTTGTTCAAAGCGAAGAAAGAATAAATAGAATGAAAAATTCTTATGGTATTCCTATTGAGACAATTAATTATGTAAAAGATAAATACAAAAACTTTGATTATATTGTTATAAATGGTGAAAAGCCCTATCTTTTTGATGCTTTTAAAAAGCATAATTTTGTTTCAATTAGACCAATTGATAACTTTAATAAAAGCAGACCCCTTAATTTAAAAAATTTTTTAAAATTTTTGCTTTTTTTAAAAAATAGGAAAATATTTAACGCTCTTTATTTTATCAATCAAAAAATTTATCTAAAAAGAACAGGTTCTCAAAAATTATATAAAGAAATGATTCTTTATTTTAGTAAAATATTTAATTTTTTACCATCTCAAATTATAACCCTTAATCACCATTTAGCACATTCATTTTCAACTTTTTTTAATTTAAAAGATAATACTTTAATCTTTACTTTGGATGGGGGCGGCGATGATATTTGCGCAACTGTTTCTATTTATCATAATAATCAACTGAAATTATTATCGTCAATAAACGATAATAATTCTATTGGACTTTTATGGGCAACACTAGCGGGTTTTATGGGAATGAAACCCCTAGAAGATGAGTATAAGGTTATGGGATTGGCGCCTTATGCAAAAATAGATAAAGCTCGTCAAGTAGCAGATTTATTTTCGCAAATTCTTTTTTTAGATAAAGAAGGAAATTTTCGTTCAAAATTTTCACTTGCACCATCGCATCTTTTCTATTGGCAAAAATTTTTATACGAACGCTTTGACAATCTAGCGGCTGGTATTCAGTTGTTTACCGAAGAAATTATTTGTAATTGGATTAAATATTGGATAAACAAAACAGCAATTCATGATATTGCTTTAGCTGGCGGTTTGTTTATGAATGTGAAATTAAATCAAAAAATATCTGAACTAAAAGAAGTTGAAAATATTTTTATAATGCCATCTGCTGGCGATGAATCATCTGTTTTTGGCTGTTGTTTTTATGGTTATAAAAAGTATTGTGAAGAAAATAATTTACCGTTTAATCCTCAGCCCTTTACGCATTTATATTTAGGTTTTGACTATTCTAATGAAGATATTAAAAAAACAATAGAAGATTTAAAATTAAATTCTAAATATAAAGTAAAATTTTATGAAGATATAGAAAAAGAAGTAGCAAAGTTATTGGCGCAAAATGAAATTGTGGCTAGATTTTCCGGAGCAATGGAATTTGGCGCAAGAGCCCTAGGTAATAGATCAATTTTATCAAACCCTTCCAATTACGATAATGTAAGAATTATTAATGAAATGATAAAGCAAAGAGATTTTTGGATGCCATTTGCTTGTAGTATTTTAGAAGAAGATCAATATGAGTATATAGAGAATCCTAAAAATATTTATGCGCCATATATGATTATCACTTTTAATACAACAGAAAAAGGTAAAAAAGAATTAAAAGCCGGTATTCACCCATATGATTTTACAATTAGGCCCCAAGTTGTAAGAAAAGAATGGAATCCAAAATACCATTATTTAATTTCTGAATTTAAAAAATTAACAGGTATTGGTGGAGTATTAAACACCTCTTTTAATCTTCATGGCGAGCCATTAGTTTGTTCGCCTGAAGATGCAATTTCAACATTTGAAAGATCAGGTCTAAAACACCTTGCTTTAGGGAACTATTTAATTTCAAAAAATGAATAATAAAAAAATTTTATTTTCGTTAATTATAACAACATATAATAGACCATTATTATTAGAAAGGTGTTTGGGTAGTATTAAAAATCAAAATTTTAAATCTGAAAATTTTGAAATAATTATTGTTGATGACGGTTCTGATTTAAATAATGAACAAATAGTTAAAAAAATATTTAATAAAAAATTTTTTGTTAATTACTATAAAATTAATCACAAAGGAGTTGCGGCAGCAAGAAATTATGGAATTCAAAAATCTGTGGGAGATTTTATTTTTTTTATAGATGATGACGATGAAATTGATTCTAAATGTTTAGATGATGTTTATAACTTTATTTCTTTAAATGGTATAAATAATATTGATTTCTCGGTAATTTTTATAGGACTCAAGCAATTTTTAAAATTAGGAGCTTTTTTAATAAAAGACAAAAATATTACTGGATTTGTTGATAAATCAAAATATTATAATCTTGCTATTGGTGGAAGAACTATAATTTCTAAAAAAGTTTTTCAAAAAATTGGTTATTTTGATGAAGAAATGTCAGGATATGAAGACATGGATTTTTCAATAAGATGTTATCAAAATAAGGTTGAGGTGTTCTTTTTAGAAAAACCCTTATATTTTTATTATAAAAATCCGCCTTGGCTTAAAGAAAATATTACAACAACAGATCAAGGTCAAACATTTATAAATTATCTAAAATTTTATGATAAAAATATGATTTTTTTTAAAAAATTAGGTGATTCTGAATTAAGTAAATATACATTTATGCTAGGAAGAAAGGCGGACTTGTCAAATTTTAGAAAAGAAGCTTTAAAAAATTATTTATTGGCCTTTAAAATTAAAAAATCTTTCAAACATTTAATTACTTATTTATTTTCATTTTTTTATTTAGGAAGATTTCTAGCTTATTTAAATTATATAATAATTTTTTTAAGAGTAGTTATAAATAATTTTAAATTAAGTCTGCAATTTAAAAAGATTTAAATATATGCTATCAATAATAATTTTAACTTATAATTCGGAAAACGATATAAAAGATTGCCTTGATTCTTTATTAAAAAATTTTAATTCAGGAAAAGCAGAAATAATTATTTGGGATAATAATTCTAAAGATAAAACAAGAGATATACTTAAAAATTACGAAAGCTTTTCTTTTATTAAAATAATTTATCACGATAAAAATATAGGATTTGCCTTGGGTAATAATGAAGCATCAAAATATGCTGATGGAAAATATATTTTACTTTTAAACTCAGATACAATTTCGGATTTTAAAGTTTATGAAGAATTAATAGAATATATGGAACATAATAAAAACATTGGAGTGATTGGGCCTAAATGTGTTGATGAACTTGGGGTTACTCAAGAATCTTTCGGATATGAATTTTCTATATTTAAAGAAATTTTAGGAAAAATATTTATGTCTTTGTATTTAGAAAAAATTCCTATAGTAAAATCTATTAAAAATAAAATTTTATACAAAAACAAACTAACAGAAGTTGATTGGGTTGGCGGCGCTTGTGTTTTAATAAAAAAAGATTTATGGGATAAAATCGGAGGATTAGATCCTAATTTTTTCTTTAGTAATGGTGACATGATTGATTTTTGTTATCAAGTAAGAAAACTTGGTTATAAATGTATTTATTATCCATTGGTTTCAATAATTCATAAAGGAAGTAGGATTGTAACAAAAGATTTAAAAACAAGGATATTAGGATTAAAAAATGGCTATTCAGGCTCTTTATATTTTCTACGAAAACACAAAAAAAGCATATTTTATATTTATTTAACCAAAATTGTTTATATCTTAATTTCTTTGTTTAAGGGCATATTAGCCTTATTTTTAATTCCTTTTAATAAAAAATTTAAAGATTTATCTTTTAGTCATATTTATATAAGTTTTTGGCTTTTAAAAAATTTTTTTAGTAATAACTATAAAAGTATTTAAAATTTAAAATGAAAATAATTATCATTTCGCCGTCAAAAAATAATAGAGTTGGAGGAGTGGAAAGATTTTCTTGGCTTTTAAAAGATGTTTTAGAAAAAGAAAAATTTGAAGTTGAAATTATTGGCAAAGAAGATATAGAAAGCTTTTTAATTTATAAAATTTTTAAAAAAATTCCCGGAATAAACTTAATGGTTTTAGGATATTTGTTGGGCAAATTTGCTGATAAATTAGGCCCTGATTTAGTTATTACCAGTGGACTTTATGGTTTTAGCGTAAAATCAAAATCAATTAATGTAGAGCATGGAACTTTTGTCCGCGCTTCAGATAGGGTGGATAAAAATAATATTTTTAAAAAAATAATTAGAAAATATTTATGGGGACATTTTGAAAAAATAGCAGTAAAAAAAGCTCAGAAAGTTGTTGCAGTTTCAGGAGAAACGAAAGAATCAATAGAAAAATATTACAAAAGAAAAGATGCTATAGTGATTTTAAATGCGGTAGATACAAATCTTTTTTTAAAAAAAGATAAATTAGAATCAAAAGAATTATTTAATTTGCCAAAAGATAAGAAATTAATTTTATTTGTTGGAAGATTAAGCTATGAAAAATCTCCGGAAATAATTTATGAATTAGCAAAAAAATTTGAAAAAGAGGATGTTAATTTTGTTTTTGCTACTGATAGAATTTTAAATTGTGATTTAAAAAACACAATTTTTTTGTTAAACACTCCAAATGAAAAATTGCCTTATTTATATTCTGCTTGCGATGTTTTTATTTTACCTTCAAAACATGAAGGATTTGCTTATACTTTAATTGAAGCAATGGCCTGCGAAATGTTTTTTGTTGTTTCAAAAGTTGGCGGAGCATTAGAAATTTATGAAAAAGTTCCAGAATTAAGAAATTTTATTTTAGATAATTTGAATACAGATGAATTTTATAATAAAATTGAAGAAATTTTAGAAATGGATGATTTAGAAAAAAATAAATTATCCAATTTAGCCAGAAAATTTGTTTTAGAAAATTGTTCTTTAGAAATTTGGAAAGAAAAATGGATAAAATTAATCAACGAAATAAAATGAATTTAATAGATGTAATTATTCCAACGAGAAATAGAAAAGAGGTTTTGTTAAAAGTTTTGCCTTCTTATTTAAGTCAAAAATTTTTAAATAAAATTATTATTGTTGATGATGCCGGAGAAGATAATTTAAAAGAAGCAATAGAAAAATTAAAAAATCCTAAAATTGTTTATATAAGAGTTTATAAAAGAGTATATTTACCAGCGGTAAGAAATATTGGGATTAAAAATTCTTCTGCTCCTTATATTTTTATGGGCGAAGATGATGTTATTTTAGATGAGAATCACTTAGAAGTTTTATTAAATAAAATGAAAGAATTTAACGCGGATTTAATTGCTGGGAGAAGAATTTATTTATTTCAAAATCAAACATTTAAAGAAGCAAAAGAATTTGCCGATAAAGATAAAGACCCGATTTTTATTAATTTTCCTTTTGAGGGCTATTTTGAAAGATTTTTAGATAAAGCAGTTGAGGTTAAATTTTTACATTCTAATTCTTTAATTAAAAGAGAAGTTTTTGACAAAGTTTTATACGATGAATGGTATAAAGGAAATGCCTTTCGTGAAGAATTGGATTTTTATTTAAGGTGTTTAGATGCGGGATTTAAAATGATTTTAATCCCAGATACTATTTGTTATCATTTAAAGTCTTCCGAAAACAAAAAAGGAGGAGCGCGAATGCAAAGGTTAAAATACGAATATTATGTTTGGAAAAATACTTTATATTGTTTTTCAAAAAATAAAAAAATTTTCAAAAAATATTTTAATATTAAATTCCCATTTTTATACGCTTGGCTTATACTTTTTGCAAGGTATCCTTATGCCATTTTTAGAAGAATAATATGGAAAATAAAAAAATAATAATTTTTTTACATAAATTTCCCTATCCGCCAAAAGATAGTACAAAACTTAGAATTTTTGAGGGTGTAATTAAAGCATTAAAAGAATTAGCTAATTTAGAATTTTTAATTGTAACTTGGGAAAATCCGAGCAAAGAAAGCATAGATTATTTAGAGCAATTTGGAAAAGTAAATTTATTTACTTATTCAAAATTTAGATTTGTTTTAAATGCCTTGCGCGCCTTTTTTAATTTTAGACCGTTTCAAACAGAAATGTTTTATTTTAAAAAAATAGATAAATTGTTTAAAAATTTACTTCAATCTGCTTCAGCTGGTTATATTCATACGATTAGATTGGGAAAATATTTAGAAAATTTAAGTGAAAAAGACATAAAGAAGGTTTTGTTAGATTTTAATGATTCAATTGCTTATCATTATTTAAATTTTTGGAATTATTATCCTTTGCTTTTGAGGCCAATATTTTTATTAGAAGGATTTAAAATAAAATTTTATGAGAAAAAAGTGCTTAAATTGTTAAACAATTTTTCAATTGTAACAAAAATGGATAAAGATTTTATTTTAAAAGATTTAAGCTTGGATGATTCTAAAAAATTTTATATTACTGGAGCCAATTTTAGACCATTAGATTTAAAACCTTCTAATTTTTCAATAGATAAAAACATAATAACTTTTATGGGAAATTTGCTATATTACCCAAATTATGAAGGAATAAATTATTTTTTAAAAAATATCTGGCCAGAGATTAATAAAAATTTTCCTGCTTTGAAATTTTATATAATTGGCCAAGGCGAAAAAAAATTAAAAAATAAATTTAAAAATCTTAAAAATGTTATTTTTACCGGATTTTTAGAAAATCCTTATGAAATTATTCAAAAAAGTTTATGTTTTATTTCTCCTGTAAGAATAGGCGCTGGCATTCAGGGTAAAATTATTGACGTGATGGGTTTGGGAAAATTAGTTATTGTTTGTTCAAGTTTAGAAAATATAGGAGGATTTAGAAATTACAATAATGTTCTAATATGTAAAAGTAATACTAAAGAGGAATGGATTAATTTAATAAAATGGGCAAGAGAACATCAAGATGAAGTTAAAATAATCGAAGCAAAATCTAAAAAATTTGTCTTTGAAAATTTTTCTTCAGAAAAAGTAAAACAAATATATAAAAATATATTTGAGAATTTATTAAAGTGAAAAAAATTTTAATTTGTAAAACAGGAGCCTTAGGTGACGTTGTAAGAACAACGCCTATTTTAAGGGTTCTAGATGGTCAGATATTCTGGTTAACTTCTAAAGAGGGAAGAGAAATTTTACCAAAGGTTAAGTATTTGAAAGTTTTAACTGCACAAAAAATTAATATCTTAAAAAACTTAAATTTTGATTTGATTTTAAATCTTGAAGAAGATGAAAATTTAGCAAAAGAACTGGGTAAATTAAAAACAAAAAAACTTGTCGGAGTTTATTTCGATTTTAAAAAAAACAAAATTTCCTATACAACAGAGAGTAAAAAATGGTATGACATGAGTTTAATTTCAAAATACGGGAGAGAAAAAGCGGATTTATTAAAACTGAAGAATAGAAAAACTTATCAAGAAATTTTATTTAAAATGATTGGTAAGAAATTTAAAGGAGAAGAGTATTTAATAAATTATAATTCTTTTTATAAATCTAAAAATAAGATTAATGTAAATAAAATTATAGTTGCTATAGAAAAAAGAGCTGGAGAAAAATGGCCAATGAAGGTATGGCCATATTATGATTTATTAAAAACAAAAATAGAGAAGGAGGGATATAAGGTTTTTTATTTAAGGCAAAGAAAAAAAATAGTTGATTATATTCGAGATATAGATAAAGCAGATGTTTTGATTTGTGGTGATACATTAGCAATGCATTTAGGCTTAGCTTTAAATAAAAAAGTAATTGCTTTATTTATTTGTACAAGTCCATGGGAGGTTTATGATTATTATAGAATGATAAAAATCATAAACCCTCTAATTAAAAAAGCTTTTTATAGAAAAGATTATGATGAGAAATTAGTAAGAAAAATTAGCACTGAGAGAGTTTTTAAAGTTTTTCAAAAAGTTGTAAATAAATAAATTTAAAATATCATTTTATACAATAAAATCAGGGAAATAGAAAATTTATGAGTAAAGATGAACTTATTCAAGATTTAGAAAAAAGCGGAGTTTTAGAAAATAATTTAATTAAAGAAGCGTTTTTAAAAATCGATCGGGCGGATTTTGTCCCGGATTACGAAAAATTTTTTGCTTATGAGAATCATCCTTTAGATATTGGTTTTGGCCAAACTATTTCTCAGCCTTACACTGTGGCTTTTATGCTTTCGCTTTTAAGTCCTAAACCAGGAGAAAAAATTTTAGAAATTGGCGCTGGAA
>Ga0078972_1016209_pt1 | contig 11109 bp, 11 predicted proteins | sample YelNatPaOPGAMG01_FD_67568 | JGI IMG/M metagenome (GOLD analysis project Ga0078972, IMG submission 67568) | Hot spring thermophilic microbial communities from Obsidian Pool, Yellowstone National Park, USA - OP-RAMG-01 (SPADES assembly) (version 2) | ecosystem: Environmental > Aquatic > Thermal...
AACGGCGGTTGGCGATGCCGGTCAAGGCGTCTTTTTCCGAAAGCTTTTTATACTCTTCTTTTTCAATTAAAATATGCTGTTCTTTTAATATCTGGTCGGTAACGTCTGTAAATATGGCAAGGCCGGTCTCTTCGTTATTATATGTTATAACTGTTCTAAACAGGTCTATATAGCGTATTTTTTCTCCGCCTTGATATTTATAAATAAACCTTGAAGAAAGTTCTTTATTAAAATGAGGCTTAAATATCTCAGTGTTTGGATTATACAAATCTTTCTCTTCAATGCTGAAGAAATCAACTACGTTTAAATTTAAAAACTCTTCTTTGGTATAATTGAATAAATAAAGAAGGGCTGAATTCACGTAAATAAATTTATTTTTATTATAAAGAGCGATGCCGGAGTGGATGTTTTCGATTAAAACTTTAAAGAGGTCGCGCTCATGCTCTAATTTACCTTGCAGATCAACCATTTCGGTGATGTCGATAAAACTGGCGATTCTTACTGTTTCGTCTTTATATTTAACCGAACCTGCATAAATATAAGCCCATAATTCTTTGCCGGATTTTTTAATCGCTTTAAATGTAACATAGTGCTTATACCGTGTATCGGCAAGACCTTCTTTGATAGCTCTTTTTGCTTCTTCCTTATGTTCTTCGGCAAGTACGTCCCAGAAGAACATATTTTTAAGTTCGTCTTCGGAGTAGCCAAGCATATTCTGAAGGGCAGGATTTACGTAAATAAACTTGTCTTTATGCATATCAAGACCGACCGGCATATTATCAGCTAAAGTCCTGAAAAGTTCTTCGGATTCTTTTAGCTTGTCTTCAAGAAGTTTTTTCTCGGTGATGTCGTTAATAATTGCCTGAATATAAGATTTATTATCGTATGTAATTCCGGAGGTATGCGCTTCGACGTCTCTTATTTCTCCGTTTTTAAGTTTATGTTTGAAAATCGCAAAATTGTAGCCTTCGTTTAATGCCTTGGCTCTAAAATTTCTTTGTTCTTCGGCGGATGTAAAAGGATTTATATCGGCAATAGTCATTTGTTTATATTCATCCTCGGAATAACCGTAAAACTCTGCGGCTTTTTCGTTGGAATCTATTATAAGACCGGTTTCTACATCTATTATTAATGAGGGAACGGGGAGTTTGCTAAAAAAGGTTTTAAGCCTTTGCTCGTTTTCTCTGACGGCATTGAAGAATTTATCAAAATAGACTATGAATAAAATTCCAAGGATTATGATAATAGCGGTTCCAACGATAAATACGAAAAAATAAACTCCGTCAATATGCTCAAAGCGCGACAACGTCTCTTTCTGAAGCTTTTTAGACGGCAAAGCCGAAGAAGACAGCGACATGGAATATTTTGAAAAAAGTCTGGACGATATTCTTGGGGCAACGTATCCGTGGTATAGCATAAACCTTTCTAATATAGGTTTAGCTACGGTTTCCCATTGAAAATAAGACTTTTTAAAGGTTTTGACGATTTTATGGTCATAATTTGCATATGGCGCAGTTTCTTTAATAAATGCGGCGGTGTTTTTGTATTCTGAACCTGTTTTATATATAAGGGTTTTTGTTTCGTTTAAGCTCTGTTTTAATTTATTCCGGTAATTTAAAGGTTTAACTCTTTCGTAGTATATAATCAGGAGCGTTTCTGTTTTAAGTCGTTCAATATTTTTGTTTATCCCCATAAGCTTTATATGGAGTTTTGTATTGTCAACGACATAATGTTTTAAGGGAATGAGCCCGAACTGCCATATTGAAACGGCAATAGTTAAAACCATTATAAAAAACAAACCTCCCAGAACGTAAGTAATTTTGTTTTTTATAATGTTCATAAGTCGGGGGGGCGGGGGGGTAATAGTTATCTTATTATTCTTGTTATTTATTTTCATAGTGTTTTTTATGCAAACTATTCAGTCTCGGTTTATAATATTATTTTAAAAGGCAATATATTATATATTATATCCCATCCCCGTGTGTCAAGAGAAAAAGTTTATGTTTTGTTTTATATTTTAATTGACACTGCCGTTAGAGTAAGTTCGGGCGTCGGATGCGCAACAGGTATTATAAACGGGAAGCTGACCGGAGGGGGAGCCTTCATGCGATTGCGGCGGTCAGCCATCTACAGAATGCCGCCGATTCTCTTCAAAGTAAAATTAAGTTAATATTTCTCTGCCTTGGTCCGTCAAATTCGCAAAGAAAAATCCCTTCCCACCTTCCGAGATTCAGCTTATTGCCGGAATAAGGCAACATTCTTGAATTGCCTATTATCGCCGCTTTTATATGTGCGTCGGAATTTCCTTCTGCGTGGCGGTAATTATTATTTTTAGGCGCCAAATTATCCAAAAAACTATTAATATCAAAAGCGACATCGGGATCATATGCTTCATTAATAATTATGGCTGTAGTCGTGTGAGGCGAATAAACCAAACAGAGTCCGGCATCGCCGACGGACTTAAAAATATAATCTTCTATTATTTTTGTAATGTTTATCAATTCGGTTCTTTTGCCGGTTTTTACAGAAAAATTATAAATTTCCATAGATTGTATGCCTGCTTTTTGCAATAGGTAAAATTAAGCTTTTCAAGAAAGACGGTTTATAGTTTTTGTATAGGAAATTGCACGGATCGCCCTCGGCAAATTTTTTTGCCAAATATCTATACCCGAAGTTTCCGAATTTTTCTATCAGATATCTGTTTACCAGCGATGTTTCCAGCATCGGTTTGATCTCTTTTTTCCAGAGGGAATCGTAATCCGAGTCTCCGATTATACTCATGGCTGCCAAATATCCCGATAAAACAGCATATCTTAATCCGAACCCCCAGAGGTAATCTTGAAATCCGGCCGATTCGCCTATATATATTTTTTTATCAAAGACGTTAGTATTTCTAATAAAAAAATTTCCGAATCCGCCGAATCTTTTTTCGTCTTGAATATCGATATATTTTTCATTTCGGAAAAAATTAAGCAAATTTTTAAAATATTTTTTTGTATTCTTAAAATCTCTGTAAATGACCGAAGCCATTGTGCCGAAACCTTTATTTATAAGCAGATACACATAACCTTTAGGAGCAATTTCATCGTTAAAAATCACAGTCGCGCAGTCATCGGTTTTGGTATAGAATGTTATGCCCGCCGCTATAAAATCGGCACGTTTCGGACCTTCGGCTATTATAGTTTTTCCTTCAAAAGATTCGATTCGGCGGTTAAAAACTATTTCTATTCCCAGGCATTCGGCTTGCGCCTTTAGTCCGGCGTCAAAAGAACCTTCGGTGCATCCTCTTTTTACAAGATAAAAAACAGGCTTTTCGGACTTTATTTTAAGCGGAGGCATTTTTGGAGCGTATATATCGCCTTCATAATAAGGAATACATAAAAAATTAATATCTATTCCTAATTCCCTAAGAAACGCAACTACGTCTTTATCCCCGCTCCAATTTTCCAAGCCTTGAAAATCGCCGTTCATCCTATGTCCTACATCCGGCGACATTTCATAGACCGAAGGCTTATATCCGTGTTGCGCGAGAACTATTGCCGCCGTTAAGCCTGCAGGTCCTGCTCCAACGATATTTATTTGGTCTTCCAATTTTAAGTTCTTTATTTTATTAAATTATATCACCTTATCTTTATCTTAATAATAATACTATCATAATTCAATGCTTTTTCAAGCGGCAGGATAATGCCTTGAAAGCCACGATAAAAAATAATTTTTTATGCTATAATAATTCATTGCAGGTTTTCTTGCGCGAAACCGAATTGGTAAAATTTTATTAATGTATATGGTATATGCTTCGTTTCATCGATACGATTAAATTAACCGGCGGGCATTATGAGCTTATAAGCCGGCACAATAAGAGAATCAATGATACTATAAATCATTTTTTCGGTTTTAATCACGCAATAGACCTTAATTCGTCATTGCCTGAACCCGGCAGATATAAAACGGGCATTTATAAATGCAGACTGACCTATTCCGACCGTATTGAAAATATCGAAATTACCCCTTATATTAAAAGAACAATCAAAGGATTAAAGGTTATCGATTTAGATTCCCGCTTTTTTTCCTCGGAAAATAAGCAGTTTGATTATGAGTTTAAATATCAAGACAGGACGCTTATAAATTCATTCTTGGCTGAAGCCGGCGATTTGTACGATGTTCTTTTTGTAAAAAACGGTCTATTAACAGACACATCTTTTTCCAATATAATTTTATTTGACGGAGAAAGATGGATTACACCCGATACTTACCTTTTAAACGGAGTGAAAAGACGACACCTTTTAGAAAACGGCAAGATAATCGAAAAAAAGGTTTCTGTCGGCGACCTGAGCCGCTTCCAAAAAATATCCCTTATAAACGCAATGCTTGAACCGGAAGATATTACTATTGATATTTGCGGCGTAGCATTGTAATACTTCGCTGTAAAACGTTTATCGGAGTGTTCAAAATTACGTGCCAACGGTTACGAATTATCAAATCATGTCACAATATGATTTTAGATTAAATTCTAATTTTATAGAAAGAATGAATTATTACGGAAGAAACGGAATCAAGTTTCTTTTCATTGTTGATTTCGAGATGCGGTTTCCCGTTATCATGAAATTAACGGAAGCGAAAAGCTCCTGTATAAAATATTTTATAGACGGCGCAAACAATTATTCGGAATATGCAGACAATATTACGAATAAAAATAAATTAAAAATTCAAAAAAATATTGTCCCATTCAAAGTTTATGAAAAAGCTTTTAATAATGTTATTAAACATGAAAAAGCCGGCAATTCATATCTCGTAAATTTAACCTTTAAAAACCCTGTTAAGATTAATCTTGGCTTACGGGAAATATTTTATAAGAGCAGGTCTAAGTATAAGCTTTATTTTAAGGATTCACATCGGGAATTTGTTTTATTTTCACCTGAAACTTTTATTAATATATGCGGCGGGAAGATTTTTACTTATCCTGTTAAAGGAACGATAGACGCTGCTATTTATAATGCAAAAGAAATTCTTGCGAACGATAAAAAAGAAAAAGCCGAACATTTAACAGTCGTTGACCTTTTACGAAACGATTTGAATATCGTATGCAAAGACGTAAAAGTTAACAGATTTTGTTTTATAGAAACGGTCAAAACAAATATTGGAGAATTATTGCAGATGACATCAGAGATTGAGGGCAAAATTAAACCCGAATTAAATAAGCGGTTCGGGGACATTCTCAGCGCAATGCTTCCGGCAGGTTCCATTTGCGGCGCGCCTAAAAGAAAAACTTTGGAAATTATAAAAGAAACCGAACCGGAAGAAAGGGGTTATTATACCGGAATATTCGGTATGTATGATGGTGAAACTTTCAAAAGTTCGGTAATGATAAGATTTATAGAAAAAACTCAGGAAGGATGTTTTTACAGAAGCGGCGGCGGTATTACAGTTTACAGCGATGTTAAAAAGGAATACGATGAAATGGCTGATAAAATTTATGTCCCTATTTATTAAGACTATAAATATTTTGCGAACCATTCCGCGCTTAAACGGGCAACCTCTTCCAGTGCCCCCGGTTCTTCAAAAAGATGAGTCGCTCCGGGTATAATTTCAAGTTTCTTTTTTGCCGTAATATTTTCATATGCGGTTCTATTTAATTCGATTACTTCAAAGTCTTCCCCTCCGACTATTAACAGTGTTGGCGCTTTAACCCTGTGAAGGCTCTCCATTGCAAGGTCGGGACGCCCGCCCCTTGAAACTACCGCATGAATAATGTTTGGTCTTTCTGCGGCGGCAGTCAGCGCCGCCGCGGCTCCGGTGCTTGCCCCGAAATAACCCAATTTTAAGCTCTTTATCGGCGGTTCTTTAATAAGCCAATCCGTAACGCCGATAAGCCTATCTGCAAGAAGTTCTATATTGAACCGGTATTCCCCGGAATAGTTATCGATTTTTTCTTCTTCTGCGGTTAGAAGGTCGAAAAGGAGAGTTCCGAGCCCGTTTTTATTTAAGATTCCTGACACGCGCATATTTCTAGGGCTAAACCTTCCACTGCCGCTGCCGTGAGCAAAAATAACCAACCCCTCTGCTTTTTCAGGAATTTTTAAATTACCGTAAATATTTTTACCGTTTATGTGCATTAAAATCTCTTTCGTTATCTGCATCGAATCATTATTCTTCACGGCTTATTCACCTAATTTAAAAGTATGAACCCCCTAATTAGAGTATATGCCCATAAATATTAAAGTCAAACACATAACCCTAATCCCGATATAAAAATTATTTTAAGAAATTCCAATATTCCAGTCATTGCGAGGAGCGTTAGCGACGAAGCAATTTAATGCGAGATTGCTTCGCTTGCGCTCGCAATGACAGACGAGATTGCTTCGCTTGCGCTCGCAATGACAGACAGGATTGCACTGGACTCGCGGTCCGATATGCTTACGCTCAAAAAGTAAAGTTTTAGGTTTTCGTCCCCCTTTGACAGTATATTAATTTTAACCAAAAGCGGACATTTCTATTTTGCCTTGACACAATTATATATGTTAATTTGAAATCTTAAAATTATGTGATATTTATATATATAAGTATAAATAAATGAGGCAATATTATGAAATCTATGGTCCTAACGAAGATATCAGATTTAAAAATAAATAAAACGCCTCTAACTTTGGCTGAAACCGAAATTCCGAAAATTAATAAAAATGAAGCATTAGTTAAGATAAGCGCCTGCGCTGTATGCCACACGGAATTGGATGAAATCGAGGGGAGAATCAGCCCCATTAATCTTCCGGTAATCCCCGGACATCAAATAGTCGGCAAAGTTGTAGAGACGGGCAGTGAAGTTAATAAACTTAGAATAGGGGACAGGGTAGGGATAGGCTGGATTAACTCCGCCTGCGGTAAATGCGAATATTGCAAAAACGGTCTTGAAAATTTATGCGCCGATTTTGTCGCTACGGGTAAAGATGTCAACGGCGGATACGCAGAATATACAAAAATAAATGAAAACTATGCCGCAATTATACCCGAAAATCTTAGCGACGAAGAGGCTTCGCCTCTTTTATGCGCCGGCGCGGTAGGATACAGGGCTTTAAAATTATCTGGAATTAAAGACGGAATGAATTTTGGTTTTCTTGGATTCGGAGCTTCTAATCATTTAGTTTTAAAGATAGCTAAGGCGGTTTTTCCCAATATAAAATTGTTTGTTTTTGCCAGGTCTGAAAGTGAAAGAAAGCTCGCTTTGCGGCTTGGCGCAAACTGGAGCGGAGATATTAAAGATGTTTCGCCGGAAAAATTAAATGCTGTTATCGATACGACGCCTGTATGGATGCCGGTAGTCGAAATTATGAAAAATATTAAGCCCGGAGGGCGGCTTGTTATAAATAATATAAGAAAAGAAGATTTTGACAAAGATTATGTTTTAAATATTGATTATACGCGCGATTTATGGATGGAAAGGGAAATCAAGTCTGTTGCCAATGTAGCATTTTCAGATATTAAAGAAGTCTTGGAAATTGCCGCAAGGTTTAATATAAAACCTGAGTTTCAACTCTATGGATTAATTGAAGCGAATACAGCTTTAACGGAAATTAAAAATAAGAATATTTCGGGAGCTAAAGTTTTAAAGATCCGTTAATTAAGATTATGCCGCTATAAATGTTTCACGTGAAACATTTATAGCGGCATATATTTTCCGTTAATGAGAACAGCCAGAGTTATGATGCCTGTCATGGGATGAACAGGTGTGTCCGTATTCAAAAGTAGAGAACTTATTTTCTTTGCTGTCCTCCAGTATATCTGAAATTAAATTTTTATCGGTCTTATAAACCTTTATATCGTTTCGTTCCAGATTCCTGATAGCACCCTCTCCTATGCCAAAACAGACAACGGCATCAACGTTTTTTCCGGCTATCGCTCCCACCGGGTTGCACATATTGTGCTCGTGATTTTTATTTGAATTTGCAATTACTTCCGAAACTCCTGTTTCCGTATCAAATATAAAAAAATACGGAGCGCTTCCGAAATGCCTGCTTATTTTTTGAGCTTCGAAATTAACCGTTGGAATACATAATTTCATATTTTATCTCCTTGTTTAAAATTAAATTAATTGAATTTAAGTATCTTTATCAACATTAACCGCCGTTAGAACAGCGGCGCGCTTTTCTGCCGCGTCCGCATCCTTCGTTTCGGTTATTTACCCTGCGAAAGTTTTTATCGCCGCATTTAGGGCATTTTTCCGGTCTGCCAGTTCCGAATGGTTCATCCCAGCTATTTTTACAACCCGGACAAAAAAAATTACGTTTCATCTCTATCTCACCTCCTTCTATTTTTAAAGCTTTAGCGTTAACCAGACAATCAGCAATTTTATGTCTGGCGGACGATATTATATTGCCGAACGTCTGACGCGATATATTCATTTTTTCCGCCGCTTCTTCATGATAAAAGCCGTTTAAATCGGCAAGCCTTACAGCTTCAAATTCATCAACCGTCAAAACGATTTTTTCCAATAATTTAGCAGGAATTCCGTTTGGCTTGAAAAATTTTATTTCCGGCTCTTGTTCGACTTTTCTGCACTTATAAGGTCTCATATTGATAATAATTTTTAAAATTTATTTTTAGCATATGCCAATAACTATATATTAAAATAAATATATATGAATGTCAATATATTTTTTAATATTAAATTTATTGATATAATTTGTTATAATTAATAAAAACAAAAAAAATATTAAGGAGCCGCTTTTGGCTAATATTGCTGTATTATCGCTCAATCCTGCATTAGACGTTACTTATAAAGTCCAAAAATTGGTTGACGATGAAAAAATACATTCCTTCGAAACAAGGTTCGATCCCGGCGGAAACGGCATAAACGTTGCAAGAGCATTTAAAAGGCTTAAAGTAAAAGCATCAACGTGCTGTGTTCTAGCCGGAAAAATCGGAGCGCTGATTTCCGATATTCTGACTAATGAGCTGGACGACCCGCATTTTATTTGGGAAGAGGGAGAGACTAGAATAAATTGCGTTATTCAGCAGAGCGACCCTGTTTCCCAATATGAAATAAACGGCATGGGACCTTCTATGGGTTTTTCGGTTCTGGATAAGTTAGAGAATGACCTTTATGTTTATTCAAAAGAGGGCTTTGCCGTTCTGACCGGTTCGCCGCCGTTGAATATTACCCATGATATTTATAATATATTATGCACCCGCTTGAAAAACGCGGGGATAAAATGCCTCGTCGATGCGGACGGCGCATTATTGGCAAGCGCTGTTAAATCGAAGCCGTTTATAATCAAACCTAATATTCACGAGCTTGAAAGATTGGTCAAAAGAAAACTGACGTCAAATCTTGAAATTGCATCAGCCGCCGCAGATATCCGCAGTTACGGAGTCGAATATGTATTTATATCTCTTGGACATAAGGGAGCTATACTCGCGTCGGCAGAAGGAATTTTTTACGGTTCCGCTCCCGAAGTTCCGGTGGTTTCAAGGGTCGGAGCGGGAGATTCCATGGTAGCCGGAATTCTAACCGCCGTTGCAAGCGGAAAAAGTTCGGAAGACGCATTAAGGCTTGGAATAGCATGCGGGTCGGCAACGGTTCAGATGCCCGGTACTGAGCTTTTTACAATGGATTTGGTAAACGATATTATAAATAAAATTAAAATAGAAAAAATAAATATATAGAATAAATACACACGGGCAGAGGTCATATATGAAAAAGTTTTTTACCGGAATTTTAATTTTTGCGGTTTTAGTCCGATTTGTTATGCCCCTAAACGTTTGCGCAGAAACTTTAACTTATTTTTCTCCCCGAAGCAATCTTCAGAACATTGATATTCACTGGCTCAATAAATCGCTAAAATCGAAACGGCTTTATATTGCAATGTATTCATTCACAGATTACAAAATTGCAAAAGACCTTATATACCTTGCCGGCAAAGGCGTTAAGATTTACTTATACAGGGATGACAAGCAGATGAAAGACAGAACCGACAGAACATATATGCTTAGAAACGTAAGAAATATTTACATTAAAGCTAAAAGAGACAGGGGATTCTGGAATATTATGCACGATAAGATATTCATAATACCAGGTATCGTTTTCAGAGAAGGTTCGGCTAACTGGTCACCTTCAGCGGAAGGAGCATCCTGTTATAATTATAAATGCGGTCCGCAGGAAAATCAGGATAATAATGCGACCTATATCACGGACAAAAGGGAAATCAATACCGCATTGCATAATTTTTTGCGTATCTGGAATAGAAAATCCAATATTAACGTTAATTAAATAAAAAATATAATAAATTAAAATTAAAGGGGATAATTCATGATTGTGATTACCGGCGGAGCCGGATTTATAGGCTCGAATATCGTTGAAGCGCTAAACAAAAGAGGAGAAACTGATATACTTGTAGTCGATAATTTAACAAACGGCAGAAAAATGTATAATCTTCACGACCTTGATATATTAGACTATATGGACAGGGAAGATTTTCTTGCAAGGATTAAGTCAAATTACGATTTCGGAACAATATCGGCAGTTTTTCATGAAGGCGCCTGCTCTTCGACCACCGAATGGGACGGAAAGTTTATAATGAGAAACAATTTCGAATATTCAAAAGAGTTATTGAAATGGTGCCAAGAAACAGGAGTCCAATTTATTTATGCTTCGTCGGCTTCTGTTTACGGGCTGGGCAAAAAAGGATTCTCCGAAAAAAGGGAATGCGAACTTCCGATTAATATGTACGCTTATTCAAAATTCCAGTTCGACCAGTATGTTAGAAGTATTATAAAAAAGGCTAAATATCAGATTGCGGGATTCAGGTATTTTAACGTTTACGGTCCGCGGGAGCAGCATAAAGGCTCAATGTCCAGCGTTGCTTATCATTTTAACAATCAGATAATTTCAACCGGAAAAGCGAAGCTTTTTGAAGGAACAGACGGTTACGGCAATGGAGAACAAAAACGTGATTTTGTTTACGTAGAAGACTGCGCAAAAATTAACTTGTGGTTCTTGGACAATCCGTCAAAATCCGGAATATTTAACATCGGCACAGGCAAGGCAAGGTCGTTTAACGATGTAGCAAACGCCGTGATAAAATATCACGGAAAAGGTTCGATAGAATATATTCCTTT
>Ga0078972_1016210_pt1 | contig 11108 bp, 11 predicted proteins | sample YelNatPaOPGAMG01_FD_67568 | JGI IMG/M metagenome (GOLD analysis project Ga0078972, IMG submission 67568) | Hot spring thermophilic microbial communities from Obsidian Pool, Yellowstone National Park, USA - OP-RAMG-01 (SPADES assembly) (version 2) | ecosystem: Environmental > Aquatic > Thermal...
GGGAGTGCAGACCACCTACCGGACGGTGATCAGCCCGGAGAATGAAAAGGCGTACGAATGGTTCCATGAAATGGGGCGGCTGTTCGGACGTTTGGAGCGACGCCTTTTCGTTGACTGGCACATCCATGGTCGAGGCCGGTCGGAACTCAAGAAGGAATACATCAGGAAGTACAGCATAACTGCCCGTCAGTTCAATTCATTATGGAACAGCGTAGCCGGTAAAGTGAGTTCGGTGGCCGAGGTTCTCAAGTATCGGAAAACCACTCTCGAAGATCAGATTGAATCGATAGAGAGGTTCATCAGGACGAAGGAACGAGCGCTGAACAATGCCCACAAGAGGCTGAAGCAAAAGAAACTCAGGCCAGGCAGCGCCGATTGGGAAGAGATCATCAAAAAACTGGCCCGGATCAAGTTTGTTCTTCACCAGAAGAAGCGGCGCTTGAGGAACCTCCGGCACAAGCTGGCCGCCGTGCAACAGGACATGGCCGAAGGGAGGTACCGGGTCTGCTTCGGTGGGCGTGAGTTGTTCAAAGCCCAGCATAACCTGGAAGCCAACGGGTATACCAATCACGAGGAGTGGGTCCGTGACTGGCGGGAAATCCGGTCGAGCGGTTTTTTCCTCATCGGTTCCGCCGACGAGTCATACGGTAACCAGAGCTGTACCTACGATACCGGTAACACATTGCGAGTGCGAGTACCTGACCAAATGAGAGACAGGTATGGTGGTTACATTACGATACCCGATGTTGTTTTTCCTTATGGTCAGGAGCAACTGGACGGCGCCCGCCGTTTTGTGACCATCCGGGGTAAAAACGGCTTGTCCCGCAAGGTTTACGACCAGGCGATCTCGCACCGGTTTGTGAAACGGGAGGGCCGCTGGTATGTTCACGCGAGTCTGGAGCGCGACGACCCCGCCCCGCGCACAAGGCGGGGCAACGGTCGGCTGGTCCTCCGACTTGTGGATCGTGGTCGGCGATCTGGTAGGCCTGGCCATCTATTTCGGCTTCATCTCCGTACGGCCGGAACTGCGGCAGGACGTCGCCAAACACGTCAAAGGCGGCATCTGGCTCGTCGTCTACATGCTCTTCCTGCTGGCCGTCTCCTACATGGGCAGCAAGTCCTTCGGCGGCCATAACATCATCGAGTTCCCCGTGGATATGGTGGTTGTCGTCATCGGCGCCATCATCTTCTTCTACTGGGGTAACGCCTCCGCGTTCAAGACCGAGGACATGGAACGGATCTTCGAACAACAGGAAAAAGGCGAACTGTTCCTGGAACAGGAACTGCACGAGGTGTAGTCCTCCGCGCCTGCCGCAGCGCCAACGGGAGGCGGTCCGCCGCCTCCCGTCGCGTATCCGGCGTAAGGACGAACCGCCCGGCGGGTGTACCTACAAGGTAAAAAGAGTGACAACCCGGGTCAAAATATTCCTGCCTTTTCCCGGGAGGAAGAATTGGCCAGTGAGATATTTGTGGTCTTGGGTAAATGACGTGTCAAGGAGTATGGCGGCAGGCGGAGAAAACTCCGGGCAACCTGCGCGAGGCAGGCGGTGGTGGAATACGGCTGATTGAAGGCGGTGCGCAAAAGATGATTATCGGCGTTCCCAGGGAGATCAAGGACAACGAATACCGGGTGGGCATCACTCCGGCCGGCGTGGAGGCTTTGTGCCAGGCCGGCCACCAGGTGGTCGTCGAGGCCGGCGCCGGCGACGGCAGCGGTATCGGCGACGCCGATTACGGCGCCGCCGGGGCGCGGCTGGTGCCGGAACACCGGGACGTCTACCAACTGGCGGACATGGTGATGAAGGTCAAGGAACCCCTGGCCGAAGAATACGACCTGTTCAAGGAGGGCCAACTGCTCTTTACCTATTTGCACCTGGCTCCGGAACCGGAGCTGACCCGCGCCCTCTTGAAACGGAAAGTGTCCGGCGTGGCCTATGAAACCATCCAGACCGACCGGGGCGCCCTGCCCCTCCTGATGCCGATGAGCGAAGTGGCCGGCCGCATGTCCGTCCAGATCGGCGCCCAGTTCCTGGAGAAACAGTACGGCGGCCGGGGCGTGCTGCTGGGTGGTGTGCCCGGCGTACCGCCCGGCAAGGTGGTCATCGTCGGCGGCGGCACGGTGGGTACCAACGCCGCCAAGGTGGCCGTGGGCATGGGCGCGGACGTAACCATCCTGGACGTCAGCGCCGACCGCCTGCGCTACCTGGACGACATTTTCGGCGCCCGGGTCAAGACCTGCCTTTCCAACGGCTACCATGTCAAGGAAGCGGTACGAGAAGCCGACCTGGTCATCGGGGCGGTGCTCGTTCCCGGCGCCAGGGCTCCCAGGCTGGTCACCGGGGAGATGGTCCGGGGGATGAAGCCGGGTTCGGTGATCGTGGACGTGGCCATCGACCAGGGCGGCTGCGTGGAAACGGCCGACCGGGTTTCCACCCACACCGATCCAACCTACGTCAGGCACGGCGTGGTTCATTACGCGGTGGCCAACATACCCGGCGCGGTGGCCCGCACCTCGACTTTCGCCCTGACCAACGTCACCCTGCCCTATGCCCTGGCCCTGGCCAACAAGGGCCTGGCCCGGGCGGCGAAGGACGACCCGGCCCTGGCCCGGGGCATCAACGTCTACGATGGGCACGTCACTTACCGGGCCGTGGCGGAGGCTTTGGGCCAGCCCTACACCGCCCTGTCCGAACTGTTGGGCGTGCCGGCGGAGCCGCCGCGCCCGGCGTGAGAGACCCGGCCGCCTGTGCGGGCCAGGGAAGCGACCCGGTACGCCGGGGCAGTTCCCTGGCTTTTGGTTCGGGAAAAAGGGGTGGGGACCCGGGAAGAAAGGGGCCCGCACGGGCCCCGCAGTCCGGTCCTACACGGCGGCCGGGGCCCTGCTTTTGCCGGGAGCGGCCTGGGTCACGACGCTGGCGGCGTGGACGATGGAGCCCGCCGCCACATAATCGGTGTAAGCCATTTCGCCGTGCTGGGAGATGTCCAGACCCTCGGTCTCCTCGCCCTCGGTGGCCCGGACCCTGAAGAACAGGCCGACGACTTTCAGCAGGACGAAGGTTCCCACGACGGCGATGCCCCAGGCGGCGGCGACGCCCGTCAACTGGATGCCCACCTGCCCGGGGTTGCCGTAGAAGAGGCCGTTGGCCCCGGCGGAGTTGACCCCGACGGTGGCAAACAACCCGGTGGCGATGGCGCCCCAGGTGCCGCCGATACCGTGGCACCCGAAGGCGTCCAGGGCGTCGTCGTAACCGAACCTTTGCTTCAGGAGGCTGACGGCAAGGTAGCAGACGGCCCCGCCCACCAGGCCGATGATCACGGCTGCCACGGGTGTGACGAAACCGGAAGCCGGGGTGATGGCCACCAGGCCGGCCACCGAACCACTGGCCGCGCCCAGGGCGGTGGGCTTGCCGTGGTGGAGCCATTCCACGATCAGCCAGGAGAGAGCGGCTGCGGCCGCCGCCGTATTGGTGACCACGAAGGCGCTGGCGGCCAGGCCGTTGGCGGCCAGGGCGCTGCCGGCGTTGAAACCGAACCAGCCGAACCAGAGCATCGCGGCGCCCAGAACGGTGTACGGCAGGTTATGCGGTATCATCGGTTCTTTGCCGTACCCTTTGCGCTTGCCCAGGATCAGAGCGGCCACCAGGCCGGAGACGCCGGAGGAGATGTGCACCACGGTGCCGCCGGCGAAGTCGAGGACGCCGTGGCCGGCCAGCCAGCCGCCGTGGCCCCAGACCCAGTGGGCCAGGGGGTCGTACACGAAGGTGGCCCAGGCCAGGATGAACACCAAAAAGGCCGGAAACCTCATTCTCTCGACCAGCGAGCCGCTGATCAGGGCGGGCGTAATGGCCGCGAACATCAACTGGAAGGCCATGTAAGCCTGGGCGGGAATGGTACCGGAATAGTCGGGGTTGGGAGCCGCCCCTACGCCGTGCAAGCCCAGCCAGGCCAGGCTGCCGAAGAGGTGGAACTTGTCGGGGCCGAAGGCGATGCTGTATCCCCAGAGCACCCATTGCACCGAAATCAGGCACAGGGTCACAAAGCTGAACATGATGGTGCTCATGACGTTCTTCTTGCGCACCATGCCCGCGTAAAAGAAAGCCAGGCCCGGGGCGGTCATGGCCATGACCAGGGCCGCGGATATGAGGACGAAGGCGGTGTCGCCGCTGTTGATGGCGCTCTGGCCGCTGTCGGCGAACGCGGCTGCGGGCGCGGCCGCCAATGCCAGTGAGGTCAGGATGAATACTTGTAAGCCTTTAGACATGAGCAAAATACCTCCGATTGATCAAAGTCCGGCTGACGGCTAGCGCCGCAGCACCTCAACTTTGAGCGGCAGGCGACCTTGCCTGAAAGCGGTGGCCATCACTCCTTTCGTCCGGAACGGGGTTCAGGTCAGGCCGGGGAGATGGCGGCCGTACCGGCCTCGCCGGTCCGGATGCGGACGGCGTTTTCCATGTCCATGACGAATATTTTGCCGTCGCCGATCTGTCCGCTACGGGCGGCCTGCACTATTACGCTCACCACGTTGTCTACCGCCTGGTCGCCGGTAACGATTTCGATCTTGATTTTGGGCAACAGGTTCAAGGTATATTCTTTGCCGCGGTAGGTGCCGACCCATCCTTTCTGGAGGCCGCAACCGATGACCTCGGTGACGGTCATGCCGTGAATGCCGTAACGGCCCAAGGCGTCTTTGACTTCTTCCATCTTTTCCGGTCTGATTATGGCTTCGATCTTCTTCATCGCCGATCTCTCCTCCCTGGCTCGACTGATAGGTTATCGTAAGAAAACGGAAGGGACTGTCCGGGCCGCCCTCCCTGCCGGCCTCCTTTCTCCGTGGCGCGTCCGGACCCGCGTGTCCCTTCCCTCTCCGCCGCCCCGAAAAGCCAAAAAAGAAGCCCACCGAAGTGAGCTCCTTTGCTCGGGCGAGGATCTTCCCCCGCGAATATCCTGCTGTCACACCAACGAAAACTTCATTGGGGAGCTTCCTCGCTCCCACCCGCTGGGCTCATTATACGGTATGAAGGTACCGGTGTCAAGAGGCATACGGCGACGAGTCCGGGCGAAAGCGGAGGGGGCATGGTCGAGTGGTCAGGCCCAACCCCGGTCACCGGTTTCCTGGAGGCGTCTGACCAGCCGGGCGGTCAGCGGCGAGGTTACCATCTGCACCACGGCGTAAAAGACGGCCGGAATGGTCAGTTCCCCGGGGAGCCCCATGGCGGCGGCGGTCGCGGATGCGATCCCGAATTCCCTGGTGCCGGTCAGAAAGAGGAAGGAAGCGACCGTTCCCTTGTCCCGGACCAGGGCCAGGGACGTCAGAGCCAGGAGGTAGCCGGAGACATTCAGGATCAGGGCGGCGGCCGCGATCCACAGGGCCCGGGCGTGGAGGGCCTTGATGGCGGCGGCGTTGCCGGAGACCACGACGGTCAGCAGCAACAGGTAACTGAGGGAGGATAGCGCGGAATAGACCGGTTCGAAGCCCCGCAACGCCTGGTAGCGGCTGTTCAGAAAAACACCGGCGGAAACCGGTATGACGATGACGAGGAACAGGTCGGCGACCAGGTACGGCAGCGGTATGAGCAGATGCACGTGTCCCAGGCCGGTCAGGAGCAGGGGAAGGAGCAGCGGGGTGGCCGCGAACGAGGCCGTCAGTGCGGCGCAGGCCATGGCGGTGTTGCCGCCGGCCAGGTAGACCATGAAGGGGGAGGCCGCGTCGGCGGGCAGCGAGGCCACCAGCAGTTGCCCGGTGGCCAGGCGGGTGCCGGGTCCGAAGAAAGCCTGGCCCAGGAACAGGCCCAGCAGGGGCATCAGCCCGAAGGAGAGGAACAGGTTGGCCGCCAGGACGAGCGGTCTTGACAGCGCCGCCTTCAGGTCTTCATACCTGATGGTCAGGCTGACGCACAGGACCATCAGGGCCAGGACCGGCATGACCAGGTTTTGCAGACGGGCGCCCGGCCCGGGGTCGAGCAGGCTTAACACCGTGGCGGCGATCACCAGGTAAAGTAGATGGTCCCCGATCGCCGAAAGTCGTTCCAATCGCAAGGCCGAACACTCCCTGCGGTAGTACCGCACCTCTACTCATATGTTTTCCACCCGCCGGACCCGATACCTGCCGCTTTGCTTCCGGTTTGATTGTTCGCCAATATTGATCAGTCGCAGGCCGGCCGGGCCGATCAGTATGCCGGCCAGCAAGAAGAGTACCACGTCGGGCAATTTCAGCAGTTGGGATGCTTTGGCCGCCAGGACCCCCACCAGCACCAGTACGACGAAAGCGCCCAGCGTGCTGTCGGCAACGAGAACTGCACCGGTATCCATGATATCATGCCTCCCGCTCTTGACAGAACCGTGATCCGCCGGACACGCCGCCGAAAAACACCTTCCCTGTACCGGGCCCCAGGGAAACGCGGGATCGGACCAATGATTTCCCCTAAGGGGCAGGAGCGCGGGTTGGCGTCCCCGCGTCCTGCCCGGTGACGGGAAATTCCATATACTTCTACTTCGAAGAGCGAGGATATGCGGTAGGAATTCCCGGGTCCGACCGGTTCAATCCTCGTAGGCGGGAACGCCCATATGGAGCACGTCCAGGCCCGCCAGTTCGTCCTCACGGGAGACCCTGATGCCGTGGATCTTGTCCTCCACCTTGAAGAAGATGTAGGACAAGCCGAAGACCAAAACAAAGCAGGTGAGTGCGCCGATGACCTGAGCCACGAACTGGTGCGCGTCACCGTAGAAAAGTCCCCTGACTGTTCCGTCGATGCCGTTCCAGCCGTTTGCCATAAGCTCCATCGGCGAATGATGGCCACGGCGTTTTTGCCGATGGCTTCGAAGGCGGCGGAAAGGGTCTTTCCGCCGCAGAGAGCGTCGAAAGTCGCCTTGCCGGACATGGCCGTTCCGTTGGGGTTACCCGCCCAGGCTGTTCCGGCAGTCAACAGTGCCAGTACAACAGAGGAAAGGAGAACGAAAGATAGTTTCTTGCCCAAATGTCTCAAAATTCTCCCTCCATAAATGTCTAGTCGCCGGGTTTGCTCCGGCCGGCGCCAAGCCGGCTCCCCGTCCCGCCGTCGGGCGGAGCGGGTTGTAACGGCAGGGAAAGGAGCGAGGAAAGAGAAATAATACATCAACAACATCAAGGCGGATGCGGCGGAGGGAGAAACGGTGGAGCAGGATTTGGTTTTTCGGGAGGGTGTTTTCCACCCGGACGAATCGGACGGGGACCCGGCTGACGCCGCGCTGCCCCGGTCGGTCATCGATCCGGGGTTGCCGGGGGCGACCGTGGCCGGCATCGTGGCCGCCCTGGTGGCCGGGGGGGTACGGGAGAGCTTTGTTCTTGCTCCGTCCGGGCTCTGGAAGAGGGCGGCGCTCCTCGATCAGATGGGGGGATGGGGCCGTTAAGGGGCCGCCGGCCGTGGTCCGCACAATTTTCGGGCGGAAAGGGGAAGAGAGTTTTTGGATGAAGCTGGTTTCAGCAGGGAGCAGCTGCGGGAGGAAAAGGAAACACTGATCAAAAAGGGCGGGCACACCCGCTACCACGAGGCCAACGCCCAGAAGGGGAAGATGTTTGTCCGGCAGCGCCTCACGCGCCTTTTGGATTCCGGATCGTTCGCGGCCGAGGACGGTCTCTTCGCCAACAACCTGGCCGGCGATCTGCCGGCGGACGGGGTGGTCACCGCCCTTGGCCGGATCCACGGCCGGCCGGTGTGCGTGATGGCCAACGATTCCACGGTCAAGGCCGGTTCCTGGGGCTGGCGCACGGTGGAAAAGATCCTCCGCATCCAGGAAACGGCCCTGGACATGAAGATACCCATCCTGTACCTGGTGGACTCGGCCGGGGCCCGTATCACCGACCAGTTGGAGATGTTTCCGGGGCGGCGCGGAGCCGGGGCCATCTTTTACAACCAGGTGAGGCTTTCCGGAATGGTGCCCCAGGTGTGCCTCCTGTTTGGGCCGTCGGCGGCCGGCGGCGCCTACATCCCGGCTTTTTGCGACGTGGTGTTCATGGTCAACCATAACGCCAGCATGTACCTGGGTTCGCCCCGCATGGCCCAGATGGTCATCGCCGAGAAGGTGACCCTGGAGGAGATGGGCGGGGCGGCCATGCACTGCAGCGTCAGCGGCTGCGGGGACCTCCTGGCCGAAAGCGAGGAAGAGGCCATCGAGGTCTGCCGGCGCTGGCTGACCTATTTCCCCCAGAACTATCTGGGCAAACCGCCCCTCTTGCCCGTGCAACCCCCCCGGCCGGGCCGGAAGGTGGAAGAGATCGTGCCCGCGCGGGAGTCCGTTCCCTTCGACATGTACGAGTTGATCGACCGGATCATCGACGCCGGCAGTTGGTTCGAGGTGAAGAGGCTCTTCGCCCCGGAGGTCATCTGCGGACTGGCCCGTCTGGGCGGTCAGCCGGTAGGGGTTTTGGCCAACCAGCCCAAAGTAAAGGGAGGGGTCCTGTTCGTCGACTCGGCCGACAAGGCGGCCCGTTTCGTCACCTTGTGCGACGCTTTCAACATCCCCCTCCTGTTCCTGATGGACGTGCCCGGTTTCATGGTCGGTTCAGAGGTCGAAAGACAGGGCATCATCAGGCACGGGGCCAAGATGGTGGCCGCCGTTTCCGAGGCCACGGTGCCCAAGATCTCGGTGGTGGTGCGCAAGGCATACGGGGCCGGCCTTTACGCCATGTGCGGACCGGCCTACGAGCCGGACTGCTGCATGGCCCTGCCCACGGCCCAGATCGCCGTCATGGGCCCGGAGGCCGCGGTGCAGGCCGTTTACGAGAACAAGATCAACGCCCTGCCCCAGGATGAGAGGGAATCCTTCATCCACGACAAACGGGCGGAATACGTTCGGGATATCGACATTTTCCGGCTGGCTTCCGAACTGGTGGTGGACCACATCGTCGGCGGCGAGGAGCTGCGCGACGAGTTGATCGGACGCTTCGCCCTCTACGAATCCAAACGCAAGCGTTTCGCCGAACGCAAACACCCGGTCTATCCGGTGTGAGACGGGGGGGAAGGGAATGGATTACGAAACCTTGCGGGTCACCGCCGCCGATCACGTGGCCGTGGTGACTTTGGACCGGCCGCAGGCCATGAACGCGCTCAGTACGGCCATGGCCACGGAGTTGCCCCTGGCGCTTTCCCGGCTTCTTGACGATGACGATGTTTTCGCCGCCGTTTTGACCGGCGCCGGGGACCGGGCCTTTTGCGTCGGCGCCGACCTGAAGGAACGCCGTACCATGAGCCACACCGAGGTGGCCCGGCAGCGGGACCTCTTCGTCCGTGCCTTTACGGCCGTGGTGGAGTTCGGCAAGCCGCTTTTGGCCGCCGTCAACGGTTTTTGCCTGGGCGGCGGTCTGGAGTTGGCCCTGGGCTGCGACTTCATCATCGCCGCCGATGCCGCGGTTTTCGGCCTGCCGGAGGTCGGCCTGGCCATCATTCCGGGGGGCGGGGGGACCCAGCTTCTGCCGCGCATCGTCGGGCGCAACCGGGCCAAGGAACTGATCTTCACCGGCCGGCGCTTTCCGGCCGCCGAGGCTTACGCCATCGGGCTGGTCAACCACGTGGTACCCTCTTCCGAACTGATGGACAAAACGTACGCCGTGGCGCGGGAGATCGCCGGCAACGGTCCGATCGCCCTGCGCCAGGCCAAGAAAGCCATCAACCTGGGTCTGGAGGTGGAACTGAAGACGGCGTTGATCCTGGAAGCGGAGTGCTACAACGCCTGTCTGCACTCCGCGGACCGGGACGAGGGCCTGCGGGCCTTCAACGAAAAGCGGGCGCCCGTTTACCGCGGACGTTGACCCCGGGACCCGCCGGAAGACGGGTGTTGAAAACGGGGGGACAGGAAGCGGCGCCTTCACTCGACTTTGAACCATTAGAAAAACCACCTTCACCAGGTGGCCACAGAGCAGGAGGACGACCATGTTCAAGTATCCGACCGATGTGGTTATCGGCGACATAACGGTGCGCGACGGTTTCCAGCACGAGGAACGCTTCATACCGACCCAGGCCAAGCTCTGGTGCCTGGAGGAAATGATCCTGGCGGGCTTTCGCCGGTTGGAGGTGACCAACCTGGGCAATCCGCGGGGCATGCCCCAGTTCGCCGACGCCGCCGAATTGCTCCGGGTTCTGCGGGCTTCCAAGCGGGTGCGGGACCTGCTGCCGCAGGTGGAACTGACGGCCGTGACCATCGCCGAGCGGGCCGTGGACCGGGCCATTGAGTTGAAAAAAGAGGGGCTGGGGCCGGACCGGATCCTGCAGATGGTATCCACCTCGCCTTCCCACCAGTTGAAGAACTCCGGCCTGGACCACGCCGCCTACTGGGCGATGACCGAGCGCTGCATCCAGAAGGCGCATGACGCGGGAATGAAGGTGTGCGGCACGGTGAGCACCATCTGGGGGTGCCCCATCGAGGGACCCACCGAACTGAAAAAGGCGGTCGAGTTTACCAAGCGGTACCTGTCCCTGGGGGCGGACGACATCGAGCACGCCGACCACGACGGGTCCGCGCCGCCCGACGCCGTTTACCGCTATTTTTCCATGATCCTGGACGAGATGCCCGATCCGGCCCTGCACGTGGCCCATTTCCACGTCACGCGCGGCTGGGGCCTGGCCAACGTGCTGGCGGCGCTCCTGGCCGGCATCACCCACTTCGAGGGAACCATGGGCGGTATCGGGGGACAGCCCACCAACTTCATCGACGGCTATCCCGTCGCCGGTACCGGGGCCTATTACTACCAAGATCCCAACATCGTCGGCCTGGTTTCCACCGAGGACATGGTGGTGATGATGGACGAAATGGGCATCCGGACCCATCTGGACGTGGACCGGGTCCTGTCCGTCGGCCGCATGGTGGAGAAGATCGTGGGACGGCGGCTGCGTAGCGAGTGCATCCACACCGGACGCATCCCCAAGGGGCGGACCGGTTTCTAGCAGAAAAAACAATTGACAGCGAAAGGCACGGGAATTATAATAGGGGGGAGAAGGCGGGGCCCCCGGCCCCCCCGGGGGGGGGGGGGGGGGGAAGGGGGGGGGGGCAAGCCGGACCAACGAATGAAAAGAGAGCCGGGGGGGCACCCGATTTACCAGTTTGGCCCCCGGGCCGGGAGGGGAAAAGGACCCCGG
>Ga0078972_1016211_pt1 | contig 11107 bp, 5 predicted proteins | sample YelNatPaOPGAMG01_FD_67568 | JGI IMG/M metagenome (GOLD analysis project Ga0078972, IMG submission 67568) | Hot spring thermophilic microbial communities from Obsidian Pool, Yellowstone National Park, USA - OP-RAMG-01 (SPADES assembly) (version 2) | ecosystem: Environmental > Aquatic > Thermal...
AAAAAGAAAAAAAGAAGAAATATAAAAAACCAAAAATAACATCTGAAAAAATATTTGAGCAAGCAGCGCTTGCCTGTGGTAAGTGTATATCCGGCAATCCTGTATTTAAGAGTGGCTGTAGATATGTTCCAAGGTTATCATGAAACACTACATTTCTGAACCCACAAATTGCAGAATTGAAACTTTTGATACTATTGAAACTTTTGAAACTATTGAAACTATTGATACTATTGAAACTATTGATACTTTTGACTTTAACACTTCTGTAACTTTTATAAAAGCATCCGGTGGTTGTATGCGTCCTTTGATAAAAAATGGAGATGTAGTTTGTATTGTTAAAAAAAACAGATATTGTTTAGGTGATGTTGTGTTATACGAGATAAACGGTCAAAAATTTTTGCATAGGATAATAAAAATTCTGCCAAAAGATGAATATATTGTTTGTGATGATATAGGAATTACTTCTCCTATGAAAATCTCTTATAAAAATGTATTAGGTTATTATCCAACATTCCTTTCTGGACTTTTAGGTTGGATTTATCATGTTTTTTTGAAAATAGCGATTGTGTTAAAGAGGAAATTTTTCAAAATTTTTTTATATTAGGAGAATAATATGTTATATCTAAAATACTTTAATTTAACTCAACCACCTTTTGAAAACTCGCCCGATCCTGCTTTTTTTTATTATTCAAAAGAGCATAAGGAAGCGCTTGCAAGGTTGGAATATGTTGTTTCAACAAAGAAACCTTTATGTTTGATAACAGGCGAGTATGGTAGTGGGAAAACACTTCTTGCATACACATTGCAAAACAAACTTTCGTCAAAAAATTATCAAGTAGTATATTCTGGGAATCCGTTTTTACCACCAGATGAACTTATCCATTATCTTATGCTTTCACTCAGTGGGGGGGTAGTGAGAAAGTTTCTCTTAAAAAAGTTGAGACATTACATCTTTTCTGTGAGATACTTAAAAGAAATGTCCAGATTGGAAAACACACTGTGATTATTATTGATGAAGCACATCTGATAGAAGATACAAGAACTTTTGAAGAACTCAGAGTTTTGTTAAACTATGTTGTAGATAACAGGTTTACATTGACGATAATTTTAATGGGGCAGACAGAGTTAAGAGAAAAATTAGCGTTGTTGCCGCAGTTTAAACAACGAGTAAATTATCATTATCATATACAGAATTTAGATTTAGATGAAGTTGGAGAATATATTAAACATCGTCTTTTGGTAGCAGGTCATCCTACGGGCGAGTTGTTTTGTAGATATACAGTTGAAGAAATTTATGATACAACACAAGGTCTACCACGAAGTATAAACAATTTGTGTGATGTATGTTTAATGATAGGGTTTGATAAAGGTTTAGATAAGATACATAAAGAAGTTGTGTTAGAAGCAAAGAAGGAAGTTTTGATGTGAAGTATAAGAGTGTCAAAAGTTTCAAAAGTAGCAATAGTATCAAAAGTGTCAAAAGTATCAGAAGTATCAATAGTGTCAATAGTGGCAAAAGTAGAAAAGAAAGGAGAGGAAGATGAGTGTGAGAAGGTTTGAAGATTTAGTTGTTTGGCAGAAAGCAAGAGTTTTAACAAACGAAATTTACAAAATTACAAAGAAACCTGAATTTTCAAAAGATTTAGGTTTAAAAGATCAGATCCAACGTGCTTCTGTTTCTATTATGTCAAACATAGCAGAAGGTTTTGAACGTGGTTCAAAAGAAGAATTTATACAATTTTTATATATTTCTCGTGGCTCCTGTGGTGAAGTAAGGACACAACTTTATGTTGCAAAAGACCAAGATTATATTACTGAAGAGGAGTTTCAGAAGTTACAAAAGTTAGCAGTTGAAGTTTCAAGATTGATTTATCATTTGATAGAATCAGTTAAAACAGAAGGTTTCCGTGGACAAAAGTATAAAAAGACATATAAAAGTTTTAGAGAAGAGATAAATAAAATTTTAGAAGAGATACAAAAAGAGATGAAATCTTCTGACGAACAGAGGGGTGACAATTCGTCTCAGACAAATGAAACTTCTGATACTTAGATGGTGTTAAAAAGTCATAGTATCAAAAATATAAAAAGTAGCAATAGTTTCAATGGTGGGAAGAGTAAGAAGGTAGCAGGAGTGTTAAAAATATCAAAAGTAACAAGAGTGTCAAAAGTGTCAAGAGTAGCAAAAGTTTCAAAAGTAACAAAGTTAAGAAAGTGAAAAAAATAATAGTAGTTTTATGTTTTTTACCTACGGTTTTGTTTTCAGCTATTAGGATAAAGACAGTAGAGTATACACTTGGTATCGGTGCACCTTCAGGTGTCACATCTGCTACTACACTTACTTATCCTTCAATAAGAATCAGATTACCTGACATTGCTGGTGCAGGTGTTAGAAAAGCATGGGTTGAACTACACGCGTTTAGTGAAAGCGGTGCTAACATTGATATAACTGGTGTTAATATTTATTTTTCTTCAGGTACATCTGCTGGGACAACACCACGAGATGTTATTCGTGATGGTTCTACAGTGGTCAATGGAGACACAGATGAATCATTAAGAGTTTTTTTCAGATGTGATGTAACCCCATACATAGGTTCACCATTAAATTGGACATATTATACAGCAGCAGTTTCTTTAACTTCCTCTGCTGGCTTGCTTTTCCAAAACTTATCTCTTAAACTTTATATTACTTATGAATACGATGACGATGCTCCTATACAAGTTAACACAGTAAGATTCCCTTTATTTTCTGCATCTAATGTTGCTTCAAGACAAACCCAAGCTCCTGCTGGAGCAGAGACAAGTTTTACTTACAAAGCAGATATTGCTGAAGCATCTTATAGCGGTTATACTTTACAACAACAATGGTTTGAAATCCGTGGTCATAGAATGTCAGGAGCTGCTACAACTGATGGTTCTATAAGTGGTTGGATAAGTGGCAATGTTGCATTATCAACAATGACTCTTGATGGTTCACTGATAGATTCTTACGATTTCTTTTATATTGTCTCTACTGGAGCAGTTTCTGTCCCTGGGTTTTTAGAAAATACTACTCAAACTTTAGTTGTGAAAAATGTTACAAACGCAGTTTATGTTTTAGGTGGTGAGGTTGTATTAACTTATGAATTTTCAAAAGATGCACCTACAAAGACAAAAACAATAAGATATTTCTTAGGTCAGGGAAGTGCTGCTGGTGTTACTACTGCAACACAATTTGAGATTCCTTTGTATATAGAAGAAACACTTGCAACAAATGGTATTAAAGCATTTTATGCTGAAGTAAACACTTCATACAATGGTACAACTGAAGGTACAGTAAGTTTTGAGTATAGTGTAAATAATGTTTCAGGTACTGTGCAAACATATTCTTTAAACACACAAGCAGCACAAATTTCAGGACACATCTTTTTTGTAGACCTGTTTTCTTCAAATCCTAATGCAAACTATGTTTATGGCGCACCTGTGAGGTTTAGGTATATACCAGGCACAAACGCTACTTACTTAGGTTCTCTTGGTGCACAACTTGTTATTACTTATCAATACACATCTTCAGCAAAGTTTACAGAGTTTTATCAAACAATGACTGGTCAAGCAGTACATGGTGTTGTTGTTTCTACAGGTTTCCCTTTCAATGTATGGTTCCCAGATCCTGAAACACCTGTTGGAAGAAAACAAAAAAGAAGTTTTTATACTTTGATTGAATTTTGTCAAAACGCTGCTGCTAACACAACAACTGCTAACCCGTCTACTACACAAAACACTTCTGGTTTGTCAGCACAGACCGCTGCTCATATGTCTACTACTGAAAACTTTTTCAATGTTATGATTTCAACTTCAGCACATAGTGTGTTAGATGTTTCTTCAACTTCTGCTGTGCATAATATGTCAATTTCAGTAAACAATGCTTTGTTCACTGGTAAATGTTTTATTACATATTCTTACTTTCCTGCACCATCTTCACCTACTGCACTTGCTCAATATAAGGCAGATGGTCAAACAGCAATTTCAACTGGCGGTTGGGTTAATAGTACATCTGTAGTTTTAAAATTTAATATGTCATCAAGAATTGCTGATACTCTATATCCTGTTGTAGAGGTAAAACCGGTGAGCCAGGCATTTAATGGTTCAAATCTTTCAACAGGTACAGCAGTAAGTTATCCTGGCAGTGGTGTAGTTGTTGGCTCTGTGACAATTTCGGGTTTAACTGATGGGACAACATATCATTGGAGAGCAAGGGTTTCAAGTTTAAACGGCAATTCTTTATGGGTAAATTTTGGTGGTAATTTAGAGACAGAAGCAGATTTTGGCTGTGATTTATCTTCACCAGCGGTGAGTTTGAGTGCACCATCAGATGGTGCAACTACAAATCAAATGAATATAACATTTTCATGGTCTGGGACAGATTATCCTACTGGTTCAAACTCTGGGATAGGACAATACACATTACAGGTTTCAACTGATATAAATTTTGGTGTGGTGAATTATTCTTCTACAACAGAGGCTTTAGCCTGCGGCTACCTGTTATCACAAGGAACATACTATTGGCGTGTCCGTGCAGAGGATAATGCTGGGAATATTGGTTTGTGGACCTCGCCATGGTCAATTCTGATTGATACAACACCACCAACTGTCCCTGTTTTGACTACACCATTAAATGGTTATGTAACAAATCAGATGAGTTTAACATTTGAATGGTCAGTTTCCTATGATACAGGACCATATGGCGGTTCTGGGATTAATGGTTATGAGATTTATATTTCAACAACATCTGATTTTTCAGTTTGGACATCGTCTGGATTTGTTAGTGTGATAAATCACACCGCTACATTACCGCAAGGGAAATACTATTGGCGGGTCCGTGCAAAAGATAATGCTGGGAATTACAGTGGATGGTCATCTGTGTGGTCTGTATTGATTGACACAACACCACCATCAGTCCCATCTCTTGTTTCACCTTTAAATGATTTTGCTACAAATTATTATAGAATAACTTTAAATTGGTCTGCTTCTGATGATAGTGGTTCTTATGGTGGTTCAGGTGTTGCTGGGTACAAACTACAAATTTCTTCTGATACAAACTTTTCTTTTTATGACACAATCTTTGTGGTCGGTTTAAGTACAACTGTTTCTTTAATTTCTCAGTCAACATATTATTGGCGTGTTTGTTCAGTTGACAATGTTGGCAATATTTCTTCATTTTCTTCTGCTTATTATTTACATTATGATACCACACCACCGAATGTGTTAAGAAATTTTGGTGAACAAACAGGTTGGTTTAACTCAGACCCGGGAAATTTTGTTGATGTTGATTTTGAAGAAGGTGGACCTTATGGTTCAAGCCGACTTAATGAGTTAAAATATCGTGTGACAAACAGGCCAGATGGAACTGGGACAGAGATAGTCCCCTACACACTTATTGTTTCTTCACCGTATAATCAGTTTTCTTATACAGATAATTGGTCATTAAAATGGGATTTGTTACAAGAATGGACAACAAATTATGTACATCTGTATTATTCAGACCGCGCAGGGAATTATCGTATATGGAACGGTTGTTTTTATGTTTTGAAAGATACAACACCGCCAACTACACCTGTTTTGTCTACACCATCAGATGGGACAACTACAAATTATCAAACAATAACTTTTAGTTGGCAACAAGCAACTGATAGTAGGTCTGGAGTTAATGGCTATGAAATTTATATTTCAACGACATCAGATTTTTCAGTATGGACATCGTCTGGTTTTACGCAGGCTGAAGCCTGCGCCTACCAACTGTCTCAAGGAAAATACTACTGGCATGTTCGTGCTGTTGACAATGCTTCAAACTATGGACTATGGACTATTAACTATGAACTAATAATTGACACAACACCGCCGTCTGCTGTTTCTGTTTTATACACACCGATAAACAATTACACGACGAATCAGATGGTGCTTACATTTAGTTGGCAAGGTGTATCAGATGATTTTTCAGGTATTAAAAATTATGTATTACAGATTTCAACTGATAATAATTTTGGAATAATAAATTATTCTTCTGCAACGCAGGCTGAATCCTGCGACTACCAGTTGCCACAAGGGAAGTACTATTGGCGTGTTTGTGCTGTTGATAATGCTTCAAACTATGGACCGTGGTCTGTGGTCTATCAACTACTAATTGACACTACACCGCCGTCAGTACCGATTTTATCCGCACCATCAGATGGTGCGACTACAAATCAAATAAATATAACATTTTCTTGGGAAGCAGCGGATGATAGTAGTTCTTATGGTGGTTCTGGAATTAAAGGTTATGAATTACAGATATCAACTGTAGCGGTGGCATTTATGCCACTTTATTATTCAACTAATACAAGTGTGATAAATCACACCGCTACATTACCACAAGGAAAATACTATTGGCGTGTCCGTGCAGTGGACAATGCTTCAAACTATGGACTGTGGTCTGTGGTCTATCAACTAATAGTTGACACAACACCGCCAAAAGTTGTTGATTTACAAGAAGGGGATGATACTTGGCAGAATACTGGTGGTAAACTTTACAAAGTTTATTTTTATGACAACAAATTCGGCGATACTGGACTTAACACTATCTCTTATTCAGTTTCAACTTCGCCATTTTTGGGCTCACCACCTATAATTGATTGGACAAACATTGCCTCTCCACCGGTAAATCAGCCATATTATGAAACAGATTGGCCTGTTAATTTCGCATCACTTTTAGAAGAAGTTACAAACTATGTCTCAGTAAAAGCAACTGATTTAGTAGGAAATACTACAATATGGTATGATGTTTTTTATGTTAAAAAAGATGTTACCAATCCATCAATAATTGATAACCAACTTGGTGATGATACCTGGAGAAAAGAACCAAAACCAGACGGATATGATGTTGACTTTGAAGATTATGGTGGTTCTTTGTTAAACTATGCTCAGTATAGAGTTGTGAGATACTTACCTTCTGGGACAACACAGTATATTACTGACTGGATAAATATATTTACAAATTTGAATCAACAAAAATATACTGATAACTGGAACATAGATTTTTCTTTATTGCCAGAAGGGTTAAGTACAATCTGGGCACAAGTTTTTGACAATGCTGGAAATCCACAAAATATTCAAACATATCCTGACCCGTTCTATGTGAAAAAAGATACAACACCACCTGTTTGTATAAACAACCAAACTGGTGATACAACTTGGAGGACAACTAATAATGGTTTTTATGATGTAGATTTCAAAGATGCAGATTCAGGTTCAGGAGTTAAAGAAATACAAATAAAAATTTCAATAACTACAGACGATACAGGAATCGTTGTCAACTGGACTACTATTATAACAACAAATACATATTCTTATACTCAAAATTGGCAAATTCCAGATATAGTATGGTCAGCGATACCATCCGGTCCACAGAAAAATTATGTTTCAGTCCGTGCAATTGATTTTGCTTATAACACATCAACAGTATTAACAAACGCGTTCTTTATAATGAAAGATACTATAGCACCACAGATTGTTGATGAACAAAGTGGTGATGATGTTTGGCGAAAGTTTGGTGGGACAACTTATAATGTATTCTTCCGTGATTACGAATCGTTACTTAGAGGTGCACAATATATTGCTCGTTCAGGACCAAACTCAACAGACCCTGCATGGCCACTTGGCTGGGTACAAATCTTTAGTTCTTCAGGTACAACTGAATATAATACACCTTGGTCAGTTGATTTTACAAATTTGCCAGAAGGGATTAATTATATTTTTGTTCGTTCTTCAGACACTGCTGGGTTGTGGACAGAGCCATCAGCATATGTATTTTATGTAAAAAAAGATGTATCTAATCCAACGATAGTTAACAACCAGACAGGCGATTATACCTGGAGGTCAACTTCAGGGACACTTTATGGAGTATTCTTTCAGGATACAATCTCTGGTGTAACAACTGCACAATATCAAATAAAAGACCCACAAGGAAATCTTTTAGTTGACTGGACAACAATTTTTGGTGGTACAACCACATACACTAATTATAATTCATCATGGTCAATCTCAGAATACGCGTTTAACCAACTTATTGAAGGAACAACAAATTATGTTTATGTTAAATGTAACGACGCAGCAGGTAACTTGTTGACACTTGGTTCACCAGCATTTTTTATCTTAAAAGATACAAATCCGCCATATTCAGTTGTTAATCAGGACTATTACGAATATACACATTCTGACTGGTTCGTAGATATGGATTTCTTTGACAAACCAACATTAGGAAGAAACCCGGGTTGTTCAGCACTTGGCGAAGCTAAATATACAATCTATACTTCAACTGGGTTAACAGGTGAAAAGAAAATCGATTGGACAGATATTTCTGGATTTACACCTGGAACAACCTATTTCATTGACGGATGGAAAATATCTTTTACTGCATTACCTACAGGAACTACATGCTATGCTTCTGTTAGGATTAAAGATTTGGCAGGAAATACATCAACATATATAGATGCATTCCGTGTTTTAAGGACAACACCTACTGCTCCTATTATCACAGATAACGAGCCAGAAGGCGAAGATTGGACATGGTACAATTCAAGTTCTACATTTTTGCAGAAAACTTACAATATTGACTTTGCTGTTGGTCAAGAAGCATATCTTTCAACAATGAGTGTGATAATTTATCGTCAGCCATTAGGTGTAGATAAAATAGTTGATGAGACCATTGTGATAACAACTGCAAATGTTGTTTCGTATATAGAGGACTGGTCTGTAAAGCCGTCAACTTTTACACCGGATTATTCTATTTGGGCAGGTATGCTTGAAGGGACAAACTATGTCGCTGTAAAAGCATATGATACTTTAGGTTCATCTTCAACATTATACGATGTATTTTTTGTAAGAAAAGATACAACACCACCAACTGCTCCTGTTTTAGTCGCACCAATAAATGGTGCGGCTACAAATCAGATGAATGTTAATTTTAGTTGGCAACAAGCAACAGACCTTGCTTCTGGAACTTCGTCTTACACATTCCAGATTTCAACTTCGTCTGACTTCAGTACGATTTATTTTTCTTCACTAACAACTAACAACTATTTACTAACAACTCTCGCACAAGCGACATACTACTGGCGTGTTAGAGCAAAAGATTTGGCTAATAACTATTCCCTATACCCTAACCCCTATACCCTAATCATTGACACAACACCGCCATCTGTCTCAAACCCGATTTCACCATCAAGCGGAACTATTTCTAATTCACTTGCACAAACATTCTCATGGACACTTGCTACTGACTCATTTTCAGGATTAAAGCAATACATTCTACAAATTTCAAGTTCTTCTGATTTTACTACCATCCGCTACTCCTCAGCAACGGTCTCAACAAGCGCTACGATATCTATTGCACAATCAACTTACTATTGGCGTATTCGTGCAGAAGACAATGCAAACAACTATTCCCTATCCCCTAACCCCTATACCCTACTTATTGACACAACACCGCCGTCAGTACCGATTTTGTCCGCACCATTAGATGGTGCAACTACAAATCAGATGACAATAACATTTTCTTGGGGGACAGCAGATGATAGTGGTTTTCGTGGTGGTTCTGGTGTAAAAGGATATGAGATTTATATTTCTACAACATCAGATTTTTCAGTATGGACATCTTCTGCCTTTACTTTCTCACTTTCTCACCTTCTCACTTTCTCACAAGGTTCATACTACTGGCGTGTCAGAGCGCTTGATAATGCATCTAACTATTCCCTATACCCTAACCCCTATACCCTAATCATTGATACTTCACCACCTTCAATTTATGACTATCAAACTGGTGATGACCAATGGAGGAACAACCCAGGGACAACTTATAATGTTGACTTTGAAGATAAACTTTCAAAATTGCATACTGTTCAATATACAATTTATTCTTCAACAGACCAAAAACCGTCAACACTTATCAAAGATTGGACAACAATTGCTACAAACATAAATGATGTCTCTTACACAACAGATTGGACAATTGATTTTTCTGCTTTACCACAGAATACTACTTGTTATGTTTCAGTCCGTGCTTGGGACAATCTTTTGCAATATGCAACTTCATACAATGTTTTTTATGTTTTAAAAGATATAACAAGACCAACCATAACAGATAACCAACTTGGTGATGATACTTGGAGAAGGGTTAACAACGGGTTATACAGTGTATTTTTTGCAGACGATGGTGGGTCAAAACTACAAAAGTTTCAAACAAAGATTATGTCAGGACCTTTACTTTCTGGCACAACAATACAGGATTGGACTGATAACGAAACAGTTATTTCTGGAACAACTTTTTACAACACACCATGGCCTTTAAACCAATCAAGTTGGAATCTGATGCCTGAAGGGAAATCGTATGTTTCAGTTAGAGTTTTTGATAATTCTTACTCACCAACACTTGGATATAACATGGATTCTTTAACAGATGTTTTCTATGTTTTAAAAGATACAACACTGCCAACAATAATAAACAATCAAACAGGAGATTATACTTGGCGAAGTCATAACTATGCAACTTATGATGTTGATTTTCTTGACGCAAATTCTGGCTCAGGTATCCAGAAGTTTGAAATTATTGCCACCACATCTCCCTCTCCCTTGATGGGAGAGGGTTGGGGTGAGGGTGAACTAACCCCATGGACACTCGTCTTAACCACAAATACATATTCTTATACCCAAAACTGGCAACTTCCAGAGTCCGTCTGGGATTCTTTATTGTGTGAAGTAACAAACTATATTTGGGTAAGAGTTTCTGACTTTGCAGGTAATGTTTCAACAACTACAAACTATGCATTTTTTGTTTTGAAAGATACGATACCACCAAGGATTGTTGACCTTCAAGATGGTGATACAACTTGGAGAAGAATAAATGATGGTGTATACAACATAGATTTTTATGACGAAGGTGGGTCAAAGTTAAGTAAGTTTCAGATAAGAGTTTCAACAATTGGTTTTGGTATTTCACCATTTATCTTTGACTGGCAAGATGTCCCTGTTTTAATTTCTGGTTCAACTTATTATACTGAAAACTGGTCTTTAACACAGGCACAATGGGAACTTTTAGCAG